>ERZ1026854.17-NODE-17-length-155951-cov-140.260494_pt1 | contig 155951 bp, 132 predicted proteins | sample MGYA00380157_ERZ1026854 | MGnify/ENA primary metagenome ERZ1026854 (study PRJEB33269, sample SAMEA4719793) | human gut metagenome | biome: human-associated habitat; feature: organic feature; material: feces | place: Cameroon | collected 2013-10 ...
GCAACAACTGAAGTTTTCATGAACAACGCTATTTGAGTTGTTCATGAAATACTTTTGCTAAGGGTTGTCTTTTTAGAAGCAGCGTCTTCTCGTACGGACATGCATTAACAAATACTTTGCGTTTACAGATACGTTTGTAGAAGAAGGTTCATGCGGGAATATTTATTTTGTTTCAAATGCTAAATTACGATATAAACAGATCTTTTTTATGAAGCAAAAAATCTTCAATATTTATATGAGTAATTCCATCGTGCGACAAATCAATTTTATCCAGGGACAGAACATATTTTGGGGAAGCGTCTTTTATTGGTTTAAAGGCATCAAATTCCCGTTTTATAGTTTCTTCACCGGGCATTAAATATGAAACCTGAATAAAGCACTTTTTGTTTCCGTATATTGCTACAAAATCGATTTCACCCTTATAAGTCTTTCCTGTATAAACAGAATAACCTCTGAGAATCAGTTCATTGTAAATTACATTTTCAAGAAAGAATGTATCCTCATAATTAACCAGATTTGTGTTGAGCGTTCTGAATCCTGTATCGATTGCATAATGTTTTTCAATTGTTTTCAGAATCTCCTTGCCCGATATATTGAATCTTTTTACTCTGGAAATAAGATACGCTTTTTCAAGTTTTTCTATATAGTTGTAAATTGTTTTCTTTTCTAAAGTTTTTTTGTTGCCTTCATTTTTTTGATTATAGAAATTCAAAATATTTTCAGCCGAAAATTCTTTTCCTGCATTTGAAAGAATGTAACCTGAAATTGCTGAAAATTTATATTTTTCAATTTCAGAATCCCGCTTGTATATATCTTTTTCAACAATACCTTTAAAAACATCTTCCAGATATTTTTTTGTATCTGATTCATTGTCAAATACAAATCTTTGCGGCATTCCGCCCCATTTTATATAATCAACAATAAAATTTTCCGGAACAGGTTTTTGATTTTCTTGATAAAACGAAACTGCTTCCTGATAAGAAAAAGGCATTATCTGAAACTCAACAGTTCGTCCTACTAGAAGTGTTGAAAGTTCTCCTGACAAGAGTTTTGAATTACTTCCTGTGATAAAAATTGAACAATTTAATGTTGCTTTGAATGATGCGATTGCTTTTTCAAATTCTTTTACATGCTGAATTTCATCAAAAAAGAAATAATATTTTTCAGAGTCTTTGACAAGTGATTTTATATATTCGTGAAGTTTTTTTGCCGTATTGATTTCTTCGTATTCGTAATCTTCAAAATTTAGATAAATAATATGGTCTTTTGGATTTTTTTGTGTTAACTCTTCCATAATTTGGTTTAGCAGAAAAGATTTGCCGCATCTTCTTATTCCTGTTAGAACCTTGATTAAATCTATATCATAATAATTTCTGATTCTGGAAAGGTATATTTCTCTTTTGATTATCTTCATGATTAATATTTTACATAAAAAAGGAATAATTTCAAGTTAGTGTAAATTGTTTGAAATTCGGGGATTAACTCCGGAACATCCCGCGCGGACGTGTCTTAACAAACACGCATGTACGGGAAGGTCCGTGTGGGAAGACGCGATTGTTTTAGATAAGTGCAGCGCAGGTGACAATTTGCACTGGATAGTTTATAATATGGGTAGCAAGGAAGGTATGACACAAGGACTTCAAACGGCAGCATGCAAGTTTTTGGAAATGGGACTGTCGGTTGACCAGATTGTACAGGGGATTTCGCTTAGTCTAGAACAGGTAAACGTGCTGAAAGAGAAGAAATAAAATTTCCGGCAAGAGTGTCAATATAATTCATATTATGTGTAAATAATAGGAGTTAAGAATATGCCTTATGATATTTTGGAAAAAAATAAATACTTTACCGGAACGCGGTATTGAAGAACTTTCTCATTATGTTGATTATCTGTGTTACATATATAATCAAAAAAAAGACCTTTCCGAAGCGGATAGTCTAAAGAAAATGCGTGAAACAAGTCTTGCTACAGTTTGGGAGAAATTAAAAAATGACACGTGGTGAAATATACATGATGGATTTTGGTATTCCAATTTGAAGCGAACCTGGTTACAGACGGCCGGTAATTATTATTCAAGCTTAAAAAGAAAATCTCAAAACACTGAATACATCAATTGTCATACCTGTTAGTCAAAGTAATAAATTCCTAAAAAAGTTAGCATAAAATTTGTCCAAAACAACAAATCAAAGCCTATATATATAGTAGACACAAATGTGTTAAATAAAATATAGGCAGGTAAGAAAAATTAAACCTATAGAAGAATTGACTTTTGCGGATGACTTCATGTTCGGAAAAGTGATGCAGGACAGAGAAATTTGTGCAGGTGTGATTGAGCGGCTTTTGGGAATAAAGGTCGGTAAGATTAAATACCCGAAGCTTCAGAAAGTAATTGCGCCTTATTACAGCACTCACGGCGTACGGCTTGATGTCTACGTAGAAAATAGCACAACAGTCTTCGATGTAGAAATCCAGACTACACCAGTTGCGGCTTTGGGCAAAAGAATGCGCTATTACCAGAGCATGATAGACATAGACCACCTTACGCAGGGGAATCCGTATGACGTACTTAAGGAAAGCTATGTCCTGTTTTTGTGCAAGAAAGTGCCGTACAAAGAAAAGAGAAGCGTATACAGTTTTGAAAGAACGAGTGAAGGCATAAGCGCAGGTGACAATTCGCACTGGATAGTTTATAATTTGGAACAGAGTAAAGAAGAAAGCGACGCAAGCCTTCGTGCATTTATGGAATACGTGGGCAGCGGAAATTCTACAGAAAACGATGCTCTGGTAGAACGCATTGCGCATACTGTAGAAAAACTTAAAAGGAACGAACTGTTCAGGGACGAATACAGGGCAATGAATTTACACGATTACGACAAGTTATCACAAGGAAGAGCGCAAGGTCGCAAAGAAGGGATAGCGTTGGGAATGGCACAAGGACGTCAGGAAGGAATGGCTCAAGGACGTCAGGAAGGTATATTGATGACTGCACGTGGATTGATAGAAATAGGTCTTTCTCTTGAGCAGATTACCAAAGTGACAGGCCTTAGTTTAGAACAGGTCACCGCGCTTAAAGAGAAAAAATAGGACTTGAACCGAACCCTCCGGTCGTGCACGTCCTGTGCACTCCCTGCGGGCGGCTTTGTTCGCTGTCGGCGACATCGTGTCGCCTTTTCGTGGCACTTGCCACGCGCTCACTTCGCTATTCGGTTCAAAATTTATCTCGTTAACAAAAAAAATAAGGTACCTACAATAATGCAGATACCTTTTATGATAGCCAACTTCCGGACTTGAACCGAACCCTCCGGTCGTGCACGTCCTGTGCACTCCCTGCGGGCGGCTTTGTTCGCTGTCGGCGACATCGTGTCGCCTTTTCGTGGCACTTGCCACGCGCTCACTTCGCTATTCGGTTCAATATCTTCTTCAATAACAAAAAAATAAGGTACCTACAGACATGTAAGTACCTTAACTAAAAGCCAACTTCCGGACTTGAACCGAATACCTGCGCGTTACGAGGGCGCTGCTCTACCAGGTGAGCTAAGTTGGCACTTTATTTACTTATTATAACAATTTTCTTTCGTTTACGTCAAGATTCAGGAAATTTACGGCATGTGAAAATAGTACCAAAAGCGGTGGTTGGAAACGATTCCGATTTTTGTGTAAAAAAATAAAAAATTGTTTTTTCTTATAAAAAAAATGATTTTCCTGTAACCTGCTATAACCGAATTTTGCCCAGAAATTACATAAATATAATAAAAGTATGAATTAATATTTCTAAATTCTAAATAACCTGCACTGAAGAAAACTGTTTTTACTTAACCCGGTGCTGAAGTTGAAATAAATATAATAAAAGTATCTAAAACTATTCTAAAAATCATACATCACACTAAAATTATAAAAATCGTGCTTAAAATTTGACAGTCAAAATAGTATGCCATATTATAGCGTTACGGTTCAAAAAATCTGAAAAGTGGTCGGATTCGAACCAAAAAAAAATTGGAGGAAAGGATGAAAAAAATTATTGCTTTCATCTCAACTTTACTGGTGCTTTCAGCAGCTGTTTTCGCTGACGTATCTGTAAAGAAGCGTGACGACGGTAAGGTAGAGGTTACATTCTTCTACGGAAACCCTCGTGCTACAGAAGTTCTTCTTGCCGGAGATTTTAATAACTGGCAGGATGGCGCAGAAGCCATGACAAAGACCGACAAGGGCTTTACAATGACAAAAGTAGTTCCAGCGGGAACTATCATGAAGTATAAGTTCATTTCTGACGGAAACTGGACAGCAGACCTTAAAGCACCCGATACTGTAGATGACGGATTCGGCGGAAAGAACGGTCTTGTAGACGTAGACGCACTTGTTGGTGCACAGGGCGGCGGAGACAGCGGAGCAAAGAAGTCCGGAATAAAATTTATTTCATGGACAATGCTCGGAACCCAGTCAAACTTCAAGACACAGGGCGCTGTAGACAAGACAAAGAAGGGATTTGACTTTGACAGCCAGTCTGTTGGTCTCAAGTCATACAACAAGCTTACAGGAAACGCACTCCCCGGAGTTCCTTTCTATGTAGAAATCGCCCTTGCAGAACGCGAAATCGAAGACTATTCAGCAGAAGGCAAAGTAACTTATGTTGCAAAAAAGAATAATTTCGATGTCTGGCAAATTGACCCTGTAGACGGACTCAAGCAGCTTGGTTCTGACCTTCTGAGCAACCCGGTAGCTTACCTTGCAAATGCAGATAATAACAAAGGAGCTACTAAAGAAGGTCCCGGATCAAATCCGTTCCTTGGACACCTTAAGTTTGGTTTTGACACTGCATGGGTAAAGTATTACACAGGATTCAACTATGCAAAGATGGAAGTTCGCCAGCCAATTATCTGGAAGACAATTGACGGTAACTGGGATGCAGGTTATAACCACGTTGGTGGATTTGCATCATTCAGCACAGGCGACAAAATCAACAACCTTTTTGCAGACTCTGGTGTAACTCTTGATGCAGGTTTCGTTCCCAACAAGACAGCAGACCGCAAGGGAACAAAATACGGATACATCGGATGGCTCGGTGCTTCTATGCTCAATGGAGACGTTGTAGTAGACCTCCAGTCAAACGGTGCTTATGACGGAACACTCATTTTTGATGACCCGGTAGAACATGACTTTGTCGTTGGTGCAAAGGCAAAGTTTGCAGACCTTGGACTCAAGGTTGCAGCACAGGCTCTTTTTGCAACACACCAGAAGTCAAGTGCAGACCTCGAGAAAGACGGAGTTTCCAGCGTTGCTGACTGGTCAGGATATTCAACAGATATCTGGTACCGCAATACAGAAAACGGACTCCAGAACCTTGCAGGAAACGTACAGCTTTCTTACGAGGACAGCGACAAGGTTTGGGGAGCAGGAGTTGAATACCGCATGCGCGGAGCACAGGCTTCTCTTCTTTATGTTCGCCAGAACCATGATGACGGAACATTTGACCTTAGCAACATGCTTGGTGTAGCAAACAGCCAGCGCGTTGCTGTCAACGGATACTACAACAACGAAGACATTGGTCTTAACATTGGACTTAACGCTTCTGTAGAAATGCCACTCGAAAAGATTGGTATGAAAGACGAAGTTGCAGCAGGCTGGAAAGCAGAACTTGATAAGGTAAGTTGGTACAACGACCGCTTTAGTGGAAACTACGAACCGCTCTACGGAATCGAAAGCGGAATGGAAGTTGCAGTTACACCGACTGTTGCTTACACTCTTGATGACATGACATTCACAGCTTACGGAGACCTCTACTACAAGAATTACAAAGTAGAAAAAGATTCTTACATAAGCGAAAAGTACGGCTGCTCTGACAACGAATTTGCTTTCAAGCGCGCAGGTCTTACATTCAACTGGAAAAACATTGGAGACGTAGTAAAGGCTCTTGATGTTAACTACGGTTACGATGACTCTAACGGAGCACGCATGTTCAACACATTGGTTGGACAGGTTACACTTCCTATGAGCATGAAGGCAAGCGTAGCATTCGGTCTTCGCACAGTTAAGTCTACAGAAGCCGGAAAAGCATTCGTAGAAAAAGCGAACAACCCGTTTGCATTCGCAGTCGGATTCTCAAAGCAGTTTACAAAACTTGCAAAGCCAACTTTCTACACACAGTTCTGCTACAACATGGACCCGTACAAGCACTTTGGCGACGGACAGGATCAGCTTAACCTTGACCGCGCTAACGTAAACGGAAGTCACGAGAAGGAAGGTGTAGGATGCATTGACCCGGTAGACTGGTATGACGGACGCGGAGCATTCCGTGTAGGTATCCGCTGGGACATCTAATCTAATAAATCTTTGAAAGCGAGTTATTTATAATTTGTGTGGTGGTTGAGCTTGTCGAAACCACCTCTAAAAAAATAATTCTTTTCAAATAAAACTTTAAGATTTCTTTGAAATCTAATAAACAACATTTAGGAGAAACTAAATGAAAAAAATATTAACAAGCGTAATTGCTGCGGCAGCTCTTCTTTTTGGAATGACTAGCTGTAATGGTGTTCTTCACGATGGTATGGATGCTGTTCCTGAAACACTTTATATCATTGGTGGTGCAACTGCAGGTGGTTGGGCTGGAGCTGACAATCAGAAAATGACTAAAAATGGAACTGCTTTTTCTATTGAGATAGAATTATCAGCAGGAGAATTTAAATTTGTAACAAATAATCCTATAGCAATGGATAATTGGACAAATGTTAAAATGCAGTATGGATCAGATGGAGCAGGTTCTAACCAAAAATCTTGGAAAAACGAAACACCTGGTAAATATACTGTAACTTATGATCTTGCTACAGAATCTCTTTCTACGATTTCTTTAAGTACAAAATTAGACGATACATTTAAAGTAAAAACAAATGTTTACCTTTATGGTGGAATTGGAACAGTTAAACTTGATAAACAAGCAGATAACCCAAAACTTTATAAAGGTTTATGGCAAGGTGCAGCAGGAGTCTGGGGAGAAGATGCTGGATTTATTCGTTGTGCTTTAGTTGTTTCTACAGAAGAAAATATAGAATCAATGGACTGGAATAAATTAGTTGGTCGTTATGGTTCTGGAAAAGATGATCCACAAAATGAAACGAAAGATCCAGCAATGTCTACAGGTGGTTATGCAGGACTAAAAGAAGGTTATTATGCAACTTGTGATGGAACTGCATATAGTGGACTTGTTGATGGTGGAAATTTTGTAATTAAAGGTGTTGAAGTTGGCACTTGGTATGAAATTACAGTTGACATGACAAGTGGTTCTCCAGTTCTTTCAATTGCTAAAACTGATAAACGTCCTGTTCCTGTTGTTTTGAAAACTGCAGCTCAATTCCAAGGAACTATCGGTGCTTTTGATTTGGAATGGAAAGACGGTGTAGCAGTTGTAGAAAAGACATTGGATGCTAATTATAAAGATGGCTGGAATAATGACTTTGACAGAACTATGTCTTTTGCATTGTTAACTGAAAAAGGTAACTGGAAAGCTGACTGTTATAAAGGAACTATTTTTATGGTTGATAATGAAGCAAGTTTGTCAATTGGTGGTAGTTCTAATAATATTGTTACATTCAAATCAGATGTTTCAAGTAAAACGGTTAAATTTACATTTACTGGAACTGAAAAAGGTATTAATGTAAAAGTAGAAGTTAAGTAAAATTTCAGCTTAACTTAGTTTTATTATAGTCGGTCAATTTTTTTGATCGACTATTTATTCTAAAAAAATACAGATGAATCATATATTTTTATTCATCTGTATTTTATTTTTTTTATTCAATGGATATAATTTTATGTATAAAAATAGTTTATCTTTAAAAATTGAAGTAGAAAATAAAGGTAAATTACAAGCTAGCTCAGTTCAATTAACAATTATATCTGTTTTTCATAATGAAACTAAAATACCAATTCCACCAATTGATTTATATTGGTCTTATAACTAAAGGTAAAACAAAATATTTGAATGTATAGCTTCCGATTTTTGTAATTTTCAGGATGTTTTTTTCTGTATGTTTGATTTACAGCAAAATTTGAAAGTTCAATCGCAGGGATTGATTCAAAATATTCTTTCTTTTTGTCAAGTTTTCTTTTTAATCTTTTTCATTAAAAAAAGTGAAAAAAATTAAGCGGAAAATGTTTATCAATTTTATTTTGTTTTTATCCGTTTTATGCGGTTAAAATATAAATTTTTGGAGGAAAAATGAAAAAGACAATAGCTCTGATGTTAACAGCATTGCTCACATTGGGCATTGGGTTATCAGCATGTTCAGACGGAATAAATTCAAATCCGGAAACACCGACAGATAAGAATTGTATGTCGGTTGATCCAAATTTGACTTCTGTTCAGAAAGGTCAGATAAGAATAAACTGTGCCTATTCGAATGCCCAAAACTTGTGGGTATGGGATGATTTTGCAGCTTCTGAAATTGCAAAATGCGCTGACTGGGGTACTTCAGATGCAGTAACTTTGACGGGAACCAATGGGGACTTCAAATACTTTGATGTAAATCTTGCAGACAACCCCAAACAGGTTAGTTTTATAATTCGTTCTGCAAAAGGGGATAATAAACTTACAGAAGATCTGATTTTTATTTTCCCGAATAAATATAATGAAATTTATGTTGTTGATGGCAAAATTATGGTAACAACTTCTGATAAATCTACCGGCAAAGTTTCTCTTTCCAATCCAAAGGGACTTGCTTCAGGTTCTATCGTTGATGAAAATACGATAAAACTTGTTGGTGACGGTATTTCGCTTGACAATGATAACATCGTTGTTAAGAATGGTGATAAAACTTTGGCTGTTTCTTCAATTTCTGGTATGACTTTGACAACCTCTGAAAGTTTAAGAAACTACGGAATGGTAGATATATCCTATACAGACGAAATGGGAACTGATACAATTACTGCAATTCCCGATGATACTCTTTTGGATGAGTGGTTTAATATGGATATAACAAAACTCGGTTATGCTGACGGTGTCTTTACAACCTGGGCACCCCTGGCTTCAAAAGTACAGGTTCTTCTTTATGAAACAGCAGCTTCTCTTGACGATTCAACTTATTCACCAAAAGAAATTCCCATGATCAGACAGACAGACGGAACGTGGAAGACAGAAGATGTCTCAGGTGATGTTTCAGGAAATAAATATTATAAATATCGTATCAGAAACGGAAACTATTCATACGATGTTTGTGATATCTGGGCAAAAGTTGCTTCAAAAAATTCTGAAGCAACACAGATTGTTTCTATAGATGATCCTTCCGCAAAACCTGCAGGCTGGAATTCTGAATATGAAAATCCATTTTCTGACGGTTCTGTTAAATATTACAGCGATGCAATAATTTACGAAATGCACATTCGTGACTGGAGTATGGCAATGGACAAAAATTCTGCAGGTTCATTTGATGAAATTGCCGATGCAATGAAAGTCGGTGGTAAGCTTTATGAGCATCTTAAAGATCTTGGCGTAACTCATGTTCAAATTCTTCCTATGTTTGAATATGCAAAAGTAGGTACTGATGATACAGCATATAACTGGGGCTATAATCCTTATAACTGGAATACTCCGGAAACACGTTATGTTAAGTCAATGACTGATGGTACTGATGCTGTAAAATCAATGCGTTCTATGATTCAGGCTTTCCATGATGCCGGAATTGCCGTAAATATGGATGTTGTTTACAATCATACTTCAGGAACAAAGAACGGTTCAATTTATGATATGACAGTCCCAAAATATTTCTATCGAACAAATGGAGATACTTATCTTAATGGTTCTGGTTGCGGTAACGAAACAAATTCAGAGCATGAAATGTTTAAGAAATATATGATTGATTCTCTTAAACACTGGATGACAGATTATCACATCAATGGATTCCGCTTTGACCTTATGGGTGTTCATGATAAATACACAATGGAAGAAGTTTATAAAGAACTTGTAAAAATTGATCAGAATGTAATGGTTTACGGAGAACCATGGACTGCCGGTGATAAAAATGCTTCTATAGCAACAGAAGGTGCTATTTCAGTTGGTAATACAAACGGTGTTGCTGCATTTGATGATGATTTCCGCGATGCAATTAAGGGTGCCGAATATGGTGGATTTAATAAAGGTCAGGTTCAGGGTACTTACAACGATGACGGTATAGTTAAAGGCTTGAGTGGTTTAAGCGGAAAAAATAAACGCAATACAACAGGAAAGCCAGGTCTTGCTCTTCATTATGTTGAAGTTCATGACAATTATACTTTGGCAGACAAATTGTGCTATTCAACTGTAGATGCTTCAATTATTGGAAAAGATGAAATTGTAAAATATTTTAAATCTTTCTCTGAACTTGATGAAACAAAGCAGGCTCTTGTCAAAGCACAGAATAAACTTTCTGCAGCATATGTTTTCCTTGCACAGGGTACTCCGTTTATTAACGGTGGTCAGGAATTTATGCGCACAAAGAAGGGTAACCCTGACAGTTATGCCGCAGATACAAAGGGTGGTTATAAATGGAGTGAGACAGAAATTCTTGAATGCAATGCTGTTGATCTTTCTTACAAAGAAACTTATTCTGATGTTTACAACACCTATAAGGGACTTATTGCATTAAGAAAAGCAAATCCTGTTGCATTCGGACACAATGGCGGCGCACATGCAGAAACTCTTTCCAAAGGTGTAACAAAATACACAGCAGGCGACTTCCTCGTATACTTTAACGCAACAGACGCGGTTGAAAACATTGACGCAACAGGTTACACAAAATCCGTAGATGTATCTTCAGGAACACCAACTGACGCTACTGTTCCTACAAATGTTGCTGCAAAATCATTTGTAATTCTTAAGAAATAGCACATGACAAAAGCAGGTCAGGACTTGCTTTTGTAAAACAATTCGTATGCGTTAACGCACGCCGCTGCAGATTCTCTTCTGTAACGGCGTGCGTTTTTTTTGTGTGTGCACTGGAAAGTTGAACTTATTTATGGTAAAATTGAACATAGAGTAAGTGACAGCCTGAGTGGTCTTTTGATAATTTTGTTTGCCAGAAAGAGTGTACCATTCTGCAGCATATATCTTACTGTTATGTGGATTTTTCCACACGCATTTATATTCTGCCAGATTATAGTCCATTATTTCAGTTACTTATGGTGGAATCATCTTTTTGGTATTTGTATTTTACAGGAGCTCATCATGCTGGATCTTAATAATCTTTCTGAATATAAAGAAAATAATCGGCTTGAAGCAAAGACTGCAAAAGGCGGACTTCCACTAAGTATTTGGGATACTTATTCGGCCTTTGCAAATACTGATGGAGGAATTATTCTTCTTGGCTTGAAAGAAAAGAAAGACAAGACTTTTGAAATTTCCGGTGTAGAAAATGCCGATAAAATTCTCAAAGAATTCTGGGATACTATTAATAACCGCAATAAAGTCAGTAGAAATCTTTTGCGAGAAGATGATGTTTATACAAACGAAATCGATGGAAATACAATCATTATAATTGAAGTTCCTCGTGCTTTAAGAGAACAACGTCCTGTATACATCGGGGAAAATATTTTTTCTGGAAGTTTTAGACGGAACTGGGAAGGAGATTATCGTCTTTCAAAAGAAGAAGTTTCTGCAATTTTCCGTGATGCAGGGGAAGTGAGTCAGGATAGAAAAGTTCTTTTGGATTTTGATAAAAGAATTTTTTGTCAGGATTCAATTAAAGGCTATCGTCAAATCTTCAAACTTACCCATGACAATCATATTTGGAATAAACTGAATGATGAAGATTTTCTTTGTAGAATTGGCGCTGCTTCTTTTGATGAAAATAGAATTCTTCATCCAACTTGTGCAGGACTTTTAATGTTTGGTTACGAATATGATATTGTTCGGGAATATCCAAATTATTTTCTTGATTATCAGGAGCATTATGATTCTACTTTGAGATGGAGCGATAGAATCATTTCTTCAAGCGGAGATTGGAGCGGGAATATTTTTGATTTTTTCTTTAAGATTACTTCAAAACTTGAGGATGGAATAAAAAGACCATTCAAATTGGAGGGAATTATAAGAATAGATGATACCTCTGTACATAAAGCAGTGCGTGAAGCCTTGGTTAATTGCCTTGTTCACGGAGACTATTATGGAAGACAGGGAACTGTAATCAAAAAATATGCAGACAAAATTATTTTTTCTAATCCAGGACTTTTTAGAATTCCAGTTCCAGAAGCGATGACTGGAGGAGTTTCAGATCCAAGAAATTCTGTTTTATTAAAATTATTCAGTTTTTTAGATTTAGGTGAAAGAGCTGGAAGTGGTGTTCCAAAAATAGTGGATGCCTTGAAAGAAACTTTTGGTACAAAACCGGTTTATAGCGAAAAATACAGTCCCGACAGGACAGAAATGATTTTTTATTTTGACAAGAAATCAGAAAAGTTCGATGAAAACAGAGAAATTTTAGAAAAAAATTACGGTCATAAATATAAATATTCGAGCGAAAAGTTCGGTGAAACAAAAGGAAGTTCGGTGAAAAGTTCGGTGAAAATTGTAGATATGATGAAAAGAAATTCGAAAATCACTTTGGATGAAATTGCTGATACTTTATTTATTTCAAAACGTGCAGTTGAAAAACAAGTTCAGAAATTGAGAGAAAGTAATAAAATTATTCGTGAAGGCGGGGATAAGGGCGGTTATTGGGTAGTTTTACAAACTGAAGAATAGAAACGATAAAGAAATAGCACATGACAAAAGTAAATCCTGACTTGCTTTTGTAAAACAATTCGTATGTGTTAACGCACGCCGCTGCAGATTTTCTTCTGTACCGACGTGCGTTTTTTTTGTGTGATGGGTTAATTTAACAGCCATTTAATCGGCTTAAAAAAAGAAAAAAACTTGAGAGTTAAGAATTTAAATATTCAAATGGAGATAAAGCCTGAATTGTAGAATTTGTAAAATCTTTTGAATTACGGGTTATTACCAGACTGATTGAATTTTTAAGACACGTTTGGAATTGAACAGCATCTTCGTAATCATCAATCCCAACAGAAAAGGCCGTTTCTACCGTTGTTCTTTTTGTATCTTCTATATCGGGAAATCCTTTCTGTTCTTTCTTTATCAAGATTTACATTTGAAGGAACAATTCCAACAAGAGAGTCCAGAAGGGATATCTTTTCAGATACCGTTGAAGGCATAGTTTTTGCTTCGTTTTCCTGTTCAGACAACAGATAATTTACAAAACTGTAAACAGTCTTTTGTCTTTCGGACGTAAGTAAATCAAATTGTTTTTCTAAGGTTGAAAAAGGCATAACGGTACCTCCTGTAAAAAGCCAATGAGTGCAGTCTGTACAAGGGCTTATTTTTTACTCCGTAACTTCATACTCGAATACTATAAAAATAATTCTTCGTCTATTAAGGCTCTCTATTAATTTAGCCTTTGCATAAATCTTTTTATACTTTGGATAAATTCACTTATCCTTTGAAAACGCATGCATTATGTAAATTGTAATTACATTTATCTTTTACATAAATACTTTTATCCAAAAGATATCTGCAAATATATATCGTACTATAAAATAATGAAAATAATATCAATGCTTCTTAATATTTTTTTAATTATTTCATTGCCGATTGCCTTCTGTCAAAGGCGTGCACTCCCTGTCATTGAGAGGTCATTGTCGGGCTTGCCCCGACAATCTCTTTCTATGAGAGGCAATGCTTTTCTGACTAACCTACTCTGCCTTAAATGTATGCCCCTGAACTTTTTTAATAAACTCGTAGTCAATTGTGCGGCGGATTCCTTCTTCCAAAGAAACTGGCGCAACAAAGCCTGTTGCAGGAACACGACTTGAAGTAAAGTAAGTGTTCTGACAGAATTTTTTTACACGTATTGAATTAATAGGAAACTTTCGGTGAGTAATTTTTGCAAGTAAATCAAAACAAAGTCCGCCAAAATATCCTAGCCAATATGACCAGTGGAATATATGCTTTTTTTGTTTTACCGAGTGATTTATAAACATCAAATACAAGTGTATTCATGTCGTAAGCCGCCACAAAAACGGTTTCCGCAGCTCCTGTTTCACGGTTTCCATGTTCCCGGAACTGCGGTTTATTTTTGTCGGAATATTCAATATTTTTCACAAAGATAATAAATATTCATTTTTTAAGAAATTAAAAACTGATATTATTGATTCAGAAGTTTTTTGAATAAAACCTGCCGATTTTACCAACAGAAATCTGCCAAATTCACCAATAAAAGATTGCCAAATTAACCAACAAAGTTTATAATATTTTTATGAAAAAATATAGAAAAAGAATTTATGATACGCTTTTAGATTATAGATTAGAAGAAACAGGTGCTGTTGTTATTGAAGGACCAAAGTGGTGTGGAAAAACTACAACTGCAGAGCAAAAAGCTAAAAGCATTTTATATATGAATGATCCAGATTCTATTCAGCAAAATTTGGAACTTGCAAAAATTCAATCAAAACTGTTACTTCAAGGAGAAAATCCTCGTCTTATTGATGAATGGCAATTAGCTCCGAATCTTTGGGATTCTATTAGATTTGAAGTTGATCATAGAAAAAAGGAAGGACAATTTATTTTAACAGGTTCTGCGATTCCAAATGATAGTGATAAAAAAAGGCATACAGGAACAGGACGATTTTCTTGGATTATGATGAGACCTATGAGTCTTTGGGAATCAGAAGATTCTAATGGTCAAGTAAGTTTAACTGAATTATTTGAAGGCAAAACTGATATTTCAGGAATCAATAATAAAAAATTAGAAGATATTGCTTTTTTTGTTTGTCGTGGTGGTTGGCCAGCTTCAATTGATAAAAAAGAAAGAGCCAGTTTACATTTAGCTTTTGATTATTATGATGCTGTTGTAAAAGAAGATATTTCTAGAGTAGATAATGTTGAACGAGATAGTGAGCGAGCAAAACTTTTAATGCGTTCTTATGCTCGTAATCAAGGAACTCAAGCCAGCATTGCTTCCATAACACAAGATATTAGTGCAAATGATGACAGTAATCTTTCAGAAAATACGACTTTGTCGTATATAAAAGCATTAAAAAAAATTTTTGTAATAGAAGATATGAGTGCTTGGAATCCAAATCTAAGAAGTAAAAGTGCAATTAGAACAAGCGATACAAGATATTTTGTTGATCCTTCTATTGCTGTTGCAAGCTTAGGCTTAGGTCCAAAAGATTTAATACAAGATTTAAATACATTTGGTCTTTTATTTGAAACTATGTGCATAAGAGATTTAAGAGTTTATGCAGATTCTTTGGAAGGAACAGTTTATCATTTTAGAGATAAGACTGGACTAGAATGTGATGCTGTTATTCATTTACGAAATGGTTCTTATGGATTAATAGAAATTAAGTTAGGTGGAGAACATTTAATTTCTGAAGGAATAAAAACACTAAAATCTCTTTCTCAAAAAATTGACACAACAAAAATGAAAGAACCTTCATTTTTAATGGTTCTTACGGCTGTTGGAGATTATGCGTATAAAAGAGAAGATGGAATTTTAGTTGTTCCGATTTGTTGTCTAAAAAATTAATTTTTTTGTAAATTATTTTTGCCAAGTTTACCAACAAAATATAAAAATCTCATTTAAAAAAACTGTGTAGCAATTTTGAATCAGTGTGACAAAAAAACGAAACTCATATTGCTTTTCATTATCAATACCAGTCTTTAATGGAGCATTCAAATTTAAATACAAACGTCGAGTAAAAAATATGTTTTTTTGTTTTTCCAAGTGATTTATATACATCAAATACAAGTATATTCAAGTCATAAGCCGACTGGAAAAAAGCGGGAAAATGGTTAGAGGATAGGCACACCAGAGAAGCGGCCAGAACATAACCACAAAAATGATGGAACAAGCAGCAGAAGTCACAACTGCCAGAAAACCTGACTGTCAAGATTTCTTCTTTTTCTTTTTAATCTTTTGCATTTATAAAAAGTGCTGTAAATTAAACGGAAAAATGTGTTTTCTGTTTTAATTGTTCTTTGAAAAAAATTATAAAATTTTACCAATCTTTCCAAGAAATGTAGCCTCCGTGAGTGGGTGTTGCAGGAAAAGTTTGTTCTCCACTGTAAAGGACATTTATATTTTGTTTTGATATTTTAAATAAATCTGAAATTTTATTTAAAGAATTAAAGAATTTTTCATTTATTGTGCTTGATGATTTTATTTCAAATAATTTTATAGTATTAAATTCTTCTATCAATAGGTCTATTTCCAATCCGTTTGAATCTCTCCAGAAATATGCGTTTGGATTTTTTCCTTTGAAAAAACATTCTTTAATATAATTGCTGATTATCATATTTTCAAAAATTCCTCCACGTAAATAATGCGTTTGGATTTGTTGAAAATTTTCCATTCCAAGTAATGAACATACTAATCCTGAATCAAAGAAATATAGTTTTGGAGATTTTATCAAGCGTTTTCCAAAATTTTTATAATAAGGTTTTAGTAAAAAAATTATTCCACTTGTTTCAAGAATTGAAAGCCATGATTTTACAGTTAAAACAGAAATTCCAGTTTCATTTGCAAGTTCTGTTGTGTTTAAGATTTGACCAGTTCTTCCGGCACATAAACATATGAATTTGTGAAAAACTGATAAATCTGAAATATTTTTTAATTCACGAACATCTCTTTCAATATAAGTCTTTATGTAAGAACGATAAAAATCGTGTGGAGAAGGATTTTGATTATAAATTCTTGGGTAAAAACCTGTCCAAAGACATTCGTCAATATTTTCTTTGAGTAAAGAAGCATTTTTAAGTTCACTTATTGAAAAAGTTGACAGATTTAAAATTGCACATCGACCTGCAAGACTTTGAGAAATTGAATTCATCAGTAAAAAATTTTGAGAACCGGAAAGAATGTAAATTTCTGTTTTGTCTAATTCATCAATATGACTTTGAATGTAAGAAAATAAATCTGGAACGCGTTGAACTTCATCAAAAATTGTTTTTTCTGGATAAAGACTTAAAAAATATCGAGGATCATTTGTTGCAATTTGTCGAAAATCTAAATCTTCTAAAGAAACGTATTTCCAATCAGGAAAAAGTTTTTTAAGTAATGTTGATTTTCCACATTGTCTGCAACCTGTTAGAGTAACAATAGGGAAAGTTTTTATTAAGTTTAAGAGTTTTTCTTCTATTTTTCTTTCAATAAATTTATTTTCCATATTCAACCTTTAAAAAGTATGTAAAACCTATAATTGATTATATAAATTACATACTTTTTGTCAAGTTTTCTTTTTAATCCTTTTCATTAAAAAATATGATTGAATCTCTTAAACACTGGATGACAGATTATCACATCAACGGATTCCGCTTTGACCTTATGGGTGTTCATGATACATCCACAATGGAAGAAGTTTATAAAGAACTTGTAAAAATTGATCCGGATGTAATGGTTTACGGTGAACCATGGGTTGGTGGTGATAAAAATGCTTCTATAGCAACAGAAGGTGCTATTTCTGTTGGTAATACAAACGGTGTTGCTGCATTTGATGATGATTTCAGGGATGCAATAAAAGGCGCTGAATACGGTGGATTTCATAAAGGTCAGGTTCAGGGTACTTACAATGATTCAGGAATTATAAAAGGCCTAAGTGGTGCAAGTGGAAAAAATAAAAGAAATACAACTGGCAGACCAGCCCTTTCACTGCATTATGTAGAGTGTCATGATAACTATACATTGTACGACAAATTGAATATTTCACTTAGTGCAAGCGCAGTTGGAAGTGATGAATGTGTTAAGTATTGGATACTAGATACTAAGCTTACTGATACTTATAAGAAATTGATTGCTGACCAGAATAAACTTTCTGCTGCATATGTTTTTCTTGCGCAGGGTACTCCGTTTATTAACGGAGGTCAGGAATTTATGCGTACAAAGAAGGGTAATCCAGACAGTTATGCCGCAGATACAAAGGGTGGTCATAAATGGAGCGAGAAAGAAATTCTTAATTGCAACGCCATCGACCTCAACTTTAAAGACACTTACTCCGATGTGAAATGTAATGAAATTTTCTTTTTAATCTTCAGCATTTTTCAAAAAGTGTTAAAAACTCAAAATTAGTTGCTCTTTGGTTAAAAAATAAAGGTAAAATGCAAGGTTCAAACTATCAGGTAGATAAAGAACCATTGCTCAGTATTCCGCTTCCAAATCCAGAAAATATTTTAGAAGCCCAACAGCAGAAAATCATAAATCCTCGCAATCAAAAAGTCCGACTCATCAGCAGACACCACTGCGTTGGAATCGAAAATTGACCAGCTGGTTTACAAACTCTACAATTTAACAGACGAAGAAATAAAGATTGTCGAAGAAAAGTAAGAAAAGTAAAAAACTTGACGGCAGCTGTTTTACTTGCTATACTATAATTATGAATGCATTTAGCGGATATATCAGTGGTAACACTGTAGTCACAGACAGAAATGTTGGTCACTACAACGGAAGGAAAGTCATTATAACAATTCTCGACGAAAAGCAAAATCAGTCTTCTGTTTCTGCTAAAAAAGTTTCTGATATGAAATCGCTTTTTGGAATTCTGCCTTCAAATATTGATTTAGACAAAATAAAAGACGAAAGGCTTGGTCTGTAATGAGAGCCGTTTTTGTTGAATCTGTAAAAGATGGTGATGTTGATTATATAGTCACAAATAATGTTTCGGACTTTACTGTATCTTCTATTCCTGCTATCAGCACAGCGGATTTTTTAAAACTTTAGTTTGAATAAAGTATTCAGTTTACTTCCTACTAACAATTTTTATCTCGTCAACCGTTAAGATTGACAATCCAATCGTGATTTCTACAGCAAATGGGATTAAGTCTCTCTCTTTCACCAAGTTTTCTCCCAATCTGTACACCTTCCGCCTTTTTGAAGTTTGCCAAGCAGTTTTCCGAGCTGTCGTTTTTCGGGTTCTTTTGTTCCGCTTACACCTTCATCATCAATGTATTCATCTATGAAAAGACCTTTTCTTTTGCATAAATCCTCAATTCCAAGCTTTTGGTTTGCGCCGTCCTGTTTGTCGGTGCTTACTCTGATATATCCGTATGTCATGAGTATATTATCGGAATTATATTTTGGTCTTTTTGTTCTTGCTTTATTTACTCCAAAAACTTTGTATAATCAACATTCAATGCTTTACCAAGTTTTTTTGCCATTGCAAGACCGATAGTACGGCGATTATTTTCCATTGCAGAAAGATTTGTATATTTAGTTCCAACTATTTCTGCAAGCTGAACAAGTGTCAGTCCTGAGCGTTCACGATAAATTGAAAGTATTCTTCCAGGAGTCTTTCTTGCTTTGATTTCCTTAGCAACATCTGTAGTTTTCCATTCTTCAAGAAGTTCATCATCGTTTTCATCTTCTATAATTTGTGCATTTGGATATGCTTTTAAAATTGCTTCCTTAATAAGTGGAATTCCATGTCCGTTGAATGTTGCATTAATATGGCGCGTTTTCTCTACTACCTGCATAATATACCTCAATTTCAATATTGTTATTCTCGCATTTCCAGCAAGCCACATAGCTATAATTCAAATGACAATGATACGTTGTCTTTGAAAGTTTGGAATAATTAGGCCAAGAAGGTTGTTCAGGACCATTTGCTTCCAAGTCATCGGTCAGTTCATCAAATAAGTCTTGAACATTTTCCGGAAGTTTTCCAATATTTCGGCTAAGTTTTCTTTTGACAAGTACCTTTTATTTTGAAGTTTCTTCTCTCATAAATATAATGTATCATAATTGATATATAAAAGCAAGAAAAAAATATGCACTGGGACAAGAGCGGTTATTAGGTAGTTTTACAAACTGAAGAATAGAAACGATAAAGAAATATCACATGATAAAAGCAAATCCTGACTTGCTTTTGTAAAACAATTCGTATGCGTTAACGCACGCCGACTGCAGATTCTCTTCTGTAACGGCGTGCGTTTTTTTGTGTGCTGTGTTAATTTATAATCAGGCTTATTATAACAAAAGCTATTCAGCAACATCTACAAACGGCTTGAATTCTATATTCCAGAGAAGTAGTTTTTCCGTTTCTTTCGCAGTGAGTTTTTTATAATCTTTGCGGAATGATTTTGCTGTTCGAAGCTCATGTTTCATACGGACATTGCTGCCTTAAAATCTGCAAAGGACTTAAATGTTTCTACATCACCTCTTTCAACTTCTTCAATTGCTTCGTCAAGTCCGTTTTTATTAGACTCTTCTTTGCTTTTGAACAAAAGAAAATCTAAAAACTCTGAAACTTCTTCCATATATTTTTCAGGAATTGTTTTCAATTTTTCTTCTACAACTGAATATGGCATAGGCGACCTCCTTCTATTTTTTTAATTATATCATAATGATAGTCTTTTATCCATTATATTGTTTGGAGTTATACTCTAATCGTAAAATCTGTAGAATCCTACGAAATAAACGATTGCATATGTATGAATTTTTCAAAGGACAATGAGGCCGTACGCAACATCGCTAAGCTTGCTACTGGAATCGAAGGTTCTGACAAAAACGGCGGTAAAAAAACTTTAAGCAGTCCCCGCGCAATGAGTGCAGAGGCATTTTTCACGCAGGGCCTTTTTTTACAATTTTCAAAAGTGTTCCATGTAGAATTTAAGTTGCATTTATGCTATAATCCGCCCGATGAAGCAGACTACCCAGACTGAACGGCTTGACAAAATACTTTCAAACAGCGGCTTTGGAACAAGAAAAGACGTAAAGCGCCTTGTACGTAGCGGTGAAGTTCTTGTTAACGGCGAAACTGTCAAAAATCCTGAATTCCATGTTTCAATAGAAAACGACACACTTTGTGTTGAAGGCGTGGATGTTAAGATCAAGCGGCATGCATATTTTATGCTCAACAAACCTGCCGGGTATATCTGTTCAACAAAATCGGGCGCTTATCCTACAGTTTTTGATCTGCTTGACGAAAGTGACCGGCGTACATATCTTGGCGGTGATCTTGGAACTATTGGCCGTCTTGATGCAGATACAGAAGGACTTTTGATTATTACAAGTGACGGCGATTTGAATCACAGGCTTACTTCACCAAAGTGGCGTGTTCCAAAGACTTATCTTGTTCACCTTGCAAATGAAGTTGATGAACAGGAACGTGAATCTTATGTAGCCGACCTTGCGCGCGGTGTTCATATAGAGGCAGAAGCCAATGCAGAAGCCGCTGACTGTCTGCCCGCTCAACTTGAATGGTGTGATGTACATGAGAATGACAAAACTGCGGCGGCTGTTTGTAAAATTACTGTTTATGAAGGAAAGTTTCACGAAGTAAAAAGGCTGTTTGCCGCTTTGGGAAACGAAGTTACATTTCTTAAAAGAATAAGAATGAACAGACTTTTTCTTGATGAGTCTCTGGCGTGCGGTCAGTACCGTGAACTCACAAAAGAAGAATTTGATTTGCTAAGTACACTTAACGATGAGGGAGTATAAAAAATCCGCCGAAATGTCGTCGGCTTTTTTAACTCAAAGTTCGCAATGCGAACTTTCTTATTGAACTGCGTTTTTCACTTTGTTGCAAAACGCAATAAAAACATTTTCGACTGTTGAAACAGTCTTCAAATATTTTTATGGAGGGAGTATAAAATTTCTTATTTATGGAGGATTTATGCTGTCGGATATTGAAATTGCACAGAAAAATGTTATGGATGAGATTACCGGAGTTGCAGAAAAACTTAATCTTTCGGCCGGGGATCTTGAAACTTACGGTAAATACAAGGCCAAGATTTCTTTTGAAAAGCTCCGCGAACTTCAGAACAAGGCACTGAATCCTTCAGAAAGAGGAAAACTCATTCTTGTTACAGCCATGACTCCGACAGCTGCCGGTGAAGGAAAGTCTACTGTAACAATCGCTTTGGGTGACGGTCTCAGGCATATCGGCAAAAAATCTGTTATTGCACTTCGCGAACCCTCCCTTGGTCCGTGCTTTGGTATAAAGGGCGGTGCATGCGGCGGCGGTTATGCCCAGGTTGTTCCAATGGAAGACATTAACCTTCACTTTACCGGCGACATTCATGCAATAACTGCTGCCAACAATCTTATGGCTGCTCTTATAGACAACCATCTTCAGCAGGGAAACGAACTGGGACTTGACCCGCGCACAATTTCCTGGAAGCGTTGCGTTGACCTTAACGACCGTGCTTTAAGAAATGTGATTGTAGGACTTGGTTCAAGGATTGACGGTGTTCCAAGAGAAAGTCATTTTCAGATTTCTGTTGCAAGCGAAATTATGGCAATTGTCTGTCTTTCAAAAACAATTTCTGAACTCAAGGAACGCATTTCTGCAATAACAATCGGCGAAACTTACGCAAAGGTTCCTGTTACTTTCGGTCAGCTCAAATGTACCGGAGCGGTTGCGGCTCTTCTAAAAGATGCAATCCGGCCCAATCTTGTACAGACACTGGAGCATACCCCGGCATTTATTCATGGCGGGCCTTTTGCAAATATTGCCCACGGCTGCAATTCAATTAATGCAACGCTTTGTGCTCTTGCGACCGGTGACTATGTTGTTACCGAGGCTGGCTTTGCAGCAGATCTTGGTGCAGAAAAATTCATGGACATAAAGTGCCGCATGAACGGTATTCACCCCGACGCAGCAGTAATTGTAGCAACGGTGCGCGCAATAAAGATGCACGGTGGTGTTGCAAAGGCAGATCTTTCACACGAAAATCTTGAAGCCGTCAAAAAAGGTTTTGCAAATGTAAAGTGCCACATAGAAAACATGAAGAAATTCGGCGTACCTGTTGTAGTTGCCGTAAACAAATTTGTAAGCGATACAGATGCCGAAGTTGCACTTGTTGAACAGCTTGCTTCTGAATGTGACAGTACTGCAGTTCTTTGTGAAGGCTGGGGAAAAGGCGGCGAAGGTGCTGTTGCCCTTGCAAACAAGATTGTAGAACTCTGCGGTTCAAAGTGTGACTTCAAAAATATTTATTCACTGGATTCAACCCTTGAAGAAAAAATAGAAACTCTTGCAAAAGAAATTTACCGCGCTGACCGTGTAGAATTTGAATCAAAGGCGCTTAAGAAATTAAAGGCCTACGATGCTGCCGGTTACGGAAAACTTCCTGTCTGCATGGCAAAGACACAGAATTCCATAAGTCACGACAAGTCACTTCTTGGTGCTCCTAGCGGCTATGTGTTCCCGGTACGTGATGTTCAGCTTTATTCGGGTGCAGGTTTTGTAGTTGCCTTTGCCGGTGATATAGTGGATATGCCCGGACTTCCTAAAGCTCCGTCTGCATTGAACATAGATGTAGACGACAACGGCTGCATTTCGGGATTGTTCTAATGTAAAAAAAAGTGCCGCTCCGTAAAGAAGCGGCACTTTTTTTATGCTATTTTTTAAGCTGCTCTTTTATTGCGGCAAGAAGTTCACCGTAGTTTTCAAATGCCGGAATTGTAGGGTTGTCGGCCTTGATTTTGTCTGTACTCTTAAACAGAAATCCTGCCTTGCTTGCTTTTATCATTCCAAGATCATTGTAACTGTCACCGCTTGCAATTGTGTCATAACCAATGGACTGCAGCGCCTTAACGGTTGTGAGTTTTGAATTTTCTATGCGCATCTTAAAGCCGGTGATTTCTCCTGAAGGCGCAACTTCGAGCGAGTTACAGAAAATTGTTGGCATTCCAAGTTTTTTCATAAGAGGGGACGCAAACTGTGTGAAAGTGTCGCTTATTATAATTACCTGGCAGAGTGAGCGCAGTTCGTCAAGAAATTCCTTTGCTCCGGGCATTGGGTCTATTGTTGCAATTACATCCTGAATCTGTTTGAGTCCCAGTCCGTGTTCCTTAAGAATACCCAGGCGCCAGTTCATGAGCTTGTCGTAATCGGGCTCGTCGCGCGTTGTTCTCTTGAGTTCGGGAATTCCTGAAGCTTGTGCAAATGCAATCCAAATTTCCGGAACCAAAACGCCTTCCAAATCCAAACATGTAATATACATAAAATACCTCTGAATTTAATGATACAAAAAGTTTACCAAAAAAACCGTTTTCTGTACATATTAAGAAGTTTTGCCGGCATTAAGGGAGACTTAACATTTTGGAACTTTTTTGCTACAATTCCGCCATGGCAAAGAAAATTGAAATTTTGGACTCTACACTTAGAGACGGTTCCCAGGGTGAAGGAATAAGTTACTCTGTTCAGGATAAAATTCATATTGTTCAGGCTTTGGACGAACTTGGAATAAAATATATAGAAGCAGGAAATCCAGGCAGTAATCCCAAGGATATGGAATTTTTTCAGAAAGCCCGCGAACTTAAACTTTCTACTTCTAAAATTGTAGCATTCGGTTCAACCAGAAGAAAGGACATTGCGTGTTCAGAAGACTCCAATTTACAGAGCCTTCTTTCTGCAGAAACAGAAGATGTCGTAATTTTTGGAAAGACATGGGACTTTCAGGCTACAGAAATTCTTCACGCTACTCTTGAAGAAAACCTTGATATGATACGCGATACCTGCGCTTATTTAAAAAAACAGGGGCGCAATGTGATTTTTGATGCCGAACACTTTTTTACAGGATATTCCGCCAATGCAGATTATGCTATGAAAGCGCTCCAAGCGGCGGTTGATGGAGGTGCTTCTGTTCTTTCACTTTGCGAAACAAAAGGTGGCTGTATGCTTGACGACTGCGCCCGCATTACACGTGCAGTTACCGAACGTTTTGCAGACAAAGTTACTGTCGGTATTCACACACACAATGATTCCGGTCTTGCTGTTGCAAATTCGCTTGTTGCAGTACAGAACGGTGCCACTCATGTTCAGGGTGTGCTTCTGGGATTCGGCGAGCGTACAGGAAATGCAAATCTTTCTACTATTATATCTGATCTTCAGCTTAAGATGGACTGCGAATGTATTCCACCCGAAAATTTAAAATCACTTACACCAATCTGCAAGCGTGTGGCCGAGATTACAAATATTACCCTTGAGCTGGGAATGCCTTATGTTGGCCAGAATGCTTTTGCACATAAAGCCGGAATGCATATTGACGCAGTGCTTAAAAATCCTGTCGCCTACGAACATATTTCTCCCGAAGATGTCGGTAACGAACGAGTGTTCCTTATGAGTGAAGTTGCGGGAAGAAGTATGATTATAGAAAAAATCCGCAAATTTGATTCTTCCATTACAAAGTCCAGTCCTGTTGTTGCAGAAATTGTCAATGAAGTCAAGGAACTTGAACACCAGGGTTACCAGTTTGAAGGTGCAGACGGAAGTTTTGAACTGCTTGTGCGCAAGGCTATAGGCAAGTACCAGCCGTTCTTTAATCTTCACTACTACAAGACCAGTAACGAAAAGCCGCTTATGGAAGAAAATCTTTATTCTCTTGCCCAGCTTAAAATTGATGTCGAAGGAAATATTCAGGTTGCGGCAGGTGAAGGAAACGGTCCTGTTAATGCACTGGACAATGCTTTAAGACAGGCACTCCAGTCCTTTTACCCCAGCGTGCGCCAGATTCACCTTACCGACTACAAGGTTCGTGTTCTTGACGGCAAGAGTGCAACTGCCAGCCGCGTAAGGGTTCTTATAGAAAGTTCTGACGGAACTGACAGCTGGACTACAATTGGTGTTTCCAGCGACCTGGTTGAAGCATCTTGGCTTGCTCTGGTAGATTCCTTTGAGTATAAGCTCATTAAGGATATAGAAAAAAAATACCAGCGTTTTATTTAACCTCGTATTTAAAATTTTTCAGGCTGAATTTGCCCTCTCTTTGTAAAACACAAGTACTTTACAAAAAGGGGGCGATTCATTATACTACTTTAAAAATACTTAATATTCTTTATTTATACTAAACACAGGAGCTTTTGTTATGGAAAAGACTATTGCTTTGATTCCAGGAGACGGAATTGGTCCGGATGTTGTTGCAGAAGGTGTAAATGTTCTTAATGCGGTTGCAAAAAAATACGGACACAAATTCAACTACAAAAATGTTATTGCCGGCGGTGCAGCCATTGACAAGTGGGGAAAGCCTCTTCCGCAGGACCAGCTTGATATTTGTCTTAACAGCGACGCTACTCTTCTGGGTGCTGTAGGCGGACCAAAGTGGGACAATGTAGCTCCCGAGATTCGCCCCGAGAAAGCACTTCTTGGACTGCGCGGTGGAATGAAAGTTTATGCAAACCTGCGCCCGGCTGTTATGTTCAAGCAGCTTAAGGATGCATGTCCTCTTAAGGACGAAATCGTTGGTGAAGGACTTGATATTCTTATTGTACGCGAACTTACCGGCGGAATTTATTTTGGCGACAGGGGAACAAGCGCTGACGGAAAAACTGCCTGGGATACAGAAAAATATTCCTGGGAAGAAATTGAACGCATCGTTCGCATGGGATTTGAGTTTGCAATGAATCGCCAGAAAAAGCTTTGCGTTATTGACAAGGCAAATATCCTTAACTCAAGCCGCCTCTGGAGAAAAGTTGCAGAAACTGTTCATGCAGAATTCCCCGAAGTTGAACTTTCTTTCCTTTATATAGACAATGCAGCCATGCAGCTTGTACGTAATCCGCGCCAGTTTGATGTTATTGCAACAAGCAATATGTTCGGCGACATTCTTTCTGATGAAGCCAGCCAGATTACAGGTTCTATCGGAATGCTTGCTTCTGCTTCACTTGGAGCCGGCGGTCCTGGACTTTACGAACCCATTCATGGTACTGCTCCTGATATTGCAGGAAAAGACCTTGCAAACCCGCTTGCAACAATTCTTTCTGCAGCAATGCTTTTGCGCTATAGTTTTGGTCTTGAAACAGAAGCAAAGGCTATTGAAAATGCAGTAAATTCTGTTCTTGACGCAGGTTACAGAACAGGCGACATTGCAGGTTCAGAACGAGAGGCTGTTAAGGCTGCAGGAAAACTTGTAGGAACAAAGAAGATGGGGCAGCTTGTAGTTGACTTTATCAATGCTTAAGAAAGTTTCTAAAAATTGCAATTCTTAGAGATTGCTCTTAAGTAAAATTACCTGATAAAAAAGGCCGCGGAAACTTTCTGCGGTCTTTTTTTTTTGCCTTATAATTTTTTATGTGGTATAATAGTTCGTTGAAATTGAACGATTGAACAAGTTTCAACTTGCGATTGAGTTCAATTGGTGCGCTTAAGCGCATATGTAAATAAAGGCAGTTGTGTAGCAACTTAACTTATTCTGGAGATAGTCGTGCAGGTTTCCGCGTCAGTTCACAGCAAATGGAATTCAGTTCTTGCCATGTTTGCAAAAGGAATTCATGCCGGGATTTTAAAAATAAATCTTTCTGACTGGACTTTTTCAAAACTCGAAGTTTCGCAGAGCGGCTTTGCTGACAAAAAAATCAATATTAGCTGGAAAAAATATTTTTCTGTTATGTTGCACCGTGTGTTCAGAATGGACCGCGACAGGTTTTTCAGATACCTTAGTCCTGACTCCCTTTCACTTATGGATGAAGGCGACCGAAATAAATTTCTTTTCAGAAGATTACGGCCTTTACTTGGCGGCAAGCACGCGTCTGTCTGGTTTTCTTCAGACATAATTATTCACGACGGTTTTGCTTTTGTTACATTTATGGATATTTCCGAAGAAATGCGACGCAACCATCTTATGGAAAATCGCCGCACTTTTAAGGAAGACGGGTACAAGCGCGCCATTGTTTCTGACGCAATCGCAATTTATGAATTCAACCTTACGCAGAATAAAATTATAGGAAGCCCTGTTCAGCGTATTGCAAAGCGTGAGATTCCGCTTAAGGAAGCACTTGCCCTTTCTGCAAACTGTTCCTATTCTGAATTTATAGAAGCGGTGTGCTGGGACATGTACGGTGCCGAAAAGAAAAAGTTTCTTTCCAAAATGAGCAGGACGCATCTTCTGGAATGCTATTCGCGCGGTGAATACGAAACATGGTTTGACTACTGCAAAACCGGTTATGACGGCACGGAATTCTGGTCGCGCAATACTGTTATTTTAATGCGTGATGAACTTAACGGGGACATCTGCGGTATTTCTGTTGTAAAAAATATTACCGAGCATTATCACCAGGAAGAAGAAAAAATTTATCAACTTGAAGTTATCAATGCTCTTACCATGGAATACAGCAATGTGTTTATGGTAAATGTTATTACCGGCAAAATAAGGATTGTACGCCTTAACGACACGGCCGGTTCTTTTTATAACGAAGCGTTCGGCAAGCAGGTGTACGAAGACGCAATTGACATGTACATCGAAACGTCTGTTTATGAAAGCGACCGCGATATGATGAGGCTTGCGTTTTCCAAAGATAATATAATCAGACAGGTGGGAACGCACGAAACCTTTAGCGTAAATTACAGAACTTTTATTAACGGACAGCTGTCGTACATGAAGCTTAAGATTGTGCGCATAGGAAATCCTGACGAATACAGCGATGTTCTTTTTGGTTTTATGAATGTTGATGCAGAAACAAAACACGAAATGCACCAAAAAAAACTTCTCGAAGAAGCTCTTGCCTCTGCAGAAAACGCAAACAAGGCAAAGTCACGCTTTTTGTCAAACATGAGCCATGACATACGAACACCGATGAATGCAATTACAGGCTTTGTAACTCTTGCAGAAAAACATGCCGACAATCCTGTTCTGGTAAAAGAATATCTTGAAAAGTTAAAGTCAGGAAGCGAACATCTTCTTGGCCTTATCAATGATGTTCTTGATATGTCAAGAATTGAAAGCGGAAAATACTTACTTAATCTTGAACCGAATAATCTGGTTAACATAATTGATTTTGTAAACGACGTTGTTCAGCCCCAGGTTCAGAGTAAGAACTTAAAATATGTGTGTTCGGCTTCTGAAATAAGGCAGGGGGATATTATCTGTGACAGCCTTCGTTTGCGGCAGATTTTGATAAATCTTCTGGGAAATGCCGTAAAATACACAAAAGCAGGCGGAACAGTTTTTTTTAAGGTTGAACAGCTTGAACAGAATAAGGCAGACAGAGCGTTGTTCCGTTTTACTGTAAAGGACACCGGAATTGGAATGTCGCAGGAATACAAGAGTCATTTGTTTGAAGCCTTTGAACGCGACCTTAATTCCTACACGCGCAATGTTCAGGGAACGGGACTGGGACTTTCCATTGCAAAGAATCTGATTGATCTTATGAACGGTAAAATTTCTGTTCAGAGTGAAGAAGGAAAGGGAACGGAATTCAAGATTGAAATTGACTTTAAGCTTGCCGATTCAAATGATCTTAAGGCTGTACGCGATTTTGAAAATACAGGCGTTTCTTTTTCTGCACAGGGGCTCAGACTTCTTTTGGTTGAAGACAATGAAATAAACAAAGAAATTGCATATGAACTGCTTTCGGATCAGGGCTTTGAAGTTGAATGTGTTGTAAACGGCGCGCTCGCGGTTGCCAAAGTGACTGACCGGCCGGCTTTCTACTATGATGCTGTTCTTATGGATGTGCAGATGCCTGTAATGAACGGTTACGAAGCTACAAAAAGAATACGCGCGCTTTCTGACCAGAAAAAAGCAAGTGTTCCCATAATTGCAATGACGGCAAACGCTTTTGAAGAAGACCGCAAAACCGCACTTGAAAGCGGAATGAATACTTTTGTTACAAAACCGTTTGACTTAAAGAAACTTATGGAAACACTGGGTAAAACAATCCGCAGGGTAAATTAAGCTTTGCTTTCTATTGCCTTGAATTCTTTGTTCATAGAGATAAACATAATTAAGGCAATGATTATTGAAATTATATCTGCAATCGGTTGAGCAAAAATAATTCCGTTCTGACCGGCAATTGCGCGTCCCAAAAAGAGCATCGGCAAAAATACGAATCCCTGTCTGCTGGCAGAAAGTGCAAGTGCTGCACCGGCTTTTCCCATTCCCTGGAATGAAAAATTGAATACAAACATTATTCCAAGTACCGGTCCTGAAATCATAAGTGCCCTTAGCATTCTGCAACCTGTATCAATAACCTGTTCGTTGTCTATGAATATGCCCACAATATTTCTTGTGAAGGCAAGATAGATTGCCGTCATTACGGTACCGATTATCAGAACACATATCATGGAAAATTTCATTACATCTTTTAAACGCCTGAAGTTTTTGGCTCCGTAGCTGTAACCTATGAGAGGCTGGATTCCGATTGCGAGTCCCATCTGAAGGAATACTACGAGCATGTTTGCTTTCATTGCAATTCCCATACTTGCAACCTGAATGTCGCCGTAAGAAGCAAGGAATTTGTTCATTACAATGTTTGAAAGGCTCATCAGAACATTATTGAGTGAAGCCGGAATTCCGATTGCAATTACAGAAAGCGCAATTTTTTCCATTACCTTAAAGTCAGAAAGTTTTATTGAAAGCATTGATTTTTTGCCGCATGCGTGTACAAGAAAGAATACCAGCGAAACAACGTTTCCTATTACAGTGGCAATGGCTGCTCCCCGTACACCCATATTCATTCCCAGAATCATTATAGGGTCAAGAATAATGTTGGCGACTGTTCCTGCCATCATTCCTATCATAGCGTTGTTTGCCGCTCCCTCACCGCGTACAAGATTGGGAAAGGCTGTGGAAAGAACAACAGCCGGTGCGCCCCATGCAATGCTGTAAAGGTATTCTGCGGCATAAGGACCTGTCGCCTCACTTGCGCCGATCATTTTAAGAATAAGAGGCATTCCCAGAATAAAAAAAGCGCCTCCTATAATTCCGGTAAGGATTCCCGCGTAGAAGCAGAAAGAAGAAATGTGTTTTATTTTTTCTGTCTGTTTTTCACCGAGCGCGCGTGAAATAAATGTACTGCCGCCGATTCCGAAAATGTTTCCTGCAGCCATTAAAAAAAGGAATACAGGTGTTGCAATAGAAACGGCGGCAACTTTGTTTGGGTCACCCATCTGACCGACAAAAAAAGTATCGACCATATTATAGATGACTGTTACCAGCATGCTTGCTATTGTAGGAGTAGCAAGTTTTGCTATTGCAACCGGAACAGGATCGCTTTCAAAGATATGTATATTTTTAATCATAGAAAAAAAATTTACTGTTTGTAAAAGAATATGTCAATAGAGGCATATGTATAATAATTCGTTAACTAATAGTAAATTATATTACCTCCGAAACGGCATCTTCTATAACTATGTTTTCACATTCTGCAGTTATGTCCACAGATTTTGCAAATCTCAGGTAATATAAGATGCATTTGATTTTTGCTTTACCGCCTGTTATCTGCAAAAGTGCCTGACGGTAACACGCCAGCTGCGAATAATAAATCTCGGGCGCAACAGACTGGTTTGTCTTGAAGTCCACAATCGTGTAGTTTCCCTGTTTGTCTTTAAAGACAAGGTCCATTGTTCCCTTAAGAATGCGTTCACCTTCTTTTGTATTTATTCTGCTTCTGAATTCCCATTCTGTTCTTTTCCAGGAAGACGCTAGTGCACAAGATGCCAGTTCTGTTTTTAAAAACTCATCGCGCATTTTTTCGCAGGCTTTCTTTATGGCTGCAAGTTTTGTTTTGCTTCCGTTAAGTCCTATGATTTCTGACTTTGGAATCTCTGTCTGCATTCCTTCTATTGCATTCTGCATGTAAAGGTGGGCGATTGTTCCGAAGTTTGCAAAAGTGAATGCCGCTTCTCCTTGTGTTTCTGTTGATTTGACTATTTCATTTATTTCCTGGTAGGGCGCATCTTCTGCAAAATACTCTGTGTCTGCACGGGAAGTTTCGTCATCTGCAATGTGAATGTGGCTCGGCGAAATATGTATGTTTGGTACATCTTCTTTTTGTGTAACTGTTGCGCACTCTATTTCTTCCTGCATTTTTTTTGCGGCAAGAATTTTATTGTCGCTGGTGTTTTCGTTGCAGGAATCTGCCTTTTCAAAAATTTCACTGCGGTCAATGCATTCTGTTGATTCAAAATTCCAGGGCGCAAGTTGTGAAACATCGGGTTTGCGTTCCGGGCTAAAGTACTGGAAGAGCGGGCAAAGGACAGTAAAGATTGTTCTTGGAAATTCCAGACTCTGGTTTGTACTGTCATCGCTGTTGGGAATCTTTCCTGGAATATATGCGAATGGTTCAATTTTTTTTGAAGACGAAAACCTTCCTTCAAAGCAGCCCGTTATGTAAAGTTCATGCTCTGCGCGTGTAAAGGCAACATAGGCAAGTCTTCTGAGTTCTGCACTTAGCTGCGCCTGCGAAACGTCTTTTTGCGTATCGTAAAAATAATTTCTTTTTGCATCTATTTTGCCGCAGTCAATTTTTAAACAGAACGGAGCTGGCAAAGTATTTACAGAAAGACCAAATTCAGGACTCATGTAAACAGGCTCCCCGTTTTTTTCTTTTTGTCCTTCATATTCAATGTCGCATACAAATACAACGGGAAACTGCAGTCCCTTGCTTTTGTGAATTGTCATTATGTGAACGGCATCTCTTTGTTCAAGTGGAATATCAATGTCCTGAAGTTTTTTTGTTTCGTCCTGGTATGTGCGTATACCGTCAATAAAGGTAGCGAGGCTTTCGGGTACAAGGTCTGAATTGCGCGCCAGTTCAAAAAGAATATCATAGAGTGAACCGTACATTTTTACGCTTTCGTTCCAGACAGTTTCATACCTGTATCCAAGATCATACCACAGCGTACTGAGCGTTTTTGTGAGCGGCTGGATTTTTGAAAGTTCCACTGTTCTGCGGAAATTTTCTGCAGCATTGTCCCACTTGGAAAGACTTTCGACTTTTACTGCTCCCCTCGCGTTGTCATCGAACGGATCCAGATTCAGTGCAAGAACATTCTGCGCTTCTTCTTCGCTTAAGTTTACAAACGGCGAGCACAAAACCTTTGCATAAGAGTTTCTGTCCTGAGGGTAAACGCAGATGCTCAGATAAGAAAACAAATCGTTTACAGGTCCGTCTCCGAAAATTCCCTTGAATGTTTCTGTTGAATACGGAATGGAATGCTGTAAAAGCATGCGTTCAAAAACATTCTGGTTGGAAGTTGTTTTCAAAAGAATTGCAATATCAGAAGCTTTGTATTTTTTTTCTATATTAATGAGTCTGTCAATTTCAGAAGCAACGCACGCGGCTTCACTTTCTTTTGCACTCAAAAGTTCTTCGTTTTTGCTGTCGTCTTTTTTTATCAAGTGAACATTTACTTTTTTTTCTGCAAACGTGGCGGTTTTCTCTGCAGGAATTTCTACGCCGGAATAAAGTGCTTCGTAAGCAGGAGCGTTTTCAGGTGCTTGTGCTTCCGGAGTAAAGACAGACGGAATGTGTCCCAGATCCTGCTTCTGCTGTTCAGTGATATTCGGATTGTAAACTTCACCGCCGAATATTGTGTTAAAGGCGTGTATGAGTTCTGCGTCGGAACGGTAGTTTGTTGTAAGCTCAAGATTTCCTCCACCGTCTTCTCCTTTAAGCGTGTCCTTTAATTTTCTGAAGACAGAAACATCTGCTCCGCGGAATTTGTATATACTCTGCTTTTCGTCCCCTACAAAAAACAATTTTTCGGGACAAAGGTCTTCTGCACGCGCCGGACCTTCTTCGTTGACACTTTCTTTTTGCGCAAGAAGGAACAGCATTTTTCTCTGCAGTTCGTTGTTGTCCTGGAACTCATCAATCATAATTGCCTTAAAACGCTTTTTTTCTTCGGCACGGATTTTTGGCTGTTCGGTAAGAATTTTGAGTGCAAGTTCAGAAATATCGCGGAAGGTAAGAATTCCCGTAGTGCGCTTTGTGTCGTTTACGGCTTCCTGAAATTCTTCAAGAAGTTCAGCTGCTTTTTCTGCAGTGGAATAACCCCAGACAAAATTCAAAATGGAACACAACTGTTTGAGCGCGACATAAAGTGAAGACAATGTTTCTTTGAATTCTTTGACAGTGTTTTTAACAGAACAGAATCCTGCCATAGAAGAAATGTACTCCTGCATTTTTGAAGTATCACCGTTTTCTATGTCTTCACTGTTAATCAGCGTCTGTTCAACTTTTGGAATACCGCTTTCTGTGTCTTCGTAATAATTTTCGAACTGTGCATATATTGCGGCTATGGTTGTAAGCTGCTGTCTTTTTTTGTCGAGCTCAAAATAAATTTCCCTCATTCTGTCAACGCAGGCAGATGCTGCTTCGGAATATTTTCTCCATGCAGTGATGGCAGCGTCTTTTTGCTTTAACAGATCTTTTTTGAAATCAATCGGGTTTGCAACTGACGAATATTTTTGTACCGTGTCAGAAAAAAACTTCTGTGCAATTGCTTCAAAACTGTATTTTTCTGCCAGCATGCGTACGGCCAGATTATCGCGGTTTTTAAGAAGAAACGGAAGTGCAGTCTTAAGAATGTTGTCTTCTGCGCTGTCTTTGTCCTGCGTAAAGTCTGGTTTTATTCCGTAAAGGTGTGCACCTTGTCTTGCAACAGAGGCGCAGTAACTGTCCAGTGTCATAATCTGCGCGTTGTTGAAATTTTCTACTGCTTTTTTTGCAAGTTCGTTTCCGTTTTGTGCGGCTTCACGGAGCGTAGTAAAAATTCTGCTTTTCATTTCTACAGTTGCTTTTTTTGTAAAAGTAAGAGTCAGAATCTGTTCAACGCCTATATTTTTTTGCGTTACCAGGTAGCAGAATCTTTCTGCAAGTACAGTTGTTTTTCCCGACCCTGCACCTGCACTTACTACCGAGTTGCGCATAATTTCTTTTGCCTGAATCTGTTTTTTATCAAGTTCTTTTGCCATTTTATTCCCATCCTTTTTCAAAAATTATCTTCCGCTTACGGTAAAGAACCTGCGGCATATTGCCCTGTACTTTCTGCAGTCTTTGTCAGTGCACACCGGATAATTCTGAATCTTTTCGTCAATGTCAAAGTCTTCTGCCAGAATACGTTCCATGTATTCGTCCACGCATTGTCTGAATACTTCCATCGTTGGCTCAAAATCTTTGTCGCACTCTTTTGTTTTGTTTGTAAAAGCATTTGTTACGCTTCCTTTAACAACAGTCGGTGCAGGATCTTTGATTGTAAAAAACACAGAATTTTCAATCTGCTTTCTTTTTTTCTTGTCTTGGTTTTCCATTAATTCAATATACATTGGCATCTGAAAGTCGGGCAGTGTTTCGGGGCTTTCAGAATCATACAAAAGCGACTCTGCTCCCGGTACCGAATTGCTTGATGTCTTGTAGTCAACCAGAGTATATTCTCCTGTCTGCGTATTTTTCAAAACACAGTCTACGCGTCCGTTGAGAATATAATTTTTTCCTTCGGGTGCAAACCAGTATTGCTGTTCAGTTTCTGCAATTTCATAATCACAAAACCATCGTGAAAATTCAATTACGGCAGTTTTGAGCGCGTCATAATATTTCTTGCGTTTTATTTTAATCAAATCGCGGGCAATATTTGAAGTTTCATATTTATCAAGCGCTTCATCAACACTTTCAGAAAGAAGCTTTTCATATTCCGGAGCAAGGCCGTTTTCTTCTGTCTTTACAGGGAGGGAAAGTTCTTTTAATTTGTTGCAGTAAATTTCAAGAGCATTGTGATTGATTATACCGTCTGTAAAATCGTCAACAAGTTCAGTTTCGTTATTGAGCGGTGCAGTGTTTAGAATATATTTGAAAAGCCACAGACGCGGGCAGGCAAAGAATGTAGACATTGCGCTCTGGCTTATTCTGTAGCGGCCCGACTTTTCGTCAAAGAGTTTGTTCCGGATAAGTTCAGAAAGATTTGCAGCTTTAGAGTCTTCTGAAATTTTATTTACGCACTTGTTCCATTTTGCAAAACCATCGGCAATATTTTTGTAAGTGTGTGTGTCTTCAAAAAGTTCAGCCTTTGATTCTTTTAGAAAACCGTGTGCAAAAGCGTATCCTGTAAAAGTCTTTTCGGCAACAGAAAATACGCATTCTTTGCCAGAAGAAATTCTGTAAAGCGTCATGTAGTAATTTGTTGGATCTATATCTTCTATATTAAGTGCAGCGCGTTTTGTTTCGCTCAAAAAAGACATGCGTTTGAAAATTGCGCCCAGTGACATGGAACTCTGGCTTGCGTCAATTACAAAATGGTATTCGTATGGGGCAGTTGACGCCGGACGGTAAGGGTAAACTGTAACGCCGTTGGAATTTCCCTGCGGAATATAGCGTACTGTTTCGAGATAGTCATTAAAAAAATTGAATGCACACGGAACAGTGCAGTCCGGAAACTGTTCTTCGAGTTTTACCAGCGCTTCAAGTTCTGAAATACAGCGGCTTATAATGCTGTCTGCCTGGACAGTAAATTTCTGTGCGTCAAAGAATTTTTCCTTAAAGGCAAAGTATGCTTTTTTTACCTGCGCAAAAGTTTTTGCATTTGCAAGCGGAACAAGTTTTTCCTTTAACATTCCGTAAAGATTTTTTATAAGTTCAGTGGGTGCTTCTTTTTTAGGATTGAATTTTCTGAATGCATCTTCCCAGACATCATGTTTTTTTCCACTATATTCAAATGAGCACAGACAGTTGTTGTTTTTGCCAAATTCAATAAGTTCGGTATTTGCGGCTGGGTTTATCCACGGCAGCTGGTTGTTTAAGAGAAGATGCTTTATGCTGTCAAACGAAAAGTTGGTGTCGTAACAGTCCCTGATTTGTGCAAAAAAACTGCCCGCGCCTGTTTTTGAAAGAGGGTGACCTTCTCTTATGCTGAACGGAATTTCTCGTATGCTGAATTCTCTTTCTATATAAGGGGAATATGTTTCGAGGTCGCTTACACTCAGTGCCATCTGTGTCCACGGAACATTCTGCGTTTCATGAAGGCTGCGCATTTTTATTGCAGTCTGCGTAAGTTCCTTGCGTGAATCTGAATAGACATTTACTGCAGGCTGAACCTTGAGTTCGTTTTCGTCAAGATGCACAAGTGTTACAGATCGCCCGTTGCAAAAAGGTTTGTCTTCTGAATATACGCTGCAATTTTGTGAAAGAATTTCGCTGTATTCCGCGTAGTCCATAAGACTTTTGGGGTAAAAAATAAAATAGCGGTTTCCGTCTTCGTGGAACTGGGGTTCCTGCCAGGCTGTTTCAAACAAAGCGTGCTCATCAAGAAAGGCAGAATATCTTTTGTAAATTTCTTCATAGTCGCGGTCTTCGTCATCGTAAACAAGGCTGCCACCTTTTTTATCACGTATTTTTTTCCATTGCCCAAGCGACGGCAGAATACCCGCAATCCAGTTGGTAAAGCCGGCCGCTTTAGTGCAGTATTTTTGCGAAATAACTTCCCTTAAAAAAGGTTTTCGTGCATTTTCTTCTATTAAATTTGCTGCAAAAACAGAACGCATTAACGATGGCGCCGCAGTTTTGTCTTTTACCGACGCTTTGACCGACGCGGCCTTAAAGTCGTCCCATGCAATGAATCTTTCCATTGCAACAGCCGTTGTTCCGCTTATAAAAGTTGCCCTGTCTGCCCAAAGATCTGCCGACGCTCCTGTAGGAAAGACAAAAATACAGTTTTCTTCCATTATAAAGCGAGTGATTATGTGTTCAATTAAGTTTTTTGCCATGAAAAATTTCTCCAATTAACGGGATAGTTTGCAATTCAAAATTCAACCAGATAATATTTTCATTATTATAACATACACAAAGCGCCATTGAATGTCATTGTAAAAAATATTTTTATTTTTTTTGCGAAGAGCCCTGGTTTGTAACGATGTATAGATTTGTTTACCGACCAACAATTTCTTGCGGCAAGATATAACTGTGTTAAAACAGTCCCAAAATGCTTTATAATTTGCCGATAGCATGGTATAATCTTGCCATGGGATGCATAAAATATATTTCCATAGAAGAAACTGCAAAAAAATGGTGTATTTCAGAACGTAGTGTCCGCAACTACTGTTCGCTTGGGCGTGTTCCGGGTGCTGTTCTTGATGGCAAAACCTGGAAAATTCCTTCAACGTCAAAAAAACCCGAAAGGGCAGTCCGTCACGCTGTAAAAAAAGAACTGCTTCTTGAAGTTCTTAAAAGAGAAAAAGATTCAGCTCTTAGAGGCGGAATTTACCATAAAATTCAGATTGATCTTACATACAATTCAAATCACATTGAAGGATCAAAACTGAGCCACGATCAGACTCGCTTTATTTTTGAAACAAAAACTCTTGGTATAACAAAAGACAGTGTAAAGATAGATGATATTATTGAAACTGCAAATCACTTTCGCTGTATAGATCTGATTATCGAAAGTGCAAAATCCAGACTGACCGAAAGTTTAATAAAACAGCTTCATTTTATTTTAAAGTCAGGAACTTCTGACTGCCAGAAAATATGGTTTAAGGTCGGCGGATATAAAATGCTTGAAAATGAAGTAGGCGGTCAGAATACTGCAAAACCAGCTGAAGTGGCCGGCAGAATCAAGACTTTACTTTTGGATTATAATTCAAAAAAAGAAATTAACCTTGATGATATTCTTGATTTTCATGTTCAATTTGAATCAATTCATCCTTTTCAGGACGGCAACGGTCGTGTAGGACGCCTTATTATGTTCAAAGAATGCCTGAAACACAACATCGTTCCTTTTATAATTACAGATGAATTAAAGCTGTTCTATTACAGGGGATTGCGGGAATGGAAAAATGAACGTGGTTTTCTGCGTGATACCTGCCTGACAGCACAGGATTTTATGAAAGAAACTCTGGGTAACCTGGGAATTGAATATTAAAATTGATCAGCAACCCCGGCCATATTTTTTGTTAAATTTTTGTATCAAATTATATCAATAGTTGTTTTTCTACTTTCATTGTGTTATAGTTTAAAGTGTAAAATTCATAACACCACGGAGAAGCTTATGAAAAAAGTTTATTTTCTTTTTACTCTGTTGGTTTCGGCGGCCTTTACTTTCTTTTTTGCATCCTGTTCTGCCGAATCAAAAACAGATATTCAGATTCCGCTCCAGAGTATGTTCAACCAGGTTTCTGCAGATGTTTCTTCTGAACCGTCAGCCGTTTATGCCGTTTATGCCGTAAATCTTTCTGTAACCGGTGACTACGAAAAAACACTTAACGCCAGCGGAACCCTTTCTGAACTCAAAAACGCAACCTTTAATATAGAAGGAATTCCGCTTGGAAGCACAGTTGAACTTTCTGTTCTTATAGTAAAAGACGGAATACGCTTTTACGAGGGAAATTCTGCCGCATTTACTCTTGACGGCATCGAAAATTCTGTAGAAATAGACCTTAAACGCTGTACCGGTGAGGCCAAAGCAGAAATTACTGTTGCTGCTGATCCTGAAATTTATTCTGCTTCGGTAAATACAAATACACCTGTTTTTACAGTAGATTCTGAATGTCTTAAAAATAACGCTGCAAAGATAACATTCTCTGTAAAAGAGTCCTGGCCAAACGGAACAAAGTTCCTCTGGAAACTGAACGGATCTGAATGCAATACCACTAACAACTCTGTTGAAATAGATGTGCTGACAGACGAAAATATTCATGAAGGACCCGGCAACGTTATATATGTTCAGGTAGAAACGCCGGAATATATAGTAAGCAATTCGTTTGAATTTGAACTTGTTATAAAATAGACAACAACCACAGAATAGGATGAGGTATATTATGAGAAAACTACTGACTTTTTTTGCTTTGGCACTTTTAACACTGGCTGGCTGTAAAAACAGTTTTGACGGCACCACTGCGGAACAGAAAATTCCCGCAAATGCAAATGTTGTTCTGACACTTGCGTCTCCTGCAAGAACAATTGCTCCGGGAAAGCTGTCAACTATTCTTGCTTCTGCAGCAAAAACAGAAAACTGGACTTTTACTTTTACAAGAACAGATGATGTCCAAGATGTTATTACAAAAGAATGTGCAGCTTCTGAAACAACAAAGGCATTTACTCTGCCAACCGGAACCTACGCTATAACAGCAGAACTTTCGTATACAGACACAACTGCTAACATACCATATAAAATAGAAGGAAAGTTAACCGATGTTAAAGTTTCTGAAACTCCTGTCAGCAAAAAGATTAATATAGCCTTTAAAAAGACAACTGGCGTAACAGGTACTTTGAACTATACCTTTAATTTTTCGGGATGGAGTAACTTCTTTACAGGAAAGCCTGTGCTTCATTATGCACTCGTAAAACACGGCGATGCAGTCGCAGATGCAGAATGGAATCAGGTAGTTTTGTATACCGATACAACTGCAGAAAACGGTTCTACAACTACAAGTTATAAGAAAGAATATTCGCTGGATATGTCGCTTGCTTCAGATTACTGGGATGTTTACGCGAAAGTTACGGGATACAATGCAGATGATCCAACTCTTGTATACAATATTCCAATCAATGACAACCTTGTAGAAATTGCAGACGATCTTACAAGTACAGGAAGTATTGTTGTGCCCACTCCTGATCTGGCAAAATCATATTATGTAACATACAACGACGATGAGCAGTCACTCAAAAACAACGGAACCTTTGAGTTCTCACGCGTTAGTCTTTTGAAAGCGTTTGAAAAAGCCAAAGCTCTCAAAGCTTCTATTAAAGATGTAACATTCAGTCTGAACGAGATCAAAGGTGATTCACTTGAACTTGATGCTGGAGTTCTTGCTACAGGCAAAACTATTCATTTCCAGATTGCTTCTATGGGTGCAAGTTTTGACATAACCCCCGAAGGATGCCTTGAGTCTGCCAGTGGTTTAACTTCTGTTACTTTTAATACTACTTCTGATACTGCTTCTGAAAAGACTGTTAATGTGGCACAAAGTTTTATTGAAAATTCATACTCTAATACTCCTCTTGATGTCAAATTAAAAAGTGGAGTTTCACTGAACTGCATACTGTCAAAACAATCTAACGGTGTTCGAATGAATCTTCATGTTTATGGCATTGAAAATTACCTTAAATCACCTGTTATAACCCTTAACAGTACAGCACCTTGTAATACAACAAACTATTTCTATGATGCAAATGGAACCAAGACAGAAGATTATATACTTTCCAAAAAGACTGTTGAAGCGACAGGTACAGCAGATGCCAAAACAGAATACTTTATTGTTCCGGCAGGAAGCGGTATTTTAGGTACAGGAACAATTACTGATCTTTCTGTAACATGCGCCTATGGCAGTGAAGAGCCTGTACTGAAGCTTGGAACAGAAGATTATACGTACACCGGAACGGCTCCTCATAATAATGGTGATGAAATTACATTTACTGCAAGCGCAGCAAACGCTGAGTCATATGTCTGGTCATTCAATAACAGAGATACCGACCAGAGGGAAACTCTGTCGAACACAGACACCTGCACAGTGAATATCAAAGAGTCAAAAGCAATTGATACAGACGGTTTAATAACAATGCTTGTTACTGCAGCTGACTCAGATGGAAATGCGACTTCATATGAAGTAAAGTTTACAGTAACAGGTTCAACAACAACCAGCCACAATATTTTGTGGGATCGCAGTACATATTATGCAGTTTCAGATGATGCAATGGCTTCTGATTTGTCTTTGTCAAGCCAGACAAGTCTTGGCAACACTGTACTGGACTTTGGTTTTGATGCCAACAAGAACCTGTATACTTTGGAATCTGGTTCTACAACTATATTAAACTATTACACGAACGGGCTTAATGGATTTAGTAGTACAAGTTCTGTAGATGTGTCAAATACAAATATCTCAAATACAAATATCTCAAAGATTGCAATTACTTCTGACAAAGTTTATGCTTCTTCCTGTGACTCTTCTTCTGGTGGCTCTTATTTATATGAATTTGGGCTTCCTTTGGTTAATGGTTCGACTGCAACTGATGTTACCTCTTCTTGGACAGCTCCTGGTGAAGGAGTAGGTATTGTAAATTATGTCTTGTGTTCACTGGCTGCTGACGATACTTATCTTTATATAGGTTGCAAAGATAAAGGTTCTGACTCGGCACCTTTGTATGTAGTAAAATATGACTTGAAAGATTTGAGTACCATTGCAGGAATAGCAAAGCTTGATACATCAAACCTGGTCAATACTGCAGGAGTTGATACTTCTTTGACAACAAATATTACAGACATGCTGGCACAGAATGGAAAGCTGTATGTTCTTGCAGCAGTTTATCATGAAGACGATACAGGTTACTGTTCAAAGTTTAACGGCAATATGTATGAAATTGATCCGGCTTCTATAACAGCGACAGTTACAGATGCAATAACTGCTTCAGAGCCGATAGTCAAATTTAATGAACTCGATGTTACTGTAAACGACGGTACAACAACAAAAATCGCTTGTCCTTATCCTGCAAAGTTTGTTGCGGTTATGCCCGGAAAACTTAAGATAGCAATAGATGGCGGAATATCTACCGACGTAAAATCTCCCGACGGAACATCTACCACTACAAAACACACAGATGAAGATTATGTTGTTACTTATGACATTGCAGGCAAAACGGAAACAACCGGTGTGAAATTTAACAACAACATGTTCAACTTTTCCGCCAATTATTCCGGCTTTACCAAATAATGTTCTTTTCTAAAAAAACGGCGCCCTCTGTTTCTGTATGCATACCCGTTTACAAAACAGAGGGCGTTCTTTCGCGCTGTCTTGAAAGTGTTGCCGCGCAGAATTTTGACGCAATGGAAATTATCGTTGTCGACGACTGCAGTCCCGGCAAAGATGAGTGCGGCCGTTCCTGTAAAAGTATTGCTGCTGCTTTTAAAAAACGCTGCAGGATTCCGCTTGTGTATATAAGACACGATTGCAACAAAGGTCTTTTGGAAGCAAGGCGCACGGCTATTTTTGAAGCGTCGGGAACGTACATAATGTGCCTTGACAGCGATGACCGTCTTTTGCCAGGTGCAGTGTGCTCTTTGTACAGCGCGGCACTTGAGTCCAAAGCAGATATTGTTCAGGGCAGGGCAAATGTTTTTTCAGAAGGCAGTGCTTCGGAGCGGCGTATTCAATCTGTAAAAGAAAAAATGAAAGTTCACGAAGGCAATCTTTTTGGCAAAGAAATTGTGTCTGACTGGCTTGTGTCACATGCGCATTCGTGTTTTTTGTGGGGACGGCTTGTTTCCCGTGAATGTTATCTTAACGCGCTGGAATGTATTCCGCCTGTGTGGTGTACAATGGCCGAAGACGTTCTGCAGTATTTTTTTATTGCGCTCAAGGCAGACTCTTACTGCGGAATAAATGCTGCGGTTTACGATTACTGTGTTGACCAGGGCATTTCTTCATGCACAAAAATAGAAGACTTGGCGCGCTGGGAAAAAGTATGTTCTGCCTCGTCTGTGTTTACGGTAATTTTTTCTTATCTTGACGAACACCCGTCGGCAGTTTCTGAAAGCGTGCTTCTTGAATTAAAAAAAATGTGTCTCTGGTATGTAAAAAACAATCTGGAGCAGCTTAACGCCACCGTTTCAGAAGAACTAAAACCCGCTGCCCTCGAAAAAATGTACGACTACTGGGGCCGCAGCCTGGTAGAAGAAGTACAGTTTTCTGATAGCATACAGTCATCTTGATTTGGATCAAATGATATGCTTATTGCTGCAACAGTGTTAGTAAATAAGGGTACTCTTGTTACAAACAATGTTAGAGAGTTTTCAAGAGTTCCAGGGCTTTTGGTAGAAGACTGGACTGTTCAATAAAAAAGAGCCTGTCTTTTTATCAAGGCAGGCTCTTTAAGAATTAATCTTCTATTACGGACGGACGATTACGTCTGCGAGGTGCGGGCGTTTTTCCATGTCCTTTTTAAGACCTTCTTCTCTTGCTTTGTTTACGTAAGAAGGATCCTGGAAGCTGTATGTAAAGTTTGTGTGAACGTCGTATGTTCCCTTCATGAGTGCATATGCGTCTTCTGTCATTACAAGCTCTTCGTCTGTAGGAATAACAAAAATCTTTGTTTCGCTGTCGTCTGCGCTTATGCAGGTTTCGGCATTTCCTGTAAATGACCAGTCATTCTTCTGTGCATCAATCTTAATGCCGTACTTCTCAAGTCCGCTGCATGCCTTGAATCTTGTAATAGGTCCGCGCTCACCAACACCGGCTGTAAATACGATTGCATCTACATGGCCAAGTTCTGCCATAAAAGCACCAATGTATTTTTTGATTCTGAGTGCTTCCATCTCAATACAAAGCTGGCACTGTTTGTCGCCTTCAGCAGCGGCAATTTCTATATCGCGACGGTCAGAAAATCTTCCTGTAATTCCAAGACATCCGCTCTTTTTGTTAAGGGCAGTGTCCATTTCGTCTGCAGTCATTCCGGTTTTGCGCATGATGTAGAAAGGAAGTGCCGGGTCAATGTCACCTGAGCGTGTTCCCATTACAAGGCCTTCAAGAGGTGTAATACCCATTGTTGTATCATAGCACTGTCCGTTTTTTACAGCGCACATGGAAGAACCGTTTCCGATGTGGCAGATAATTAAATTTGTATCTTTTGGAGCTTTGTGTAAAAGAACAGAAGCGCGCTTTGCTGTGTAAAGGAAAGATGTTCCGTGGAATCCGTAGCGGCGTGCGTGGTACTTTGTATACCATTCGCGTGGAATTGCATACATAAATGTTTCTTCGGGCATTGTCTGGTGCCAGGCTGTGTCCATAACTGCGCAGTGAGGAACATCTGGCATTACTTTCTGTGCAGCTTCAATTCCCATAATGTTTGCCGGCATGTGGAGTGGTCCAAGGTCAATTACTGAACGGAATGTATCAAGAACTTCGGGAGTAATAAGAACTGATTTTGTGAATTTGTCTCCTCCGTGAAGAACGCGGTGTCCTACAGCCTTGATTACAGACATATCCGGAATAACGCCGATTTCCTTGTCGGTGATTGTCTTGAGTATAAGCTCAATTGCTTCCTTGTGTGTAGGGCAGGGACTTTTGATTTCTGTTTTGTTTCCCTTTGCCTTGTGTGTGATTCCTGAACCGTCGATTCCTATTCTTTCGACGACACCATTGGCCAGAACATCTTTGTTGTCCCAGTCGTAAACCTGATACTTAGCGGAAGAAGATCCGCAGTTCAAAGTAAGGATTACCATAGCCATAAAATGCCTCATAATAAATGTGTTTTTAACGTGTTCCCATTATATAAAAAAAAAGCCGTTTTTGGAAGTAGTGGCACTACCGTAAAAAATATTGTATTCTGTTACTATGTCCAGTGAATTTTTACCTGTAACCTTAAAGGAACTCAATGAGCGCGGAATTGCGCAGCCCGATTTTGTGTTTGTAAGCGGAGATGCCTATGTAGACCATGCATCTTTTGCGGCAGCCCTTTTGGGAAGACTTCTTGAAGCAAACGGATATTCCGTGGGAATTATTGCACAACCCGACTGGCATTCCCCGCAGCCGTTTACGGTTTTTGGCCGACCGCGTCTTGCGTTTTTGGTTAGCGCAGGTGCCATGGACAGCATGGTTTCAAATTATACGGCAAACAACAAGCCGCGTTCAGAAGATGCCTATGCCCACGGAGGAGTTGCCGGCCACAGACCAGACCGAGCACTTGTTCAGTATACGGCAAGAATAAGGGAAGCGTACAAGGGTGTTCCTGTAATTATAGGCGGAATCGAAGCGTCTTTACGCAGATGCGCACACTACGATTACTGGTCAAACACGGTAAAGCGCTCGGTGCTTCTTGACTCAAAGGCCGATCTTCTCATTTACGGAATGGGCGAACACGCAATTTTGGAAATAGCACAGAAACTTGCCGAAGGAATTCCTGTAAGACAGATTCGTGATGTACGCGGAACCTGCTGGTATACCGGAAAAAAAGACGAGCTTCCGCCTTATGCAGAACCGCTTGAAGAACAGACGCTTGCTGTAGAAAACTGCAGCGCGCGCGAAATTCCCGAAGCGACTTTCATTGCGGCAAATGCAGGAAAAGAAGAATTGAAGAGCATGCCAATAATTGCAGCCGGCGTTCCCCAAAACACAGCAATTATGCTCCCGCCGTTTGCCGCAGTTTCAAAAAATACATCATCTTCAAAAGAACTGTTCGCGCTCTCATACATTGTGCAGGAACAAAACACCGACGCCATAAACGGCCGCACGCTCATAGAACCGAGTGAAAGCCGCTATGTCGTGCAGAACCCGGCGTCGCTACCGCTTACGACACAGGAATTTGACGCGCTGTACGAACTTCCGTTTACAAGACGCTGGCACCCTATGTATGATGTTCCGGCAGAAAACAAAAAGACAGGAGTACCGGCTCTTGCAGAAGTAAAATTCAGTCTTACGAGCTGCCGCGGTTGTTTTGGTGCCTGCAGTTTCTGCGCAATAACTTTTCACCAGGGACGCAGAATTCAGGCAAGAAGCGGAGACAGTCTTGTACGTGAAGCGCGCACAATGACAGAAGATGCAGACTTTAAAGGATACATTCATGATGTAGGCGGACCCACTGCAAACTTTAGGCACGATGCATGCGACCTTCAGAAAAAAAACGGCGCCTGTAAAAACCGCGACTGTCTTGGAACAAATCCGTGCAAAAATGTAAAGGCAGACCACACCGAATACCTGGACATTCTGCGCCGCTTGAAGTCCCTTCCTAAAGTAAAAAAAGTTTTTATCAGAAGCGGAATCCGTTTTGACTATCTGCTTATGGACAAAAACCGTGAATTCTTTTACGAACTTTGCCGCGACCATGTTTCGGGTCAGTTAAAAGTCGCACCGGAACACGTGGATGATGGAGTGCTGCGTCTTATGAGAAAAAGTACGCATTCCGTTTATGAAGAGTTTTCGCGTGAGTATGCAAAAATAAATTCAGAGTTGAATAAAAAGCAGTATCTTGTTCCTTATTATATTGCGGGTCACCCCGGAGCCGGACTTAACGAAGCAATTGAAGTTGCGCTTTATTTGAAAAAGACAGGCTTTGTTCCAGACCAGGTACAGGACTTTTATCCAACCCCCGGAAGTCTTGCAACGTGCATGTATTACACCGGTTTCAATCCTCATGAAACAACTCCTGACGGTCATCTTGAACGTGTATATGTCGCAAGGGGAGGTCATGAAAGGCGTCTGCAGAGGGCGCTTCTTCAGTTCAACCGCAGTGAAAATATTCCGCTTGTAAAAGAAGCATTAAGAACTGCCGGCCGCGAAGATTTGCTTTCTGTTTTTTACCCGCGTTCTTTCAGAAGATAAAAAAAAAGCCGCCTCCCTGTAAAATAAGAGTGACGGCCTGTTAAAAGATAAACCGGGGAAAACTAAAGTGCAGAAAGTTTCTTTTCTACAAGTTCTTTTGCCATTGCAGGGTTTGCCTTTCCGTGTGACTCTTTCATGACCTGACCCACCAGCCAGCCAAGAACGTTTGTTTTTCCGCTCTTGAAGTCAGAAACGGCTTTTTCATTTGCAGAAATTACCTTGTCTACAATTGCTTCTATTGCATTGTTGTCGCTTACAACTTCCATGCCTTCTTCTTTGATAATCTGTGAAGGCATTTTTGCAGTTTCGAGCATCTTTGCAAAAACAATTTTTCCCTGTGCAGAAGAAATCTTCTTTGAGTCAATTGCGTTTACAAGTTCAGAAATATGAGCCGGCGTAATGTTTACGTCGCTTATTGTTTTCTTTTCTTCGTTGAGTTTTGCCAGAAGTTCCGTAAGAATAATGTTTGCAGTGCGCTTGGCATCTTTTGTTCCGGCTGCGGCTTCTTCAAACCACATTGCAAGATCGCGTGAAGAAGTAAGTGTTTCTACATCAAAGTCAGAAAGCCCGTACTCTTTCTTAAGGCGGGTTCTCTTTGCTTCGGGAAGTTCACCAACGCGTTTTGCTGCGCGTTCAATTATGCTTTCTTCTACGGTAAACGGTTTGATGTCGGGCTCTACAACAAAGCGGTAGTCAACGAATGAATTTTTTGTACGCTGGATAACGGTTTTTCCGTGTTCTTCATCCCAGCCCATTGTTACCTTAAAGCCGGGGTTAAATTCCTGTCTGTCTTCCTGGAATTCCTTAAGCTGTCTCTGTGCTTCGTATGTGCATGCGTCGCGTATGGAACGGAAAGAGTTAAGGTTTTTGATTTCAGAAATAGGTGTGTGCCAGAGCTTTCCGTCTTCCCAGACATTAAGGTTTATGTTGGCATCGCATCTCATGTTTCCTTCTTCGAGGTTACCGTTTGTAACTTTTACATAGCGCAAAATTTCCTGAACAGTTTCCATAAAAAGCGCGGCTTCTTCAGGGCTTGTCATGTCGGGCTTTGTAACAATTTCTATAAGCGGTGTTCCCGATCGGTTGTAGTCAATGTAAGAATGTTTTCCCGGAAGGTGGAGCGATTTACCTACGTCTTCTTCGAGGTGAATTCTTTCTACGCGAACACGGCGGTATTTTCCGTTGTCAACGATGCAGTCGTCTCCCTTAAAGTTTTTGCTGCGGCATTTTGCACCGCCTTCACGCTCGTCTTCGGGATACTTTGACATTGGAAGGTCAACGTAGCCGTCAGTACACAAAGGAAGGTCGTACTGTGTAATCTGGTATCCTTTGGCAAGGTCGGGGTAAAAATAGTGCTTGCGGTCAAACTTTGTAAAGCGCGAAATATTGCAGTTGAGTGCAAGACCTGCGACAGAACCAAGTTCAACATAGCCTTTGCTTACACGCGGCATTGCTCCCGGAAGTCCAAGACATACAGGACAGACTCGTGTGTTTGGCATTCCGCCGTAACGGTTTTCACATGCACAGAATGCCTTTGTTTTTGTAAGAAGCTGGGTGTGAATTTCGCAGCCGATTACAATTTCCCATTTATCTATAGCCATAATTATTCAACCTCCGAAACGGGTTTTCCAGAGCCGGGATGTTCATCTTCCCAAACCTGTGCAATGCTCAGAATCTTTGCGTCGCTGAACATTGGTCCTGCAAACTGGATTCCAACAGGCATGCTTCCGTTCGCTTCTGAAGTCTTTCCTGCCGGAACAGAAATTGACGGTATTCTGGAAAGATTTACAAAAGTGGTAAAAAGGTCGCTCAGGTACATCGAAAGCGGATCGTCTACTTTTTGTCCCAGTTTGAATGCAGGTGTAGGGCAGGTAGGACAAAGGATAATATCGTAAGATTCAAAAAGGGCAGCAATTTCCCTCTGGATTCTTGCTCTTACAGACATTCCTTTTTTGTAAGTGTCGCCCGAGAACTGCTCTGAAAGAACATAGTTTCCTATAATTATTCTGCGTTTTACTTCGGGACCAAAACCTTCTGAACGTGTATCTATGTAAAGTTCGTCGTAGCCTTTTTCGTTGTCAACGCGGTTTCCGTAGCGGATTCCGTCAAAGCGGCTTAAGTTGCTGGCGGCTTCTGAAAGGGCAATTACATAGTAAGAGGCAATTGATGCTTCAAGAATGGGAAGGTCAACTGTTTCTATTTTTGCGCCCTTTGATTCAAACCATTTGCGTGTGTCTTCAAAAACTTTAGAAACATCAGCGTCCATTCCCTTTGTTTCAAGGAACTGCTTTGGAACGGCAATCTTAAGTTTTGCAAAGTCGGCGTACGGCTTTAAGTCTGCAAGGGAGTGTGCTTCGGGAAGATCTGCCGAAGTGTCGTCGTACATGTCTGCACCGCTCATTACAGAAAGTGGAAGAGCAATATCCTGCGGAGTGTGGCCAAGAATTCCCACTTGGTCAAGAGAAGAACCGTAAGCTACAACACCCCAGCGCGAAAGAACACCGTATGTAGGTTTAAGACCGTAAATTCCGCAGTAACTTGCAGGAAGTCTTACCGATCCTCCTGTTTCTGTTCCAAGACCAAATAGAGCCTGGTTTGCGGCAACTGCAGCTGTTGATCCGCCCGAAGATCCGCCCGAAACATAGTCGCGGTTAATTGGATTGCGTGTAGGTCCGTAAACTGAATATTCCGTAGAAGAACCCATTGCAAATTCATCCTGATTGCAGCGTCCCAACGGAATAGCGCCTGCTTCTGTAAGCCTGTTTATTACAGTAGCGCTGTAAGGTGCAACATATCCCTTAAGAATTTTGGAAGAGCAGGTGAGTGCTTTTCCGCGCACAGAAATATTGTCTTTGTTTGCAAAAGGAAGTCCAAGAAGCGGCTTTTTGCTGAACAGCTCGTTAAGGGCTTCGTCTCCTTTTGCTCTGGCCGCGCCAATCTCTTCATCTGCCTTTGCAGCAAGTGAAAGTGCGTCATCATATATTTCAAGAAATGCGTTAAGTGGAAGGGCCGATTTTTTGTCTGCTTCAAAAACATCCATTGATTTTTTAACAAGCGCGGCGCTGGTTGTAGTTCCTGCCTTGAGAGCAGCGATGGTTTCTTTTATTGTCTGCATAATCAGGCTCCCTCTCCAAGAACTTTCGGGACCTGGAAGTACCCGTCCAAAAAGTGCTCGCTGACTTTTTTAACGTCGTGCATTTCAAGACCCTGAACAATCTGGTCTTCACGCAGTTTTTCGGCAGTAGTGGTCGGGTATGCGTCGTAAGGATTTTCGCTGTCATCGTATTTTGAAAGAATGTCGAAGTATCCGACGATTTCGTCTACCTGTTTCTTAAGTGTCACCATGTCGGTGCTTTCAGGTGAAAGTCTGGAAAGATACAAAAGCTTTTCGAGTGTATCTTCGTTAACTGTACGTTTTGTGTCGTTCATAACCTTCAATATACTGTATTTTATGACTTTATGGAATAGTAAGTAAAAGCAACTTTAACTGCGGTTTATGCAGACAGAAGTCTAAAAATCAGTATCTTCTACAAGAAGGGATGATGACTGGTATTTGGGAAGAAATTTTTTTATTCCGCCGGTTTCAAAACTTACGGTTACAACGTATTCCCCTTCGCTGTCTTTTGAAGTTGCAATAATTTCACCGTGACCGTAATCATCGTGGTAAACAAGAGTTCCTTTTTTGTATTTTTTTGCTTCAGGCGGAACATCATCTGCTCCAAAACCAAGGGATGCAGGTTTTTCACCAAGCACCCTTACGAGCGACGGAGCAATTTCTGCAAGAAAAGGACTTGGACTCATGTATTTAATCTGTCCGTAAAGTCTGCGGGAGCGACACGATGTAAAATAAAGTTCATCCTTTGCACGCGTAATTCCAACGTAAAGCAGCCTGCGTTCTTCTTCGAGTTCGGCTTCTGTTTTGTCTTCGCGCGGGAAAATTCCGCCTTCCATGCCGGTAATAATTACCCTGGGGAACTCAAGTCCCTTTGTGTTGTGAAGCGTGATAAGCGTAACGCGGTCTTCATCGGAGTTTTCGTTCTGAAGGTCAAGCGTGCGGTCAAGATTAATGTGGTCAAGAAATTCAAGAAGCCCCTGGCGCGTGCATTTGTACGGAACAGCGCTGTTCATAAGTTCGTGAAGGTTTTCTTCTTTCTGCGTACCGGTTATTTCGTCTTGTTCACGGTGGTAGTCCAGAAGTCCCGATTTTATTACCGCTTCTTTTACAAACTCAGACAGATTTGCCTCAGATTCAGACGTGCCGGTATTTGCTTCAGCAGATTCTTCATCGGGAATCATTTCATTGAGCGAGTTGAACAAACTGCAGAATTTTTCCATGCCTTCAGCGGCTTTTTTTGAAAGTTTCATTTTTTGTGCAGCAAATACAAGTGAAGAACCTGTTCCTGCAGCAACGATTCTGTCCTGTGTAGTGGCGCCTATTCCGCGGGCAGGTTTGTTTACAATTCTTCTGAAAGAAATTTCATCGCGCGGGTTTGCCGTAAACGAAAGCCAGGCAAGTGCATCTTTTATTTCTTCCCTTTCGTAAAACTTAAGCGAACCTACAATCTGGTAGGGAATTTTCTGGTGAAGGAATTCAGATTCAAAACCGAGTGACTGCGCGTTTGTTCTGTAAAGAACGGCCCAGTTGCTGTACGGAACACCGGCGTCTGCTGCCTGCATAATGAGTTCCGCGCAAAACTGGGTTTCATCATCCTGCGTCGGCAGAAAAACCATGACGGGCTTTTTTCCTTTACCGCGCGCTGCAACCAGCGTTTTTCCCAGCCTGCCCGAATTGTTTTTTACGACACTGTCTGCACAGGCAAGAATTTCTGCATGGGAGCGGTAGTTTGTTTCAAGGCGTATAAGTTTTGTTCCGGGAAAATGCTCCTGAAAGTTCAGAATGTTCTGTACTTCTGCTCCGCGGAATTTGTAAATGCTCTGGTCATCGTCACCTACAACGCAGACGTATGTTCCCGAACCTTCGTCCACGCCTGACAAAAGCTGCAGAAACTTAAATTGCGCGACGTTGGAGTCCTGGTATTCGTCTACCATAATCACTTTGTAGCGGCTGTGGGTTTCGCGTCTTATAAATTCATTGTCGCGCAGAATTTCGTACGGAAGCATTATTAAATCCCCAAAGTCCACATTTCCTGTGTCGCGCAGGCGTTTCTGGTAAGAAGCATAAATGTCAGCAAAGTCGGGGTCGGCTTCAATCTGTTCAAGTTCTGGAGAGTCAGGTGAAAGACAGTAATCTTTTGCAAGTGAAATTTTATGTGCCAGGCGTGAAGCATCTTTTTTTGTAAGGGACGGAACAGCCTTGCACAAAAGTGTTATCATGTCATCGTCATCGTAAACTGTAAAATTTTTGTCAACGCCTGCAAGTCCGGCATGCTTTCTTAAAAAAAATGCACCGAATGAATGGAATGTGCGGATTTGTGCAAAACGGGCGCGTTCTTCTATGTTTACTGCGCGTTCCTGCATTTCAGAAGCTGCTTTTTTTGTAAAAGTAACTGCAAGAATTCCGGCCGGGTCAACATGGCATTCCCTTATGAGCCAGGCAATTTTTGTAGTAATAACGCGTGTCTTTCCTGAACCTGCGCCTGCCAGAATCAAAAGAGGAGAGCCTGTGTGTTCAACTGCGGCCCTCTGTTCACTGTTCAGTACGCCAAGATAGTCATCTGCCAACATAGTCTCCGCTAATGTCAACATCGCTCGAGCTTTGTGCCTGTACTTTTACGACAGCACCCGGAACAACGGCATTTACGGCATTTTCATCGTCACTGTCAAAGCGCACAACAACGCTTCCGTCTACTTCAGGGGCATCAAACCATGCGCGTCCTATTGCAAAACAGTCGGTTTCGCCTTCTGCCGGTGACAGAACTTCTTCTATAAGAACATCGTATGTTTTTCCGCAGCGTGAAGCAAGAGATTCTCTTGTTATCTGGGCCTGAATGTTTTTGAGCTCTTCTGCGCGTGCTTTTGCTTTTTTTGAACTTACGCGGCCTTTCATGGAATAAGCCGGAGTGTCTTCTTCTCTGCTGTAGTCAAAGCAGCCCGACCAGTCGCTTCTTATTTTTGAAAGGAACTCTTTTGTGGCAAGTGCGTTTTCTTCTGTTTCGCCGGGGAAGCCTGTAAGAAAAGTTGTGCGTATGCAGCTTTCGGGAAGTTCGCGTCTTATCAATGCAACAAGTGCTTCGTAAGATTCTGCCGAACCTTTTCTGTTCATTGCGTGTATTATCTGAGTGTCGCCCGACTGGAACGGAATGTCAAAGTAGGGCAAAAAGCGTGAATCTTTTTTCATTACTTCAAGAATGTCTGGGTTAAAGTGGTCGGGGTGAATGTACAAAAGCCTTATCTTAAAGTCGCCTTTGAGTGCGCTTATTTTAACCATAAGGTCATGCAGCGGTGAATAACCGTGTTTTTTTGTAAAGTCTGCATCTGAACTGATAGGTGCTGCAAGTCCTTTGTAAATTACATCGTGCCAGTTTGCACCTGTTGCAAAAACGTCGTCGGTTTTTCCGCAGCCGTACGCAGCCAAATCCTGGCCAATAAGATTTATTTCTTTTACACCGCCATCAGAAAGCGATTTGATTTCTTTTACAATGTCATCTGCATTTCTTGACCGCAGTTCTCCCCTGATTACGGGAATTGCGCAGAAAGTGCAGCGGTTGTCGCAGCCTTCGGTAATTTTTACAAAAGCACTGCCTTTGAACGAAAGAAGCGTGTTCCGTTCGCCGCAGCATACGCCTTTTTGCGGTGGTGTAAGAACCGGCCTTTCGTCTTCAAAAAGAGACTGAACAGTACCGTCTATGAGAGAAAGATCTCCGTTGCCGAATATTCCGTCTGCTTCGGGAAGTTCTGTCCTGAAAACATCTGCATAGCGTTCGGCAAGACAGCCTGCCAGAAGAATTTTTGCTTTTGGGTGACATTTTCTTGCGTCCATGAGGGAATCAAGGCTTTCTTTTTTTGCGCTTTCAATAAAACCGCAACTGTTTACAATAATAATGTCTGCTTCACTGCTGTCACTGACTCTTTTTAGTCCCATGTTTTCAAGTCTGGAAATAATGATTTCGCCGTCAACCTGATTTTTTGCACAACCGTGCTGGTCAAGAAAAAAAGTCTTAGTCAAGTTCTACCACCACAAGCCTGTATTTTCCGTCATTGTCGCGTACCCATTTAATGTCTTCTACCTTAACCTGACCGGCTCTTCCTATTTCGAGGTCATAGGTTGAAGTATCTGCGATAATCTGAATTTTCATTGCATTGATGTTGCTCATCCAAAGGCGGATTCCGTTGCTTGCAGTTACGTTTACAATTCCGCCGCTCTTGTAGTAGTCTTCCACGCTCTGCTGTCTGTCTACCCTGTAGCGGAACACACATGAGCCTCTGAACGAAACATTTACTGTAAACGGATACGCTCTTGTATCTTCCAAAATTACAGTCTGCTTTGAAGTTGTTTTTACTACAGCCTGAACAGGGATTTCTGAAACGTTTGTCTGTTCTGCTTCGGTATCGTCAATCACAACAAGTGACGGATCTTTAAGGAACATTCTTGTTTCGGCACCGTGGGCACCGTCTTTTGAACTTACGTCGCTCAGGTAGATTACGATGTCTCCCTGTCTGTCACCGTCAATGTCCAGTTCGCGTTCTTCGCTCAGTTCAATAATCTGAGACCCCGAAGGAGTCTGGAGTGTAAGGTTGCCCAGAGTGTTGCTTACTGTAAGAATGATGTTGCCTTTGCCGGTTTTTGGTGCAATAAGAATCTGGTCGCCTTTGTAAAGACGGCGTGTTTCTGGCTTGCCGCTGAAAGTGTACTGGTGCGTGCGAGACTTTTCTACAATTTCATTTTCTTTTTCGATTTTTTTCTGCGGAACATTAAAGAGACCAAAGTAAAGGTAAAGGCCTGTTGCAATAAGAACGGCAGCTGCCGCAATCCAGATAATCAGAACAAGATGCTTTGGCGTACTTTTTTCAAGAAGTTCGGTTGGTACAGGCTGTTCCTGAGTTTTTTTTGCTTTGAACAGACTGATTATTTTGGCTGAATCTATTTCAAGAAAGTCGCAGTAATTTTTAAGAAATCCTACGATGTAAGTTTCGCTTGAAAAAACATCTGTATCTTCTTTTTCAAGTGCTTCTATATAATTGCGCGGAATACATGTCTTCTGGGAAACTTCTTCAAAATCGTATCCCTTTTCTTCTCTTTGTTTTCTTAAAATTTCACCATAGCTTTCCATTCTGAATTACTCCGCAAAAAGAAAATTGTTGTAAGTGTTTGCGGATGAAGGCGGGTCGTAAATGAAGCGCTGGTCCGTCATGTTTGTATTGAGATTGTAATTGTAAAAGTCAAAGGTATATGTTTCGTTCTGCGCAGTGGTTGCTACAACGCGTCTTATAAGCTTTTCGTCGGGACTGATAGAAAGCCTGATTGTAGAAAACGCTTCCGAAGTTGAACGGCTGTAAAGCATGAGGTTAACGACCATTTCATCGCTTCCTTCGTCGAGTGGAACAGAGTCCTGTCCGCTTTCATAAGCAATCGTGTAGTATCTGCGCATAAGGTTTAGTCCCTGTACAGTCGCGGCCGTAGCTCCGTTTTTGTCTACGGACTGCTCAAGAATTGCCTGTGAGCCGGGAAGGTAAATTGTAAGCATATCGCCGTTGAACAGAAGAACCTGTTCGGCAGGGTCTGTAAAGTCAATGCGCAACATTTCCGGCCGCTTGAAACTTACTTTTCCCTGCATTTTCTGCTTGCCTATAGAAATATCTGCATCAACCTCGTAGTCGTGGATTGTGGCATAATAGTCGCTTATTGTCTTAAAAAAATCTCCTGCCGTAGTAATTTTCTGCGCGCCAAGAACTGCACAGAAAAACATTGCTACAAAGGAAAGAATGTATTTTTTCATTTTATAAAAGCTCCGGAAAGAGGATAGTCGTTTTTAAAGGAATATTTCCCAATTCAATATAATAGATAAATATACAAAAAGCGTCAATCAGTTTGACTTTGCCCCGTGTTTGCGAACCGACTTTACTGCTTCTGAAAAAGACGCTTTATTTCTTCAAGAACGGCAAGCGCATTTATTCCGGACTGGATTGTAGAAAGAAGAGGCGCCCTGTTGTCCAGAAAGTCCACTGCATTTTTTATCATGTTTGCAAAGAAAAGCGTCTTTTTGGGAAGTTTTACGCTTTTGTCTGCGGCAAGGGAATAGAATCCGCTGTAAAGGGTTGAATTTTCACGCCTGTAGAGTTTAAGGTAGCCGTTTCCTATGCAGATTCTGCCTTGTGTTCCGGTAATTGTAACTTCGAAGGAAAAAAATCTTGAACGGCCGCTCATCGAGATTGTAATATCTGGGCAAAGTCCGTTGGAATAGTGTGCAGAAAACTGCCTTATGTTCTGCTTTTCGTCCCTGAATATTCCGGTAAGAACAGGTTCGTTAAGAAGTTGGCTTAGTGTAAAAGAAGGCTTTTGTTCGGTAATGCTTTTTGCCATTGAAAGAAGGCCACCCTTTTTTTCTTCGTGGTAAGCCTTTTGTATTGTTCCCGAAATCTGTGAGTCTTTTTCAAGAAAATACAGAACTGCGTCAACAAGATGTGTTCCGTCGTGAAGCAGACTGTATGCCCCGGAATTTTCTTCTGCCGGATTGTATACGCATAAACTTGAACAGAGACAGGCGTTTATTGACTGGACCGGCCCTATTGAAGACAGATATTTTTTTGCCGTTTTGAAGTCTTCTGCAAAGCGCCGCTCGTGGTTTACAAGAACAGGTACTCCGAAACTTTCTGCCACAGCCTGAATGTATTTTGCTTCATCCATGTTGAGCGCAACTGGTTTTTCAAGAATTACCAGTTTTGGTTTTGATTTGATTGCTTCTACGGCTTCTTTCTGATGTGCGTTTTCGTTTACTGCAATGACGATTATGTCGGGGCGGTGCCTGGCATAAAGGTTTGCGCTGTCTGTGTAGACTGCGGCCTTTCTGTTTGCTTCATGCCAGGCTTTGAGTGCGCATTCGTCCGTATCGCACCCGGCGATAATCTTAATGCGGGGATTGTCATTTAATGCCGACGTGTGGCTTGCGGGCTGCTCTCTTTTTTTGTCCAGTCCAAGGCTGTAACCTATGCGCCCCAAGCCAACGATGGCCGCAGTATATGGTTTTTCCGCCGCCATCGCTTATGCCTAGTTGTTTTTTTCCATAAGTTCTGCGTACTTCTTTGCAAGTCTGCGTGACTTTACGGCAGCGAGTCCGTGGTAGCGTGCAGGATCTTCGAAGAAAGTAGCCGGGTTTTCTACGCCGAGTTTTTCGAGCTGGGCAGTAATCTTCTGGTAAGCGTCTGTATGTGTTTTGAGAACTTCGAAGAATGTTTTTCCTGTCTGTTCTGCTTCGAGTGTAATCTTTCTGATAACTTCGTGACCGTCGTTGACACCTGCTTCTCCAAGAAGAATGTATGCCGGTTCTGCAAGTACACCGCCTTTTACCTTTCCTCCGGCACTTGCAAGGTTCTTTGCCATGCTTTCATGATCTGCCTGAAGTCCCGAAACAACAGACTTCATTCTTGAAACTGCCATTGTAAATCCTGCAACATAGTCTGCAATAAAGCGCTGGCTTGCACTGTTTGTAAGGTCACGCTGGTGTTCTGAAATCTGATCCATGTAGAATGTAATTACACGCGGGCACATTGCCTTCCAGAGAGACTTTACGTGTTCGCTGTTCCACGGGTTGCGTTTCTGTGGCATTGTGGAAGAACCGACCTGTGTGGAAGCAAAGTATTCGAATACTTCACCAATCTCGCTTCGCTGAAGGTTGCGCAGATCGTCTGCAAGGTTTGCAATAATTCCGAAGGCAACATTCATCTCAAGAAGAAGGCGAAGAAGGTATTCTGGTTCTACAAGCTGGTTTGAATATTCACTTGGTTTGAGTCCAAGGAATTCAAGGTAAATGCGTTCGAGTTCTTCGGGGTCTTTTACAATCATGCTGGGGCCGTTGTATGAACCTACAGGTCCTGCAAGTTTTCCCTTAAGCTGGTCGCTGAGTTCTTCTATGCGAAGAATTGATTTTCCAAGACGGCTTACGAATTCTGCAATTGACCATCCGAAAGTAATGGGAACTGCGTGCTGGCCGTGTGTGCGTCCTACCTGCGGGGTTTCTGCTTCGCGGTCTGCAATAGCGCACAGTGCCTTTTCAAGAGCCTTGAGTTCGGGAAGTACAACTTTTTTTGTAACATCTCTCATGCGGCAGGAAAGGGCAGTGTCAAGAATATCTACGCTGGTTGCTCCAAGGTGAACAAGCGGTCCCAGGTCTGCAGGAACCATTGTTTTCATTACGTTAACAAGAGCGCGGATATTGTGCTTTGTTTTTTCTTCTTCCTTATATACAGCTTCGGGATCTACTGAAGCGGCAATAACGTCTAGCTTGTCAGAGATGTCCTGTGTAAGCTGTCCGCGGATCTTGAGGTGTGCCTTTACAAGAGCGGCTTCTGCCTTTGCGCAGCTTCTGATGCTGGCCTCTTCAGAAATATATTTTGTGAGACCGTCGAAAACCGCAGATTCTGACTTTGAGTATCTGTGGTCAATACAAGAAATGTTTTCAAAAATATTGCGTGTTTCCATATTTGGATTATGGAACAAAGATATAAAAAAATCAATATATGAAAAAAGTTTGTTATTTTTTGTCATAATTAAAAATTGCCTTCTATATATAAGTTAGGGCAACTAAAGAAATCAAAGTTGGGTACAGACTTTCAGGAGGAAAAATGGAAAAGATTGAAAATGAACAGGAAAAAATCGGCGGTGAATATCTTGAACAGTGCACGGCAGAAGATGAACAGCAGAAAGATACAGAAGATACGGTTATGGCGGCGGCAAAACGTGCATTCGGAATTTCGTACCTTTACCCGTGGCAGCGGCTTGTAATAGAAAACATTCTGGACAGCGCACAAAATCCCGAAAGCGAAGACGAGTTTTCGTGCCATGGAAAACAGATTGTACTTTTGCCTACCGGAGCCGGAAAATCAATGTGTTTTCTTGTTCCGTCACTGCTGCTCAAAGGGCCTACCCTTGTTCTATACCCGCTTCTGGCCCTTATGTCTGACCAGAAAAGGCGCATGGACGATGCCGGAATAGAAAGTGTGGTGTTCCGGGGCGGTCAGAGTAAAGAAGAACGTGAAGAAAATTTTGCGCGCATACAAAACGGGGCAAAAATAATTCTTGCAAATCCAGAAGTTCTGCTTTCTGAAGGACTTGCGGAACGCCTTGCCCTGTGTAAAATTGCGCATGTTGCCATAGATGAAGCACACTGTGTAAGCGAATGGGGCGACACGTTCAGGCCTGCCTATCTTGAACTGGGCCGGATAATCAGAACGCTTGAGCCCAAAGTGGTTACGGCTTTTACTGCAACCGCGTCTTCCGGAGTTCTTTCGCGTATATCAGACGTGCTTTTCGGCGGCCCGGTGCATATAATAAGAAGCGACAGTGACCGCCCCAATATACGCTATTATGTGGTGAATGCCTACTCAAAGAAAAGGGCTGCATTCAGGCTGGCTGTCATGGAAAGAAAGCCGCTTATAATCTTTTGCGGAACAAGGGGAAATGCAGAAGACATGGCGCGTGAACTTGCTGCATATCTTGGAAGTGACAAAGTAAAGTTTTACCATGCTGGACTTGAGCGTGAAGAAAAGGATGCCGTAGAAAAATGGTTTTACCCCAGGGATGATGCGGTTTTGTGCTGCACCTGCGCTTTTGGAATGGGCGTGGACAAAAAGGACATTCACTGCGTGATTCATCTTGAGCCGAGCCCCACTGCCGAAGCCTATCTGCAGGAAGCCGGGCGCGGGGGAAGGGACGGTTCTGTTGCAAAGGCAATACTTTTGTGGAGCCGTGCAGACAGCGAACGGTATGCTTCTTTTAAGGAAGGAAGCCGCGAGCGTGTTCTTGCAAAGTTCGCCGAAAGCACAACCTGCCGTCGCCAGATATTGCTTGACGCTCTTGGAGGTGAACAGGCTGCGTGTTCGGGGTGCGATGTCTGTGAAAGGGGAGAAGCCGCACCTTTTGCCTCAGATGCAGGGGCCGTATTGAAACTTGTGGGACGCCGCAAAAAGTCCTACGATGCAGATTCCCTTAGTGCGGCGGCTGTAAGCGAGCTTAACCGGCGTGATCTGAATATTTTTGGCGAGTACGTGTGGGACCATGCCGATGCCGAGCGTGTTATCTTGCAGCTTATGGGCGAAAAAAAACTCAAAACATGCGGCTGGCCCTGGCGGGGTAAAATTACTCTTTGCCGTGACGGTTTTTTGCAGAATAAACGCAGCCGCAGTACTGCTGGCGGTACAAGTTGAATTGTTCACTCAGTTCCAGACTGCGCTTGAAACCGCCCTTTTTCTTGAAGTCTGAATAAAGCCATTTTGGACCTGAAGGATTTTGCTGTTCAAGTGCGGCGCCGATTGTGTTTATTTTGTCTGCGTCTTTAAAGGGACTTATTGAAAGCGTCGTGCAGAACCAGTCAAAACCGTTTTCTGCGGCATAGGCATAAGCTTTTTTAAGCCGGAATTCATAGCAGCGGCGGCAGCGTTCACCTTTTTCGCTTTCCTCAGCAAGTAAAGGCTCTTCTTTTATGCGTATTGCCTCGTAGAATTCCTGTGGGATGTATTCGTTTTTCTGCAGTTTTACGCCGCTTTCCAGTGCAGGAGGAAATTCACCAAGAAAGCGTTCAAGTTCTGAAAGTCGCCTTTCGTATTCCTGAGGGGGATAGATATTGGGATTGTAGTAGTAAACGTATATGTCAAAAAATTTTGAAAGATACTCTATTGTATAGGAAGAGCACGGACCGCAGCAGGCATGGAGCAGAAGAGAAGGCTTGTGTTCTGCCGGGTTGCGTTGTGTTTCCTGTAAAATTGTGTCCAGTTTTTTCTGGTATTCGTTGGAAGACATACTTTCCCCAGATTATACCTTCATTTTTCGTCATAGGCAACAGAGATGAAGTAAAGCGGAATTGTAAAACAAGTGGGCATTATCTTTTCCCCGTGGTTGAAAATATCTTTATGTTCTGATAAAATGCGGCATATTTCCAGATGTTACGTTTGTGATGAACGGCGGCAGAAAACCACTGTCTAATGAGCTTACGAAGTCTCTTATCCCACATCAACGAGTATATCAACACTACATTTTCTTTTTTTCTCATGGAGGACGTGATGAACAAGTACGTCAAGCGGTATCTTATTGATGCTATGAGCGGAATGGCGCAGGGTCTTTTTGCCTCGCTTCTTATCGGAACAATTGTAAAGACTTTCGGACAGCAGCTTTTGCGACTCGGAACAAATCCTGTCTTTGAATTTCTTGTGAATGCAGGAAACTTTGCTACAGATGCGCATGTTGTAGGCGCTGCAATGGCTGTCGGAATAGGATATGCCATGAAGGTTGCACCGCTGGTTCTTTTCTGTCTGGTTGCTGTAGGTTCTGCAGCGAATGTTTCAGGAGGGGCGGGCGGTCCGCTTGCAGTTCTTGTCATAAGCATACTTGCGGCCGAATGCGGTTCCCTCGTAAGCAAAAAGACAAAGATAGACATAATTGTCACCCCTCTTGTTACGATTCTTTCCGGGGCACTTCTGACTGTTCTCTGTGCCGGAATCATCGGAAAAGCAGCCGCGTCTTTCGGCAACCTCATTGTCTGGGCAACAACACTCAGACCTTTTGTAATGGGAATGATTATTTCTGTCGTTGTAGGCGTGGCTCTTACACTTCCTATAAGTTCTGCGGCAATATGTGCGGCCCTTGGACTTACGGGGCTTGCAGGAGGCGCGGCGGTTGCAGGCTGCTGTGCACAGATGGTCGGTTTCGCAGTAATGAGCTTTAAGGAAAACAGGTGGAGCGGTCTTCTTTCACAGGGACTGGGAACTTCCATGCTTCAGATGCCGAATATAATAAAAAATCCGCGTATATGGATTCCGCCGGTACTTGCATCTTTGATTACAGGCCCCGTCGCAACATGTCTCTTTAAGATGGAAATGAACGGCGCTGCTGTTTCTTCGGGAATGGGAACCTGCGGTTTTGTAGGACAGATCGGTGTTATTGCAGGATGGTTCCAGCCTTCTGCCACTGCAGTTCTTCATGGTGCTGTTCCGGTAACTCCAGGCTTTACGGACTGGGCAGGTCTTGTGCTTGTGTGTTTTGTTCTACCAGGACTTCTGTCATGGCTGTTTTGTGCCGCACTCAGAAAAGCAGGTTGGATAAAAGAAGGCGATCTGACCCTTCCGGAATAATAAAAAGGGGGCTGTCTCAAAGGTATGTGACAGCCCCCTTTTTTTCAAATAATAATCCACCTTCAGGTAGAATACTCTTAATGTTACAGTGTCTTTATAAAGCGATCCACGTAGTCTTTAAGGTATTCTACTGTTCCGTCTACGCCAAGTCGGCTGCTGTTAATGCACATATCATAATTGCGTGAGTCACCCCATTTTCCGTTGCAGAAATGGTTGTGGTATGCCTTTCTGTTTCTGTCATGGCGCTCTATGGCAAGAGCAGCTTCTTTTGCAGAAAGAGAGCGGCGTTCCATTACGCGGTCAAGCTTTGTTTCGTAGTCGCCCAGAATAAATACAGAAAAGAGACCTTTTACCTCTTTGAACAAATCTTCAGAACAGCGTCCGACTATTACAAAAGATTCACCAGCCGCCGCCTTTTCCCTCAAAAGATCAAACTGCATCTCGGCAACGTTGACTGACGGTGAGTTTGAAAACCCCCTGACGGTTCTACTCAGAAACATTCTGCTGGGAGCCTCGTCATATTTTTCAAGTTTCTTTGCGTCAACATTTTTTGCGTCAGCAATTTCGTCAAGAAGATTTCTGTCGTAGAAAGGAATGTCAAGCAATTTTGCAATCTTGCGTCCAATCTCGTGACCGCCACTTCCGTATTCGCGTCCTATAGAAATTATTATCTGTTTGTCCATATTTCCCCCATGCTGGTCTTAACCATAAAATTGTAAATCCTGTTGTCTGTGTTTGCAACCTTGAATTTAAAAAAAACTGAGCTGACCACGAAAAATTCGCAGTCAGTTTTTGGATAGTATTTACAGATATCGTATAAAAATAAACACAGTACAGATTGTCATTACAATAACGGTTGCAGGCAGCGATTTTTTGCAGTATTCGCCCCATCCGACAGGGTGTCCTGATTTTGCAGCAACTGAAGTACCCACAACGTTTGCAGAAGCTCCGATAGGTGTTGCACTTCCTCCTATGTCTGTTCCCATTGAAAGGCTCCATGCAAGTGTTTCAAGCGGAACGCCTGTAGAAACAGAAAGTGCCTGTACAACAGGAATCATTGTTGCGGCAAACGGAATATTGTCTATAAAGGCACTGGCAATTGCCGAACCCCAGACGATGATTGCTATCATAAGGTAAGTGTTACCTCCGCTGATTTTTCCGATAAAGCCTGCAACTATATTAAGAATGCCTGTTTCTTCAAGTCCGCCTACGACAACAAAAAGTCCTATAAAGAAAAGTAGCGTCTTGTAGTCCACGCGTTTCATTATTTCGCCGGTATGTTTTAGAGAAGTAAGGATTGTTGCAGCTGCAATAAACGTACCGATTGCGGCAACCGTAAGTCCTGTCATGGCGTGTGTTACGAGCATAACAACGGCACAAAGGAAAATAACGCAGCTTACGGCAAATCCTTTTTTGTCTTTAATGGCACTTTCGGGACTGGGGAAAGTGGAAGTGTCAATGTTTGAATCTGCAGACACAAGTTCCTTTCTGAACGAAAAGTAAAAGAAAATAAGCGTAAAGACAAGTGAAATTCCTGCCATGGCACCTGTATTCATTATAAAGTCGCCGAAAGAATAGCCGAACGAAGTACCGATAATTATGTTTGGCGGATCACCGCACATTGTTGCAGAACCGCCCAGATTTGCACAGAAAATTTCTGCAAGAATCATTGGCACCGGGTTGAATTTAAGCAGGTGTGAAAGTTCAACGGTAACGGCAGCAAGAAACAGAATAACCGTAATGCTGTCAATAAACATTGCCAGCACTGTAGACATAATCATGAATGTAATGAAGATAAGCTTTGTTTTGTAGTTAACGGTCTTTGCAATAAGCATGCACAGCCATCTGAAAAAGCCTACGCGGGCCATTCCTTCTACCATGACCATCATGCCGGCAATAAAGATAATCGTAGCCCAGTTGATTCCGCTGGAAGATTCAGAGGCTGAACCCGACTGGTACCAGAAACCGGCGGTAAAAATGCTTCCGATGTTAAGGGTGTGCTTTACTGCTTCAAGGCTATGCAGTCCCAGTCCGAATACAAGAAGCAGCGTAAGGGCGCCGCTGACCAGCGTTACATAGTGCCGTTCAAATTTTTCGCTTATAATCAATGCAAACATTGCAACGAAAATAACGACGGCCAGAATCTGTGCAAGCATAGTTTTGTCCTTCTTTGTCTGAATTTGCGGCAGAAAAAGTAATGTTTGTAACATTCTGCCTGTTGTGCTGTTTATAAAGTGACGGTTCTTTCCGAAAAATCGATAATATTATAGTAAAAACAATGTCTGTATTCAATAATATCTGTGTTAAAAGTATAAAAACCGCGTTATACTCATGGCAGTATTCATAAATTATAAAAGTTTGTAAAATGAAGGAAGAGAAAAAAATGAGTGAAATTAAAATAAGAAGTGCTGTTCCGGATGATGCAGAAAAACTGCTTTCAATTTACGCACCGTATGTTACAGAAACCGCAATTACCTTTGAGTATGATGTACCTTCAGTAGAAGAGTTCCGCGCAAGAATAGAAAAAACGCTGGCCGTTTACCCTTACATCGTGGCAGTCTGTGACGGAACAATCGTCGGTTATGCCTACGCTTCAAGATTCAGCGAAAGAAAGGCATACGACTTCAGTGTGGAACTTTCTGTTTATATAGATAAAAACTATCACGGACAAGGACTGGGGCGCCGCCTTTACAGCGAGATGGAAAACAGACTCTTCTTAATGCACGTAACAAACCTTTACGCAAAAATAGCCGCAACGCCGCGAAAAAATGACCTTTATCTTACAGATGGCAGTATTCTTTTTCATGCCGCAATGGGTTTTGAAACGGTGGGAAAATTCACTTCCTGCGCATACAAATTCGGCGAATGGTATGACATGGTTTATATGGAAAAAAGGATAGTGCAGAGATGAAAAACAGAGAGAATGTGCAGAAGCGTTCCAAAAACAAATCTGAACGCCGCAACGGTCTTTTGAGGCTTATAGTCGCGGCGTTTCTTATTCTTCTTCAGGGAGTGTGGTTCGTACTTGCCTTTACAAAACTCGGCAGCTATTACCGCTGGATTTCAATGGCTGTTACTGCACTTTCGTTTTTTATCGTTCTTGTAATCTACGGAACCCACATCAATTCGGCACAGAAAATATCGTGGACAATACTTATATTTGCGCTCCCTGTTCTGGGAATTTTTATGTACATCTGGTTTACGGTATACGAGTCAACGGGGTTTATGAAAAAACGCTATGCCAAAATTGACTCACAGCTTTTTCCTCTTCTTCCTGCTGACAGTACTGTCTTAAAAAAACTGGAACGTGCAGATTTTACTGTTGCCAACATGTTCCGGTATGTTTCGACAAAATCGCACTTTCCGGTTTATGATGCAACTGACACAAAATTTTTTGCCCATGCCTCCGACGCATTTGAAGTTCAGCTTGAGGCGGTAAAAAAAGCAAAAAAATTTATCTTCATGGAATATTTTGCAGTAGAAGACACCGAAGCCTTTCACGAACTGGAATCAATTCTTGTAAAAAAAGTTTCAGAAGGCGTGGAAGTGCGTCTGCTTTACGATGACATAGGCAGTATAAGTTACGTAACATATTCTTTCAAAAAAAGACTCGAAGCCGAAGGAATAAGATGCCGCGTGTTTAACCCCGTTCTGTTCCCCGTATTCCATGTGTTTTTGAATCACCGTGACCACAGAAAAATAACCGTAGTAGACGGAAAAATAGGTTTTACAGGCGGATACAATATTGCCAACGAATACTTTAACATAACGCACCCGCACGGCTACTGGAAAGACACTGGGGTAAAGCTTGAAGGCGATGCAGTAAAAAGCCTTACGATGATGTTTCTTGAAACCTGGAATGCCATAAATATAAAAGAAAGAAATATTGACAACTTTGACAAATATCTTTCGCAGAGTGAGCCTTCTGCAAAAAGTGCCGGTTTTATTCAGCCTTATGCAGACAGCCCCATGGATCACGCCCACACCGGTGAAGACGTTTACATGAACATAATAAATGCCGCAAAGCATTACGTTTACATAAGCACACCTTATCTCATCATAATGGACGAAATGTCAAAGGCGCTTTGTCTTGCTTCAGAACGCGGAGTAGACGTAAGAATAATAACGCCCGGAATTCCCGACAAAAAAATTATTTACAAACTTACGCGCTCATATTATACGCGTCTTGTGCGCAGCGGAGTGAGGATTTTTGAATACACGCCGGGCTTTAACCACGCAAAACAGGTAGCAAGTGATGATTGCATTGCTACCTGCGGAACAGTAAACTTTGACTTCAGAAGTTTTTACTACCACTTTGAAGACGGTGTTCTGATGTATAACTGTGACGCTGTGGGACAGATAAAAAGAGACTTTGAAATTACCTTCCCGCAGTGCCGTGAAGTAACAGAAAAATACAGGAGCGAGCGCAATATAGCAAGCCGTTTTACAGACGGGCTGTTCAGGCTGTTTGCGCCGTTGCTTTAGGCTGCCCTATGTTAACATACGCAATTGACAGGGACGGAACACTCCCCATGTACCGCAAGTTGTACGAACTTATAAAAACAGACATCCTGCGCGGTAACCTCGCCGCCGGGCAAAAGCTGCCTTCACGCAGAGCACTCGCCGGCAATCTTGGCCTTGGGGTTTCGACTGTAGAAAACGCCTATTCCCTTCTGGAAGACGAAGGATATATCTGTTCTCAACCGCAACGAGGTTTTTTTGTCGCTGACATAACCGCAGCTGTTTCACATACAGCCGGCGCCCGCACTTCTGTACCCCCAAAACACCCCTCTTCGGCGGCTCAGAATCTTTATGCAGACTTTTCGGCAAACAGGACTTCTGCAGATGACTTTCCGTTTTCTGTGTGGGCAAAAATTGTACGCACAGTCCTTTCAGAAAACAGGGACGAACTAATGACGCCTTCACCGGCCGCCGGAACACTTGAACTGCGTACGGCAATAGCAGAACATCTGTGTGCATTCCGGGGCATGAATGTAGATCCCAGTTGTATTGTTGTGGGAGCGGGAACAGAATACCTTTACGGCCTTTTGATACAGCTTCTGGGCTTTGAAAAAAAATATGCTTTGGAAAACCCGGGCTATTCCAAAATACAGAAAATTTATTCAAGTTACGGTGTATGCTGCAAAACTCTGGACATGGACGAAAGCGGAATAAAAATAGACACGCTTAAAGAAACCGGAACAGAAGTTGTTCACGTGTCACCTTCACACCATTTTCCTTTGGGACTCGTGATGCCTGTTTCCAGAAGATACGAACTTCTTTCGTGGTCTTCACAGCAGAACGGCCGCTACATTGTAGAAGACGATTACGACGGCGAGTTCAGGTTTACGGGAAAGCCGTTGCCGACGTTAAAGAGCATAGACGCTTTGGGAAACGTAATTTACATGAATACATTTACAAAAACCCTGGCTTCTACAATCCGCATAAGTTACATGGTACTTCCGCCTCAGCTTATGGAAGAATTCAACAGAAGGCTGGGTTTTTATTCGTGCACGGTGCCGACTTTTGAACAGTATGCCCTTGCGCGTTTTATGAAAGGCGGTTTTTTTGAAAAGCACATAAACAGAATGAGAAAAGCCTACCGAACAAAGCGTGATTTATTGATAGAAGGGCTTGAAAAAAATTCTTTGCACGGCGGAATAAAAATTCTTGAAGAAAACGCCGGGCTTCATTTTCTTGCAAGATTTGACCTTGTCTGTACCGATCAGGAATTCAGACAGAAACTTCTTGAACACGGAATAAAAATGGAACCGCTTTCTTCATATTATGAAAATCCTCCCGCAGCGGCAGAACATTATTTTGTAATAAGTTATTCGTCTGTCCCCTGCGAAAGAATTGCCAGTTGTGCTGAATTTATTGCAAAAACGTTTACTCAGTGCCGCCGGACTTGAGCGGTGTTATCGAAACAGAAAGATCTTTTCCTACAAGAATTGAATATTGTGCAGTTTCTTCGGGTTCGGAATCTTCCCACGGCCTTGCGTACGAGAAGGTAACCGTTGTTGAACCCTCTTTCTTTGGAACTATTGTAAAAGTGTAGTTTGAAGGGGCACCTGTTACGCCGTCCTTTCCTGTATATTCACTTTTTTCGTTAATTTCAATGATTCCTGGTGAAGAAAATTCATAATTCCAAGTGTATCCTGTACTTGGGTTTCCCTGAAGCTTAATTGTCATGTTTTCTTTTGCTGCGCAGGATGCAAGTATAAGACCGGCAAGTCCGAACATTCCTGCAGAAATAATGCCTTTATGTGATTGTTTTTTCATACTGATAATAAAACCTCCTGACTTTTGTAAAGTTACGTCGTTTGAAATGAATTTATCTTTGCAATGAACTGTTCCTGCGCAGGAAGCGTCTGTTTCAGAAGCTGAGTGGCGGCTGCAATGTCGTTTGCCCTTAAATAATCAGTGATTTTTGTGTAGGCTTCATACATGAATGTTACCGAAAGGTTTCCGGCCATTCCTTTGAGAGTGTGCGCATTTTCTGTTGCTGTTTTTATGTCGTTTTCTTCTATATATTTGAGAACTTCCAGATTTTGTACGCTTGCAGGCATTTTTTTAAGCATTTTTTCAAGAAAAGCGGTGTTTCCTATAAAGCGTTCGAGTGCATTGTCTGTATCTACACCCGAGTTTTTCATTTCTTCTATAAAGTCCATGTTTTTCTCCTTTTGACAGGCCGCAATGTCTCTTTGTAACTAAATAAATTATAAGGCGGTTTTTGGTTTTTCTCAATTATTTTTTTTCTTGTCTTAAAGTGCGTGTCTATTGGGTTTTCACGTGTTGATTGATGGCGAAAATTATATAAAAAAATTCCGCAGGAAACGTTTCCAGTAATTTTTTGCAGTTTTTGACGTATTTTTGATAAAAACATAATAAAATTCATTAAATTATATAAAAAAAAAGCTCTCAATATTATTTTTAGGATAAAAGTATATATTTTCTTGACAAATTATAATTGCAAATATAGGATAATATTATAACAGAAGTATCGCTTAACCTCCTTTGCGATATTTCGCCAGGTGGCAGTGCATTCATAGGATGTGTTTTACTGGCAGGCGGGGCGGGGATTTTCTCCGTTCCGCCAACTTTTTACGGGGAAACGATGAATATTTTTAGGAAAATTTACATACTGGTTCTTGCATCTCTTGCAGGCATTTCTTTTGCGACGGCACAGAGTGCTGTTCCGGGTACATTTGAAAATGCAGCTCCTGCAGGACTTGAGAAAATCCTTCAGGCAGACAAAAAAGTAAATCCTTCTGAAAATGAACTTGTTGTATATTATCTTCGAGATGATGCTTCTTACGAAAACTGGGCTTTGTGGATTTGGGCTATTCCGGGTGGAGACGGAAACTCCATGTGGAAATATTCACAGGACTGGAGCGTTACCGATGGCGTTGCATACATGCGCTTTGCACTTGACGGTTCTTCCAGCGGCGGAATAAAACCCGTTTCTTCTGACGGAACAGTAGGCCTTATTGTAAGACAAGACGGCGGCTGGACAAAAGACGGCAGTGATGACCGCATCTGGAATATAGAAAAATCAAATAAAGTTGCAATTATTTCGGGCGACCAGAATACCTATGCAGCAGAAGAGTATAAACCTTCTTTTGTGTCTGCAGAACTTCTTTCACAGGACAGTATAAGCCTTACGCTGTCAGGAAAATATGCGCTTTCTTTGGATGGTTCTGATTTCGGTTTTACAGTAAAGAATAGGTCCGGCAAAGTTTACGATGTTCTTTCGGTAACAAATGCTGATTCTGCAGATAAAAATGACAATTTTACTTCACGCATTCTTATAAAGCTCAACGAAAAAGTTTCTGTAAGTGACAGCCTGTCTGTTTCAAACGCAGCATTCCGCGGAACAGCTGCAGTAGACAGCCGCAAGCTTTCTGTAAAACTCGCAGAGTCTATGATTCCGGGGACAGATGTTGAACTTGGAGCCTCTTATTCAAATGGAAAAGTGCGCTTTAATCTCTGGGCTCCGACATCTTCAAATGTACGCGTAAATATTTATAAAAAGGGTGATGCATCAAAGGCAGACTACACGGTTCCGATGACTTTTGATTCTTCTACCGGTGTCTGGACTGCGGAATTTTCCCGCGTAAACCCCGACGGAATGTTCTATGACTATACGCTTCAGAATTCAAAGGGGTTGGTAACTGTTCTTGACCCTTATGCAAAATCAATGGCGGCCTATAAAAATCTTGGCGGTTGTGGTCGTGCAGCAATTGTAGACTTGAACAGCCCCAAAGCTTTTCCCGAAGGCGGAATGGATGCTCCTTATTATAATCTTGCAAAAAGGGAGGATGCTGTAATTTACGAAGTTTCTGTACGTGATTTTACGATTGGAAACGATTCCAGTGTCAAAGCTGTTCCGGGAACATATAAAGCCTTTATAGAAAAAATTCCGTATCTAAAGGAACTTGGAATTACACATGTTCAGCTTCTGCCTGTTCTTAACTTCTATAATAATGACGAAACAGACAAATCTTATGATAACCGCGGCGTCGTAAACGGCAGCAACTACAACTGGGGTTATGATCCGCACAATTATTTTACTCCCGAAGGCTGGTATGCCTCTGACGCTTCTGATCCCTACGCAAGAGTAAGGGAACTGCGCGAACTTATTAACGAAATCCATAAAGCCGGAATGGGTGTTCTGCTTGATGTGGTTTACAATCACATGGGAAATGCTGCTCTTCTTGACGATATTGTTCCGGGTTATTATTTTAGAATGAACGAAAACGGCGGTTTTAAGAGCAATTCTGGCTGCGGAAACGATACCGCAACTGAACGCGCCATGATGAAACGCATTGTGACAGATTCAACGGAACACTGGGTAAAAAATTACCGTGCAGACGGATTCCGCTTTGATCTTATGGGACTTATGGAAGCTTCTTCTGTAGAAGATTCATATAAAGCATGCGCCGCAGTTAACCAGAGTGTTCTTTTTGAAGGCGAAGGCTGGAAGATGTACAACGGTGAGCGCGGTACAGTTGGAATGGACCAGAACTACATGAAAAAGACAGATAATGTTGCTGTCTTTAACGACGAGTTCCGTGATCTTGTAAAGGCAGGCGGCTTTAACGAAACAGGACTTGGTTTTATTACCGGCAAAAGCGTGAATACCGCGCGGCTGTTCAGCAACATATGCGGTGTTCCGACTGCAAACTACAGGGCAGACGATCCGGGCGACAACCTGCAGTATCTTGTGTGCCATGACGGACTTACTCTGCATGATGCTGTTGTAAACAATGTGCACCTTGTCGAACCGCAGAATACAGCCGAAGTGATAAGCAGAATAAAGCTTGGAAACGCGCTTGTTCTTACATCTCAGGGAATTGCCTTCCTTCATGCAGGACAGGAACGCGGCCGTACAAAACCGAATGTAAACAAAGCGCGTGCAGAAAGCATAAATAATTTTGTACGCAACAGTTATGATTCTTCTGACAACATAAATCAGATTGTCTGGACATTGGATGAACAGTACGGAAACCTTCTTGAGTACACTAAAGGCCTTGTTGCTTTAAGAAAAAACACAGAAGCGTTCAGACTGGGGGACGCAGACCTTGTACAGAAGTCGGTGAAGTTTATAAATACCGGTGATGAAGAAAGCCAGGTTCTTGCATATTCAGTTAAAGCAGACAAAAAAACTTACATTGTTGCATTCAACTGCAGTACAAAAAAAGTAACTGTCAAAACAAAGATGAATCTTAAAAATGCAGAAGTTCTTGCAGACACAAATACAGCCGGAACAACTGCAATAAGCATACCTGAGGGAGTTGTTATAAAAGGAAAAAACGTAGTTCTGGAACCGCTTACGGCAACAGTTATCTGCGTTCAATAATACAGTAAGTTTTCCGGTAAAAACGCCGGCGAAATAGGAGGAAAAAATGAAAAAGACACTTTGTCTTATGGCTGCGGTCGCTCTTTGTGCAACAAGCGTATTCGCAAAAAAAGTAAACCTTACGGTTTGGGAATCTGACGGTCCTGAAAAGAGTTATATTCTTTGGGCAGCAAAGGAATACCAGAAACTCAACAAGAACGTTAAGATTAAGTATGAGCCTGTTGCTTCTACAGATGCACGCGCAAAAATTGAACTTGACGGACCTGCAGGAGTAGGAGCAGACATTTTCGTAGCTCCCCACGATCATATTGGTGCGCTTGTAAACGGAGGACACGTTCTTCCAATCGAAGATGCATCTTATATTGATTCATTTGTTGACGCAGCAAAGATGGGTGCTTCATACAAAGGCAGTGTATACGGACACCCACTCGGAATCGAGACATACGGTCTTTTCTACAACAAGGATCTTATTCCTGAACCACCAAAGACTTGGGACGATGTAATCAAGTTTGCAAAGACATTCAATGACAAGTCACAGAACAAGTATGCTCTCGTTTGGGCAGTAGGCGACGGATACTACGGATATATGTTCATGTCATCTTTCGGAGCACAACTTTTCGGACCAAACGGTGATGATCGTGCTCAGCACAACATCAACAGCCCCGAAGCTATACAGGGTCTCAAGTACTTCCAGAGCCTTCGCTCACAGATTCTTGACGTTCCTTCAGCAGATATGACAGGCGACTTCTGCAACTCTTCTTTCACAGAAGGAAAGGCTGCAATGATTATCACAGGTCCTTGGAAGACTACTGACTTTAAAAAGAGCGGAATCAACTTTGGAATCGCTCCTCTTCCTGAATTCCCCGGACAGGGAAAACCTGCAACTTCTTTCTCAGGTGTACGCCTTGCATTCGTCAGTGCATACTCAGAGAATCCTGAAGAAGCAGAGGACTTTGCAAAGTTCCTTACTTCACGCGTAAATCTTCTTCGCCGCTTTGAGTTTACAAAGCAGATTCCACCACGCAAGGACATCTCAACAGATGATCCTCTCAGCAACGGAATCCTTGAGCAGACAAAGTACGCTGTTCCGATGCCAACTATCCCACAGATGGGCACATACTGGTCAGCAATGAACAGTGCTTACGGCGGAATCTGGGACGGAGATGATGTAGTAACCGATCTTAACAGTGCTGCAAAGGCAATGGAATCGGCCCGCTAAGCGTTTTCAAAAATAATAACTGCGGAGAGAGAGTTTTTGTGCATTCTCTTTCCGCGGTTTTTTTTCGTAAAAATTAATTGCCACCATTGCAAAATAAAACAAGGAGTTTTTGATGAGGCAAAATGAAAACCCGTCAAAGGTTAACCAGGCTCTGCCACTTTATGCAACAATTGCTTCCTCTTGTTGCATGGGAATGGGCCACATTCTGTTCTTGAAGCAGTACTTCAGGGGCGCGCTGTATCTTATTTTTGAAATTCTTATGATATTGGGCTGCACTCCGGTATTTGATTTCGGTATTCCAAAGTCAATTTATGGTCTTATTACGCTCGGTTCCCCAAAACCGGCCGGAACACCGGTAAGGCTGCTTGACCATTCAATTTTTATGATGGTAGAGGGAATTCTGACCCTCATTATTATTGCGATTTTTATTGTCTTTTATATAAGCAATATCCGCTCTGCAAGAAAAGATGCAAAGCAGATTGTTGCAAACGGACGTTTTCCTACTCTGACAGAAACAAGAAACGAGCTTTCGCAGACTGCATTCCCAATTATCGGAGTAGCACCGTCTGTTCTTATGATTGCTATTTTTACGGTTATTCCGCTTGTTTTCTCTGCACTGGTTGCGTTTACAAACTATTCTTCACCGGATCATATTCCGCCGAAGAACCTGGTAGACTGGGTTGGTTTTGAAAACTTCAAGCACCTTTTCGTTGGTAAAGGAATAGGTGCCAGCGGAAGTAACTGGCCTAAAGCTTTTGCACGCGTTGCTGTCTGGACTGTAATCTGGGCGGTTTTTTCTACATTTACTTGCTTCTTTGTTGGTTTTTTCTTTGCAGTTGTTCTTCAGGACAAGCGCATCAAGATTCCAAAGTTCTACAGAACAATTTTTATTCTTCCTTATGCCATTCCGCAGATGCTTTCGCTCTTTATCTGGGCAAACCTTCTTAACGGAACATTCGGACCTGTTAACCGCACGCTCCAGTATTTCGGAATTATCCAGAAGGCTATTCCGTGGATGAGCGACCCGAACATGGCAAAGCTTACACTTATTCTTGTAAACATCTGGATCGGATTCCCGTATTCCATGATTCTGATTACAAGTACAATGACTTCAATCTCTTCTTCAATGTATGAAGCAGCACAGATTGACGGTGCAAACAAGTGGCAGCAGTTTAAGGATATTACGTTCCCGCTCGTTATGTACCAGCTCAAGCCTACACTTATTATGCAGTTTGCCGGTAACATAAATAACTTCGGTGCAGTTTTCTTCCTTACAGGAGGCGGACCTGCTCTTAACATCGGAAACACAAACGTAAGTATTTCTACGCAGGCTGGATCAACGGATCTTCTTATTTCGTGGATTTACAAACTTACAATGTATTCGAATGAATACAACACTGCTTCGGTTCTTTCAATTCTTGTATTTATTGTTCTTGTACCGTTTGCCCTGTACAACTTCACCCGTACCAAATCATTTAAGGATAGCGAAATATGAAACAGAACAGAACGAACAGCAACTCACCGGTTGTCTGGTTTTTGACAATCATTCTGATTGTTCAGGTTTTGATGATTTTGTATCCGATTGCCTTTACAATCAGTTCTTCTTTGACAGAATCGAACTCACTTGCTTCTACAAGCATTGTTCCGTTCCCGACACATCCGTCCCTTTACCAGTATCAGAGGCTTTTTACAGAGTCAAGCTATCTGCACTGGTACGGAAACACGCTTTTTGTTGCCTGTCTTAACACGATTATTACTGTAATTGTATGCAGTTTTACCGGTTATATTTTCAGCCGCTTTAAGTTCCCGTTCCGCAAGGGAATTATGGCTTCTATGGTTATTCTGCAGATGTTCCCGAGTTTTATCGGAATGGTTGCAACTTATGTAATTCTGTGGAAGCTTAATGCCCTTAACACGCTGTGGGGACTTGTGTTGGTTTATTCTGCCGGCAGCATTCCGTTCAACTCCTGGCTTATGAAAGGCTACTTTGATACTGTTCCGAAAGACATTGCCGAAGCAGCTTACATTGACGGTGCTACTCCGTTTACTGCTTTCATCAAGGTAATTGTTCCTTCTGCAAAGCCGCAGATTGTGTTCCTGGCGCTCACAAGCTTTACCGGACCGTGGATGGACTTTATCTTCCCGAAACTTGTTCTCAGAAGCGATGACAAAAAGACTCTTGCCGTAGGACTTTATGAAATGATCAGCGGACGTTCTGCCGACCGTTTCACAATGTTTGCAGCCGGTGCCCTTCTTGTTGCCATTCCGTTTACCATTCTTTTCTGCGCAGGACAGAAGACACTTCTTCAGTCTCTCGCTGGAACAGGTGGAAAAGAGTAATATAGTTTCCAACTTCCGCTGGTGGCGGAAGTTGGAAACGTTCAGAATTAACACTTCTGCTTTGCAGAATTGTTAATTCTGACAGGGCTCTGTTTTAAAAAGAGCGGACGGTCGAAATTGCAAGAAACCGAATATAATTCGCTTTCTTGCGGACTAAGTTTGAAACTGAGCTGACGATTGAAACTTATAATTTAAGTGAGGATTTATGAAAACATCTTCTTTCAAAAGGCGCCCGTATTTTGCTGCGAGCGCCGTTTTTTTTGCAGCAGTATTTGCCGGCCAGCTTTTGTCCTGCGCCGCAACATCACCGGCCGCCAAAACAGTTGATCCTGCAAAGGCAGTAACAGAACTTGCACCTGTAACAAGACTTGCAGCCAAACCTTCAGAAGGCGTTTACTACAGCTTGTTCGTTCGTTCTTTTGCAGATTCAAACGGTGACGGAATAGGTGATTTTAACGGAATAACCGCAAAACTTGACTACCTTAATGACGGAAATGATCTTACTACAAGCGATCTTGGCATTACAGGCATCTGGCTTCTGCCAATATTCCCGTCACCTTCCTACCACGGGTACGATGTAGATGACTATTACAACGTAAACCCCGACTACGGAACAATGGAAGATTTTGAAAACATGCTTGCTGAATGCAAAAAACGTGGAATCTCTGTAATCATAGACATGACATGCAACCATTCTTCCACTTACAACGACTGGTTCAAGGCTTCACGCGACCCCAATGATCCCCATCATGACTGGTACCGCTGGGCAAAAGAAGGGGATGCGCGCTACAATTTAAAGCAGCAGATGTGGGGACACGATCTCTGGAACGAAGATTTCAAGAACAAGGGCTATTATTATGCCGGACTTTTTGGAAAGCATATGCCCGAATTCAATCTTGACAACAAGGAACTTCGTGCTGAATTCAAAAAAGTAATGAAATTCTGGTTTGACAAGGGCGTTTCAGGATTCAGATACGATGCTGCGGGGCATGTTTATAACCGTGCTGAACTTGCTGCAGGTGAAGAGTCTGCGTCAAAAGCTGTAGCCTGGTGGAAAGAAATCATTGACTACAACAAAAGCGTTTACCCCGACCAGTATTCTCTGGGCGAAGTATGGGAAAACAATTCCGTCCGCGCGCAGTATGTTGCAGGACTGGGATCATGCTTCCATTTTGACATCGGTGACAAGTACATTGCTGACGAACTCAAATACAATGATGCAGGAAAAAACACCTATGCAAATATGCTTGAGTCCGACCTTGGACGCTATGCGCGCTCAAATCCTGACTACATAGATGCACCGTTCCTTTCAAACCACGACCAGCCCAGAGTAGGCGGAGTGCTGAGGGGAGACACTGCAAAATTAAAGACAGCCGCTGCAATGTATCTTCTGTCTGAAGGAGTCCCGTTCATTTACTACGGCGAAGAACTCGGAATGAAGAGCGGAACAAAAGACGAATCAAAGCGCACACCCATGCTCTGGAACACAAGTAATTCTGCAGGCAAACCAAAAGACAAAATGCAGACAACTTGGGCAGCTGCAAGTGACTGTATTTACAACAAAAAGACACTTTCTGTTGCAGAACAGGAAAAAGACCCGTCATCACTTCTTGAATATTACAAACGCCTGATCCGCGTAAAGACAGCACATCCGGCTTTGTTCAAGGGAAGACTTCACGCTGTAGATACAGGAGCGGCTGGAATTTCATCATGGGCAATGGTATGCGACACTGAGCGTGCCTTTGTAATGCACAATCTTTCAAAAGAAGCGGTAACCTTTAATGTACCTGCTGAATATGCAGACCTTGCAGCCGTTTTTGTATCAGGCGCAGACGTTGCAGTTAACGGCAGCCAAATAACAATTCCTTCACTCGGAACAGTTGTTCTGGCTGGAAACTGATTTTTGCAGACCGATTAAATCTTTTGTATATGCAGTGCGCAGCTTCTGAAGTCGCCCCACATGCGCTCAATGCGCAGTCCGCAGTTTCTTAAAGTTGAGCCTGCATAGTTTTCCAAAGAGCGGCTTGTTCCGTCGTCGCAGTACATGCACACGGAATAGGCCGCCTTTTCGTCAAGGCCGCGTATCTTAACGAATCTTGAATGAAAATTGGGTCTGTTCAAAACCTGTACGCAGACCGCGAAAGCCTGTGAGCAGTCCTTTGCCGCAACTTCCCAAACATCCCAGTCACTTTCCGATGTCGAACTTATCCTGTAGCGAGCCGCGCTTCCAAGGTCAGAAAGCTGGCGGTTCATGTGAGATTTGCGTTAAAAAAACTTTGCTTTTTTTAACATTCCATATTATAATTATATAAAAGGGCGGCAGTTTGCCGTATATATCAAAATAATAACAGGAGAAATAGTATGAATAAGTCAATATCTGCACAGGGATTTACATTAAAAAAGGATCAGTCTGATCTTATCAACCAGAAACTTCAGCGCATTGCATATGCCGAAAGCCATATTGTTGATTTAATCATTCATGTTAAGGAAGATAAAAAATTCTATTTTGACGCAACAGTTAATTTCCGCTGGGGTGCAAATGCTCATGTAGCAAGCGATGATTTTGATTTTGCAGCCGGAGTAAACAAACTCATGGATGTTCTTGACGTAAAGGTTAAGAAAGAAAAGGACAAGATTCAGGAAAAGAAATAAATTGAATTAAAAAAAGTCTTTTTTTGTGTAGACTTTTTCACGACGCCCTCTGAAAACGGTTGAATCTGTGAGTACTGGGGGCGTCTTTATTTTAAATGCGCTTTTCTGCCCGTTTATCTTGTGTAGGAAGATTCTATTGAAAGATTTGCGCGGTATTTTGCAACTGTGCGCCGGGCTATTTTTATTCCCCTTTTTTCGAGCTCATCTGCAATTTTCTGGTCACTGAGCGGTTTTGTGTTGCCTGCGTTTTGGGCGAGTATTTTCTTTATTTCATGCAGAATATTGTCCCGGCTTAAGTCGGCTTTGTCTGCGACCTGGTTTGTAAAGAAATATTTTATGTCAAAAAGTCCCCATTCGCACTGCAGGAACTTGCTGTTTGCCATTCGCGAGACTGTTGTTTCGTGAACGCCGAGTTCGGCAGCTACATCGGACTGTCTGAGCGGTGAAAGATGTCCGGGACCTTTTTCAAAAAATTCGTGCTGTTTTTTTACGATAATACAGCAGGCCCTGTGTATTGTTGACTCGCGGTATTTTATACTTTCTATAAAATCACGTGCCTGCTTTAAGTTTTCCTGAATCTTTTCCGAGCCGGGCGTTTCTTTCGATGCCAACTTCTGCAGTTCAGGATTGACGGTTACAAGAGGAACATTGTCCTGTGAAAGCCGCACCAGCCAGGCGCGTTCCCCGTAAGTAACAATGCCTTTGTCAAAGTTGTCTGCATCAAAACTCTGTGCAAGCGGTTCTATAAAAATGTCCGGTGCTATGTAGTGCGTGCCCGAACTTCCGAAATTTCTTGCAGGAAAAGGATCCAGCGTGCGTATAAACTTAAGAGCTTCTTCTGCTTCCTGTTCTGTTCCGGTTACGGATGCATATTTCTGGTCAGCGCTGTCGGCAATCATCTGTGCGCGTTCTTTCTGGAACTGCTTTATTTTTTTTGCTATTCTGTCTATTTTTGGCGGATCAAGAAAGTCAAAGTGCCCGTCCAGAATAAAAAGCGCACTCTGCGGTGCATCTTCCCTTAACCGCGCCTGGGCAAAAAGACTTTCTTCTGTTCCCGAAGTGCATGTGCCCACCGGATCCAACTGTTGTATCAAAAGAATTGTTTCTTTAAGAAGAGCCGGCGTTTGTGAAGGATCGTTTTTGTCAAGAAGTGACTCTGGGGCAAGAATATGAAAGCCCTTGTCGTTAAGGTTGTAGATGAGCCGCTCACCGATTTTTCTCTGTGCATCACTTATCCTCTGACTGCGGAACTGTGAAAGAAGGTGATCCTGGAGAGACATTCTTTCATCGGCCTTTGCCTCAAGTGCTGCCTGAAAGTTTTCTGACGCAAGTTCTGCTGCGGCTCCTGTTGAAGAGGTAACCCTTGTGTAGTCAGAAGGACCGCGCGTATGCCCCACAGTAACTGCCGGATTTTTTTCGGCCTCGTCGTATACGGCTTTGCAAAGATCCATATTTCCCATGGCAAGAAGTTCAAGGGACTGAATCTGCTTTTGGCTCATAATCTGAACCTGAGTCTGTTTTTGCTGCTGTTTTAGCTCGAGGCCTGTCATACAGATACTATAGCACAAAAAACGCATTGGCGGTATACTGGAAGCCATGAAAAACTTTGAAGAATTCGGTCTTGAAATTCCCGAAATACTTTTACCAAAAGACAAAAACCTGGAAAAATGGAGCGTGATTGCCTGTGATCAGTACACACAGGACGTTGACTACTGGAAGCGTGCCGCAGAAATAGTGGGTAGTGCTCCATCGACCCTGAATATTATTCTTCCAGAAGTTTACCTTTCTTCCCCTGACAGAAAAGAAAGAATAGAAAAAATACGTTCAACAATGCGCAGTTACCTGAATGACGGCACATTTGATCCGCCCAAAAAAGGCTTTGTTTATGTTGAACGCAAGACCGGCTACGGCAGAATACGCCATGGACTTGTTGCAGCCGTAGATCTTGATGCCTATGAGTGGAAGCCCATGAGCAGTGCCCTTGTACGAGCAACAGAAGCCACAATAGTTGACCGTATTCCGCCTCGCAAAGAAATAAGACGAGATGCTCCTGTAGAGAGCCCCCATATAATGCTTCTTGTAAACGACCCGGAACACAAACTTGTAGAAGCTGCCGGTGACTATGCAAAAAAGAATATGCCTGTTTACGATGGAGACCTTATGCAGAATGCAGGTCACATAACAGGATGGATGGTTTCTTCGGAAAGTGAAATAAACAGAGTATATGAAGCTCTTGATTACCTGAAGAAAGCCGGAACAGCATCTGACGGAAGTTCATTCCTTTTTGCTGTAGGAGACGGAAACCATTCCCTTGCTACTGCAAAGGCAGTCTGGGATGAATACCGCGAAGAACTCAGGGCACAGGGCAAGTCAAAGGAAGAAATAGCCTCTTCACCGGTAAGATATGCGCTTGTAGAAATTGTGAATATTTATGATACAGGACTCACTTTTGAGCCCATTCACCGTGTACTTTTCAACATAGATGCTCCTGCCCTTGAACTGTTTGTCAAAGAAAAGCTTGGCGGTGTAATTACGCAGTGTGACAGTGAGCGCGAACTTGAACAGAAAGTCAGGGAATCAACGGCTTCGTTTGGTTTTGTTCACTATTGTGATGAATGTAAAAAAACTGTGTACGAGTGCCTTGAAACTCCTGTGACAGAACTTGCAGTAAGCCGTCTTCAGCCTGTTCTCGATGCCTTTATTGCGCAGAATACAGAAATACAGATTGACTACATACACGGAAGCGATGAAGTATTCCGCCTTGGCCAAAAGAAAGGCGCAGTTTCCATACTTCTGCCGCCGGTTGCAAAAGATTCGTTCTTTGACACAATCAACAAAAGCGGTCCTCTCCCAAGAAAGAGTTTTAGTATGGGTGAAGCAAGTGAAAAGCGTTTCTACCTTGAATGCAGGGCGCTGTTCCGCTAGATAATACCGGGGCGCATACAGGAACAAATTCTGTGTGCGCTTAATTTTTTGTGATTCTGATTATAAAATACCCGAACTTTTCGGCTTTGGAATCTCCTATTCCGTAACATTCCTTGAGTTCCTGCTGCGACTTCGGCTTTTTTGTCGCTATGTCAAGGAGTGTTTTGTCTCCGAAAATGACATAGGGCGGAACATTGAGTTCGTCTGCCGCCATTCTTCTCCACCGTCTGAGTTCTGCTTCTATGCGTTTTCCTTCTTTATCATCATCAGGAATCTGCTTAGGTGCTTTTCTAAGGACAGCCGTGCTTTTTTTGGGAGAATTTTCATCAAATGACACCGGCAGACGGATCTCTGTTCGTGAACGCAGCGCCTGTTTACCTGTATCTGTTACGTAAAGGACCGAATGTTCTTCTGTTTTTGCAAGAAGACCGTATTCTATAAGGCAGTCGCAGAGTTCCAGCCATTTCTGGCGGTCAAGGGTGCGGCCTATTCCCCAGGTGCTTATTTCATTGTGCCCGTTTTCTACAATGCGTGAGGCCTTTGATCCCATAAGAACGTCAATAACGTAATGTGTCCCGAACCGTTCCCCTGTACGAAGTACGCAGGAAAGGAACTTCTGTGCGCAGACAGTCATGTCTTTTTCTTCACCGCCGCCACTGGAACATATATCGCAGCACTGGTCAGTTGTGGCTTCTGTATTGAATTCCCCAAAGTAAGACAAAAGCTGTCGTCTTCTGCATGTGTGGGATTCGGCATATTTTATCATTCCCTGCAAAAGTTTTTCTGACTTTGTTCCGTCTGCATTTTCGCTGAAAAACCATCTTATTTTTCTAATGTCTGCAGGACTGTAGAGAAGAAGTGCTTCTGCGGGGCTTCCGTCACGACCGGCGCGTCCTATTTCCTGATAGTACTGTTCAACTGACTTTGGCATGTCATAGTGAATTACGTAGCGTACATCGGGTTTGTTTATTCCCATACCAAAGGCAACTGTTGCTACAATTACGTCGGCCCTATCGCTTATGAATGCTGCCTGGTTGCGGCTTCTCTCTTCGTCAGAAAGTCCTGCGTGGTATTTAAGGGCTTTTATTCCGCTTTCACAGAGGACAGCATGAAGTTCATCTACCTGTCTTCGTGAAAAGCAGTATACTATTCCCGTCTGGCCTTTGTGCGAGCGTATAAAATCAATTACCTGCAGTGAAGGATTGTTTTTTCTTCTTACGTCAAGAAAAATATTCGGTCGGTTGAAGCTTGTTACAAGAACTGCCGGGTTTTCCATGCGCAGGTTGCGTACAATGTCATTCTGAACCTGTTTTGTTGCGGTTGCTGTCAGTGCAAGGCATGTTGCCCCTTTGAATTCTTCACGCACCGATGCAATTTCCATATAATCGGGCCTGAAGTCGTGTCCCCATTCGCTTATGCAGTGTGCTTCATCTATTGTAATGCAGCTAAGTTTTACGTTTCTTGAGTGAAGCAGCTCGCGTATTCTTTCTGTAGCAAGACCTTCGGGTGAAACGTAGAGAAGTTTTATCTGACCGCTTCTTATTCTGTCGCAGACGGCCGTGTATTCGTTCCATTCCAGTGAAGAATTGATAAAGGCGGCGGCGATTCCAAAAGACTCAAGCTGTGTTACCTGATCCTGCATCAGGGCAATGAGCGGTGAAATTACAACCGTGAGTCCTTCTGACAAAAGGGCAGGTATCTGGTAGCAGAGAGATTTTCCGCCGCCGGTGGGCATTACGGCAAGAGTGTCCCTTCCGTCCAGAACATTCTGGATAACGGTTCTCTGCAACGGCCTGAAACTGTCATAACCGAACACGCTTTTGAGAATCTGTTCCGGTGTACCTTTATAACCGGACTGAACAGAATCATCCTGTTCTACAGAAAAATCATCACCCGTAAATAAAAAAGAAGTCTGTGCCGACAAGTCGCGAATTTTTGCCATAAGCAGATTATAGCCGACTTCGTTCATTTATTGAACCTCCGTTTTTGGCATTTTTGGCTTTGGTACTTGAAAATAAATTAAAAATATGCTATAGTATCAGAACCTGCCGGCTTGGTGAAATGGTAGACACGAAAGACTCAAAATCTTTTGCGCGCGAGCGTGTCTGAGTTCGAGTCTCAGAGCCGGTATATAGGGTTGCTCAAAAAGTTTGGGCAACCCTCTTTTTTATTTTAAAGCATGCCCATGTCTGTAAGTGCATTTCCTTCTGCCTTTCTGAAGACAACCGCTTCCTGCATACATTCTTCATCAATACAGAACTTTTCTGACATATCGGCTACAGTTCTTGCAACTTTCATGCAAAGTGACGCTGCCCTTGGCGAAAACCCCAGTTTTTCCTGCGCTTCGTTAAGTATTTTTTTTGCGCCGTCAGTACAGCGGCAGAACTTTACAATCTCTGAAGCATTGAGTTTTGAATTCCTTTTGCCCTGTCTTTTCCTTTGCGCACTTACAGCCCTTGCTACCTGCACACGCAGCTCTTCACTTGAAACACCCTTTGTATTTTCGCCGGCGTTATTGTCTGCGCGCACCCTCAGTTCAATCCTGTCCAGAAGGGGCGATGAAAATTTTTTCCAGTACTGTTCCACGGCTCTTGCTGAACAAAGACACAGTTTGTCGGTAGAACCGTAGTTTCCGCAGGGACAGGGGTTTGTGGACATAAGAAGCTGAAAGTCTGCCGGAAAAACACTCGTGCGTCCGGCCCTGCTTAGCGTAATGCTTGCTGTTTCAAGCGGAACTCTGAGCATCTGCAGAACCGAAGTCCTGAACTCTGCCGCTTCGTCCAAAAAAAGTCCCCCGTTGTGGGCAAGTGAAATTTCCCCCGGAGTGCATTTTGGTCCTCCACCGCACATTCCTTCTATAGTAGCAGTTTGGTGCGGCTGCCTGAAAGGTGCTGTTCGTACAGAAGGAGAATTGTGGGGCAGCAATCCTGCAATAGAGTAAATTCTTGTAACGCTCTGAGCTTCATCCGGTGTAAGAAGCGGAATAATTGAAGGGAACCGCTGCATGCATAAAGTTTTGCCGCAACCCGGAGGACCGTATGCCAGAATGTTGTGCCCGCCTGCCGCCGCTATCTGCAAAGCTCTTATAAGTTTTGTCTGCCCGCGTACTTCCTTAAAGTCCAGTTCCGGACTGACCGGCGCAAAAAGAACTCCTTCTATGTTTACAGAACCTTCCGGTATTCCTGCCAGTGCGTTTGAAGAACCGCTTCTTTCTTTTTGCGTAAAAGCCTTGGAATCGTTAAGTGCGCAGAAAGCTTCTGAAAGTGTCTGTGCGCCGAATACACGCATTCCCGAAACTTCACGTGCTTCTTCTGCATTTGCTTCGGGAACAATGCACTTTCTAATACCACCGGCACAGGCAGTGCAGACAGCAGCATGAACTGCGCGTACAGGTCTTATATTGCCGTTAAGTTCAAGTTCCCCCATGACAAGAACAGAATCCCCCGTATCTTCAGGACTTTCGGCTGTCCATATGCTGTCATCTTCATTTGTTTCGCGGGAGTTTTCCTTTGCACCAAGAACGGCCACTGCCACGGCAAGATCAAAACCCGCGCCTTCTTTTTTTAAGTCAGCAGGTGAAAGACTTATCAGAACCCGTTCCGCAGGAAATTCAAATCCAGAATTCGTTATGGCGCTCCTCATCCTTTCACGTGATTCCTTTACGGCACCGTCTGCAAGTCCTACTATGTCTACGGCAGGAATTCCTCTTCTCAAGTCAACTTCTACACTCACAAGCGAGCCTTCGTATCCGAATGGTGAAAAACTAAAAATTCTCATAATTGTTAATATGTCCTCTGTTATATATATATGCCGCGGTTTTTCATTTTCGCAAAATAAATGAAAAAAAAATTGAATTCTGCTATAATTTAAAAATGCTTGACATAACAATTTTATGCCGTGTCGTGGACAATTACGGCGACATTGGCTTCGTATACAGACTTGCGCGAGAACTTTCATCACTTTCTTCTATAGAAAAGACTCAGCTAAGACTCATCGTAAGTGATTTGAAATCCTTTAACGCAATGGCTCTTCCACCCGGAATTTCTACATCGCTTGCAGTACAGAATTACAACGGCTGGAAAGTAATAGACTGGAATGCCTGTGCCGAAGGAAAGTGTGAATTTACAGAGCATCCGCCAAAAATTATTCTTGAATGTTTTCAGTGCGGGCGTCCTGAATGGCTTGATGAAATTTTATTTTCTGCGCAGACAACGCAGACTGTTCAGATTGTAAATGTTGAATATCTTACTGCCGAAGACTGGGCCGACGACTTTCATCTTTTGAAATCAGGAACAAGAAGTGCGCTTGTAAAAAAAATAAATTTCATGCCGGGCTTTACAAAAAAAACAGGCGGCCTTGTACTGGACAAACACTTTGTTTCCTGCGTGCATTCCAAAACAGCGGCTCTTGAGTGTCTTAAAAAGTATGCTTCAAAAAAAACTGTCGCTCTGATAGAAGACACAAATTTATTCCGCGTGATTGCGTTCAGTTATGAAAGGAATTTTGAAAATGAAGCGCGTGCCCTGTCTGAGTTCGCCAAAAATTCAGGACGAAAACTTCAGGTTCTGCTTGCACCCGGATTGGGAAATGTTCCATTTAAAAAGGCTGCAGCTGCCTTTAAAAATATTTCTGTTTACGACCTTGAATATCTTCCGCAACTTGCATGGGACGCTCTTCTGACACTTGCAGACTTTAGTTTCATACGCGGTGAAGATTCGTTTTCAAGGGCATGTCTTTCGGGAATTCCTTTTGTGTGGCACGCTTACCCTCAGGAAGAAGAGTTTCAGCTGGTAAAGGCAGACGCTGTCCTTAAGCGCATGGAACCGTTTTTTTCTGCCGGGGATATGTCTCTGGTAAAAAATGTTTGGCTTTCGTACAACAGAAAACCTTCAGTAAAAATGTGTGATGAAGCCTGCAAAGTTTACAATGAATGTACAGACGCGGGGTATATTCCGCTTTTGAGAATTCTTGAAAATTACGGCGGAATAAAAAAATCATTTGGGATGTTCGCACAGTCACTTTTTGCAAACGGAAACCTCGCCCAAAAACTGCTTGCCTTTTTGCAGAACAGCGTGCAGTAGGGGCTGGCGGCGGACGTGTCTTAAACTGAATTAAGTTTGCAGTTCAAATTTACGCTGTTTCGTGATATTCTGATAAATAAGAAATTCCTGTCAGTAAAAATGACAGAAAACGAGTCTGCAATGTCAAGAGGAGAAATTATGCTGAACATAATTTTTGGAAAAATTGATGACGTTATTTACAATACAAGCGTTTTCTTTAAAAATACATATGAAAAAGAATGGCTTTTGGAAGAAGAAACAAAGCAGATGATTCTGGACATAGACAAATCCAAAGTTTTGGGAAACGGAGCAATAGAAAGTCCCGTTTTGGGAATTATTCCTCCTACATCTCTTTCTGGTGGTGTAAAAACCCTTATTCTGATTTCTCATATCAAAGATAAAATTTTTAATGCATCCAACTGCGGAAACAATTGTGCTTTCTGGCTTTTGAAAATTGCAAAAGAAAAAGATATTACCATAAACCTTCGGCATTTAATGGATTTTGGCAATGGTGAATTTGAAATCAATGTTGTAAATAAAAACAAAATTGTACATTCAATGAATGAACTTTTGGAAATTGTCGGGGATTTATTATGAAAGGCTCATTTTCAATTTCAGTTCAAAACAATACAGTAAAATACGCATTTTCTCTAAAACGGAATATCACCATAATTCAGGGTGACAGTGCAACAGGAAAAACAACTCTTGTAGATTTAATCCGTGAATACGAACAGAATGGAACAGATTCCGGCATTTCTCTTTCCTGCGAAAAAAAATGCAGGGTTTTGGAAGGAAACGACTGGAACAGTCATCTTTCACTGTTAAAAAACTGCATAATTTTTATAGATGAAGGAAACAGATTTGTAGAAAGCAAAGAGTTTGCTTCAGAAGTCAAAAAAAGCGACAATTATTTTGTTATCGTAACAAGAGAAGGTCTTGAAAATCTTCCGTACAGCATAGAAGAAATTTACGGAATCCACACTTCAGGAAAGTATTCCGATTTAAAACAGGTTTATCACGAGTTTTATAAAATTTACGGAAACTTTAATTTGGAAAACAAAATACAAAAACTGATTACAGAAGATTCAAATTCCGGTTTTGACTTTTTTAATTCAGTTTCACAGAAAAAATACATTTGCGAATCAGCAGGTGGTAAATCAAATATTTACAAAAAACTTCTGGAATCAGGCTCAGAAAATGTTCTTGCAATAGTTGATGGTGCTGCTTTTGGTTCTCAAATGAATCTTGTTTCAGAATTATTGGAAAAAAGAAAAAATCTTTCTCTTTTTGTGCCTGAAAGTTTTGAGTGGATTATTCTGAAATCCGGTGTTGTAAAAGATGTTGAGAAAATTCTTGAACATCCTGAAGATTTTGCAGACAGTACAGAGTTTTTCAGCTGGGAACAATTTTTTACAAAACTTTTAACAGAAAAAACAAAGGGAACATACCTTAAATATTCAAAACAAAAACTCAATCCCAATTATCTTTCTGATTCAATAAAAAATAAGATTCTGAATCTGGACTTGCTTGCCTTTTTGCAGAACAGCGTGCAGTAGGGGCTGGCGGCAGACGGTTGCAATTATATGAAAATTTGTGTATACTAAAGTAACTCTTTTTATAGGAAGAATTAAGATATGTTATCAACTAATGAAATCAGAGTCGGAACAGCCTTTATGTATGAAGGCGCACCTTTTATTGTACAGCGCATGCTTGGACAGAAATCAGGACGTGGCGGAATGGTCACTCGCCTTCGTGTAAAGAACATCGTTACAGGTTCAACACAGGATCTAGGTCTTGATGCTGGAGAAAAATTTGATGATGTTGATCTTGAGGAAAAGAGCGTAAAACTTTCTTATGTTGACGGCGATACTTTCCACTTTATGGATCAGGAAACATACGATGACGTTCCTCTTTCAAAGGAAGATCTCGGAGACAACGCAGGATACATTTCTCCTGATGATGATTATGATGTTTCTATCACTTTTTACGAAGGAAAGCCGGTTGGAGTAAATCTCCCTGTTAACGTAACACGCACAATCACTTACTGCGAACCTGGAATCAAGGGCGATACATCAGGAAAGTCTACAAAGCCTGCAACTCTTGACACTGGAATGGAAGTTAAGGTTCCTCTTTTCTGCAATACTGATGACCGCATTGTTATCGATACTCGCGACGGTTCATTCGTAGAGCGCGCAAAAGACAAATAATCAATTAAGGCTGCCCGGTCAGACTTTGTTTCTTCGGGCAGTTTGTTCTGGCCCCCTAGCTCAATTGGATAGAGCGACAGCCTCCTAAGCTGTAGGTAGCGAGTTCGAATCCCGCGAGGGTCAATACTCCTGTTCTGTTACGGACAGGAGTTTTTTTGTTCTTATTTTATTCTCTGTAAAAGTATCCATACTTTCATTGCAGCCTTTTGTGAAAATATTTTTGACAGAAAGTGGGTCAACTTTGTGAAAATTCCAAAGACAGAAATATCTTTGCCACGGTCGGCATCCCTTAGTGCTTTTGCTGCTGCTTTTGAAGCATCTGTAATTCCCATAAAGTTGGTTACTGTTTTTGCAGCCCCTGTTTGTGCGCGTGAAAAAAAGTTTGTCTTCATCCAGGGCGGGCAGACGGCAGTTGCAGTTATTCCGGTTCCTTTAAGTTCAACATTGAGGGCGCGTGTATAGTTTCTTAAAAATGCTTTTGTTGCGCTGTAAATGTTCATGTACGGCAGCGGGAAAAACGATGCCTGTGAAGCAATGTTTATTATGCGGCTACCTTTTGCCATGTAGGGCAGGCAGACAAGTCCTGCTGCAACCGGCGCGCCCATGTTAAGGCTCATCATGTTAATGGACTGTTCCGCGCTTAAGTCTTTGTACGAACCGAATTTTCCGTAACCTGCGTTGTTTACAAGGTATGCCACGCGCGGCTTTTCTTTGGTGAGCATCTGTTCAAAAAGAGAAAACGAACTGCTTTCTGACAAATCTGCACTTACCGTACGTATTTTTGTTCCGAACTCTTCTTTAAGAAGATTAAGTTTTTCCTGATTGCGTGCAATAGCCCAGATTTCATCAATGCAGTCTTTTTTTAGAAGAAGCTTTACAAATTCTTTTCCAAAACCGCTGCTTGCCCCGGTAACAATTGCAATGTTTTTTTTGAGTCCTTCCATATTTCCCTCTGAATAAACTGTAAATAAATATTCCCTTAATGAAAATCTAATACAGCGCCTTTAGATTCTGTCTATCGATTAGAAAATAATTTATAGGAGATTTCTATGAAAATCAACATGAGAACAACAGCAGCTGTAGTTGCAGCTCTTACACTTGCAGTTTCTGCAGCTTCTGCAGAAGGATTTTCTGTTGCAGGAGACATCCGCAGCGGTATCGAATTTGGTTTCGGTGATGATGCAAAAGTAGTTTCAACATCAGACTACCATGACGGCAACTACTACGGAAACGGAAACACACGCCTTCGTCTTAACTTCAAGTATGAGAATGGCGATGCAGGAGCTGTATTCCGCTATGAGCATAAAGCCGGAAAAGCATGGTTTGATGAAGGAAACGCAAAGTATGCTATGGGATATGCAAAGCTCTTTGACGGAATTCTCGTTGCAGAAGCAGGAAAACTCAAGGACCTTTACACCGGTTCTGACGGACAGGAAGGATACGGTCTTACAGATATAGCTTCTGCCGGTGCTTACGGTGCAGGATTTACACTTCTTCCTGTAGACGGACTTGCTGTTCAGGCAATTGTTTCTGACGGTCTTGGAAAAGGTTTTGAAGCACGCAAAGACAACTTTACTTTCGGTGCAAAGTATGCAAACGATGTAATCAAGGTTGCCGGTGGTTACAACCTTTCTGGAAAAGCTTACGGTTATGTAGGAATCGGTGCTGTAGAAAATCTCGGAGTAGATCTTGAAGTATACTACGAGCAGCTGGAAGATAAGGATGATATAGTTGAAATCAACGAAGACATCAACTATGATCTTAACGACAGCCTTTCATTCGGTCTTCTTGCTTACCAGAAGTTAGGTGGAGAGAAGGACTCAAAGCCGGTATTCGAGTTTAACCCACACGTTATGTTCGGAATTGATGACACATTCGCTGTATCTGCAGAAAGCTACATTACAGTACCAACTGCAGAAGATTCAAAAGTTGCATTCAGCGTAACTCCGGCTCTCTGGATTAACGTAAAGAAGGCAAAGGTTAACGTATACTACACATACGATAACGACGGAGAGAACAGCGCAAATTACGTTGGAACAGGAGTAAAGGTTTCTTTCTAAGCTGAACAAAGTAAATAAAGCAAAAGTCCTCCTTGCAGGCGCGGTTTTCCAATGCGAAGGCCGCGTCTCTTTTTTTTTGTCCCGTCAGTATATGTCTGAATTTTATGCGCGGGCCTGTCTTTGTAAATGCAAAAAAATTTGTGAAAGAGTAAAAGACTGTCTGATTGCAGTGAAAAATTTTTAAGGTAAAAAAAAGACAACCCAAAAAGGATTGTCTTCAAGAAACGCCCCCTGCTGGGTTTGAACCAGCGACACACGGATTAACAGTCCGTTGCTCTACCGACTGAGCTAAGGGAGCAGTTGATGTGCTCAACGTATTTAAGATAATATAGTAAGACAAAAAAAAAGTCAATACAGTTATCTGAAAAATTGCAAAAAAAAATGGAAAAAACAACGGGTGCTGTTCCCTTTCAAAGAACGGCACCCGTTGTTATCTTACTTGGACAGCAGTGAATTCATTGCCTTAACAAAGTCTGCCGGATCCTGCAGTTCGCTTCCGCTAAGAAGGAGAGCCTGGTCAAGAAGAACTTCGCTTATGTTTTTGAGTTCAGTGTCGTCTGCCTGTGAAAGCTTTTTGACAATAGCATGGTCTGCGTTTATTTCAAGAATAGGCTTTACAAGGTTTGCAGAACCCTGGCCCATTGCCCTCATCATTCTTTCCATCTGAAGGGACGGATCGTTTTCGTCAATAACAATGCAGCTTGGGCTGTCAGAAAGGCGCTTGCTCAGAACAACATCCTTTACCCTGTCACCAAGAGCCTTCTTTATCTTTTCCTGAACAGGCTTGAATTCCTCTTCTTTCTTTTTAAGGTCTTCTTTGTTTACATTGAGTTCATCGTCACTTCCTGCGCGGTTAACAGACTTAAGCTCGAAGTCCTTGTATTTTGCCAGTGCTGGAATAACAATGTCATCTACTTCATCAGGGGCAATGAGAACTTCAAAACCCTTGTTTTTGTATGCTTCAAGTAGCGGTGACTCGCGCAGATTCTTTTCGTCGGAACCGCTTATGTAGTAAATGTACTTCTGGTCTGTCTTCATTCTCTGTACATAATCTGCAAAGCTGGTCCACTTGTCGTCGCCTGTTCCTTCTCCTGCAGTGCTCTTGAATCTGATTATTTCTGAAAGCTCGTCCCTGTTTGCAAAGTCGGAATAAAGACCTTCCTTGAGAGGACGATTGTAATTCTTTACGAATGTATTCCACTTTGCAATTACGGTCTTGTCATCGTCTGTCTGCTCTGTTTTTTTGGAAGCGGCGTCGGCTTCTTCACCAAGCTTTTTGAATTCTGACAAAAGCTTTTTAACGGACTGTGACTTAATGTTTTCAAGTATCCTGTTCTGTTGCAGAATCTCACGGCTTACGTTGAGCGGCAAATCTTCTGAATCAATTACGCCGCGTACAAATCTTAAGTAAGAGGGTAAAAGTTCCTTGTCGTCGTCGGTTATGAAAACTCTTTTTACATAAAGCTTTACACCGCTTTTGTAGTCTGCCTGGTACATGTCGTAAGGAGCAGCTTCGGGAACGTAGAACAGTGTTGTGTATTCCTGTGTTCCTTCTGCATGCGTGTGGATATACATGAGAGGATCTGTTCCGTCGTGGGTAAGGGTTTTGTAGAAGGCATTGTAGTCTTCTTTTTTGAGTTCACTCTTGTTGCGCTTCCAGAGGGCACTTGCGCTGTTGCACTGTTCAATTTTATCTTCTGTGCCGTTTGCTTTTCCGTCTTTGTCATATTTTGTCTGCGTATAGTGCAGGTAAATGGGGAATGCAATGTGGTTGGAATATTTTTTAATAAGATCGTCAATTTTCCAGTGGCTGGCGTAATCTTTGGAATCGTCGTTGAGATGCATTTCAATTGCGGTTCCATAAGTGTCGCTCTTGTCGAAACCGTATGCTGCATATGAGGGATCTTCGGGTTTAAGCTCTTCAATTTCGTAAGCATTTGTTCCGTCAGAACTCCAGTGCCAGACTGTTCCGTCACCGCCGGCTTTTCTTGTGTAGACGTCAATTTTTGATGCTGCCATAAAGGCGCTGTAGAAACCTACACCAAACTGTCCTATTAAATCAGAATTGTTTGTTCCGCTCTGGGAAAGTTTTTCTATAAATGCCTTTGTTCCTGAGCGTGCGATTGTTCCAAGGTTGTCGTTCAGATCTTTTTCGTCCATTCCGAGTCCGCAGTCCTGTACGGTAAGTGTTTTTTTGTCTTCGTTGAACGAAATGTCGATTCTTGGATTAAAGATTATGTTTTTGAAATTTTCATCAGAAACAGTAAGATACTTGAGCTTGTCGAGCGCATCAGATGCATTGGAGACTATTTCTCTTAGAAAAATGTCTTTGTTGGAATACATTGAATGAATGATGAGCTTGAGCAGCTGGTTTACTTCTGTCTGAAACTGATATTTGGCCATGTTTTTTTCCTCACAAATTGATTTTATGATTTCGGGTATACCCCGTTTTTGACTGCATTAAATTTAATAAAAATCAATGCAGAAATCAAATTTTTTTTGCAGAAGAAACGGCATATACATTTGTGCGCAATCTGTCTTTGCCGCAGATTATTTTTTCCAGAATGACGGTGAGAAAAATATTATGAGCGTAAAGAATTCAAGGCGGCCTGCAATCATTAGAAAACTGTACATCCATTTTGTGGCGGCCGGCAGAAAACCGTAATTGCATGAAGGACCCAGCGCGTTAAAGGCAGGGCCAATGTTTCCAATCATACTCAGTGCGCCTGTAAACGAACTGAGCAGATCAAGCCCGAAAAGCGATGCCGTAAAAGTTGCAATTGCCAGAACGAGCATGTAAATAAACACAAATGCCGCTACAGAAAAAACAATGTCTTTTCTTCCGGGTCTCCGGTCAATTCTTATTGTAAAGATTCCGTGCGGGTGCAGTGTTTTGAGTAGTTCGTTCCTTAACTGTTTGGCAAGAATTACCCAGCGTATTACTTTTATTCCGCCTGCAGTAGAGCCCGAACAGCCTCCTATAAAAAACAGAATAAAAATAACTGCCTGGCTTGCGGGCTTCCATTCTGTGTAGTCGGTAGTGGCAAAACCGGTTGTGCTTATAATGCTTGTTACCTGGAATGCGGCGTACCTTAAAGATTCGGCAATGTTTTTGTAAGTGCCGGACTCAATGAGTGTAATCAGAAGAATTGCAGCAGCGTTTATAAAAATATAGGCTTTCAGTTCAGTGTTTTCGCGTATTTCCTGAAACTTGCGTGTTATTGCGTAATAGTACAGTGAAAAGTTTATTCCCGCAAGAAACATGAATACCGTGCAAATCCAGTCAGCCGCTGCCGAAGAAAAGGCACCTACGCTTGCGTTTTTTGTGGAAAAGCCGCCTGTTCCCAAAGTGGCAAAGGCATGACAGAGTGCGTCAATAAAATCCATTCCGGCTAGTTTAAGAAGAACTGTCTGTAAAGCCGTCATGCCTACGTAAATGAACCAGAGTGCTTTTGCAGTAGTTGTAATTTTTGCAGTAAGCTTGCCTTTTTCGGGACCGGTTGTTTCGGCTTTTATCAGCTGGAATCCGCCGACTCCAAGAATGGGAAGAAGGGCTACGGTAAGCGCGACAATTCCCATTCCGCCAAGCCAGTGCATCTGACAGCGCCACAAATTGATTGTCCTCGGAAGGGTTTCTATCTGTGAAAGAATTGTTGCACCTGTTGTCGTAAAGCCGCTTACGCTTTCGAAAATTGCGTCTGTGAAATCTGGAATTGCACCGCTTAAGTAAAGGGGCAGCGCTCCGTAAATGCTTACAGAAATCCATGAAAGTGCGACGACAACAAAACTGGATCGTATGGAAAGGGTAGTGTTTTTTTTTCTGCCGACAACAATAAAAATTGCGGCTATAATCCAAAAGACAACCATTGGCACAAAAAAGTAAGGGATAAGCTGTGTTTCCCCGCAGTAAAGTGCAACGGCTTCAGGAATAAGATATGTTGTTCCGACTATGGCGACGATGAATGAAATAATCCTGAGTACGGTAAAAGTCATGCTAGTCTATCCTGCTGAATTTTTCCAGAACTTTGCGATCTCCTGTCTGCTCAATAAGAACAAGATGGTCGCCTGTGTTAAGAACAGTGTTTCCGACGGGCAGTTCGTAGCTGTCGTTTCCCGGTTTTTTTACCAGAAGCATAAGGTAGTTTCCGGGGTCTGCAATTTCTTTAAGGGTTTTTCCGACCAGTTTGCTCGAAGAAGGAAGGTCGCACTCAACAATTTCAAATGCACCGTTCGAAACAGTGTGGATTCCAGTTACGCTTTTTCCGTGAAGATGGCTCATTATGCTGTCTACAAGAGTGTCCCTTACTGGAACCGCAACGTCGACTCCAAGCTTTCGTGCAATGTCCCCGAATGCGGAATGTGCTACAAGTGCTATGGTTTTTTCTACACCCAGAGATTCAAGGTAAGCAGAAACAACCATGTTCATTTCGTGATTGTGTGTTGCGCAGATTACCAGATTGAACTTGTCCAGTCCTTCTTCCTGAATAAAGCCTTCGTCGGTAACATCGGCACAGAAAACTTTTGCACTGGGGAACCGTTCGCTTGCGGCTTTGCACAAAGACTGGTCGCTGTCAATTATTACAAAATCCTGTGACAGTTTTTTTGTTCCTGCAAACAATTTTTTTATTACCGAAGTTCTGTCTTTTTCTATTATGTGGTCGGCTATTATTGTTCCGATACGCCCGGCCCCTACAAGTGCAATTTTTTTTATTGCATCCACTTTTGTTCCGCAGAGTTCAAGCAGTTCCTTTATGTCTGACTTTTCTGCCAGAACGCCAATTCTGTCCCCTGCATGAAGAACTGTTTCTCCGCTGGGAAGACAGCTTGTAAAAGTGCCGGTTTTTGTATCTACAGTTTCGGCATAGGCAATAATGAATTTTTTGTCAGAAAGTGAGCGTATGTTTTTGAGTGAAATTCCGTCCAGCCGTGAATCTTTTTCTATTCTAAGCGCCGTAATTTCAAACTCATCGTTTCCGAAAGTGACAACATCGCTTATTGCCCCGTGTTCTACAGCTTTTACAATTGCTTCGGCGGCTTCAACGTCGGGGTGAATCATGTAGTCAATTCCGTAAAGAGGGCGGTGCTTTCCCAGAAAAGTTTCTGCGTGGTGAAGAGCAGCCGCGTTTGTGTTTACATAATATGCATAGTTTCTTACGCGAGCAATTTTAAGCAAGTTTGGGTAGACAGCATCTACTAGCGAACATGTTATCATGTTTATCTCGTCGCTTTCGGTAAGCGTAACAAGTGCGTCTGCCTTGTCTATTCCGGCTTCTTCAAGATTTTCGAGATTGTTGCCGTCTGCTTTGAACAGTTTGCAGTCAAGCCTGTTTCCCGCATGGCGGATTGTCTCTTCGTCATTGTCTATAAGCGTAACGTTGTTTTTTTCATTTATAAGCCGTTTTGCAAGCTGAATGCCTGTGAATCCGGCTCCGATAATCATTATGTTCATTGCACAAAAATTGTAGCAGATTGGTTAGTTTTTGTCTTCAATTCTGGACAGTTTTGATTTGCGTCCCTTTCCTGCAAAAATACTCAGCATGACTGTGGCCGTAAGAATGACTGCAGCGATTATTTCCCAAAGTCCGTTTGTTGCAAGTGTACAGGCAATGATTGCAGTAAAACCGCCGAAGCCTGTAAGTGCAGACATGTTGTATCCCATTCCTTCAAGCGTTTTTGTCATTCCGGCAAGAAGCGGTTCCCCATAGAAAATATAAATTGAACCCATTACCATAACCGTGTGCGCAAGTGTTCCCAGTCCTGCAGCAACAGAGCCCGAAATTATTTTGGGCATCTTTGGAATAAGGCACATGAGTTTAAAAATAAGCCATACAACTACAGGAAAAAGAATACGCGGTATAACAGAAACGCGCGGGTCAAGAAAGAAAGGTGTCGCTCCGCCGCCGTTCATTACGGTTCTCAAAAGGCTTGAAAGACCGAATATAAGACCTGTTCCAAGTCCCGGAACAAGACCTGCAATAACCGTTGCAAGAATTACCGGGATGTGCATTATTGTAAGGGTAATGAAACCACCAAGCTGAATGTATCCGAGGGGAGTAAGGCTCAGTACAATGCTCAATGCACCGAATGCTCCTGTCATTGCAATCTGCTGGTTAACTGAAAGTTTTTTCTCATTCATTTTTAGCTCCTGATGTTTATATTTTTATTCTGTTTTTTTTCAGAAATGAAAAGTCCCAGTATCGTAAGGAATGTTCCGAAAAGTCCTGCCAGAGATATTTTTTCACCAAGGAATATGAATGAAAAAATAATTGTTACGACACAGACCATGTAAATTGCTGCAGTTGTTTTTACTGTTCCCAACGCTTTGCAGGTTTTGTTCCACGCGACAAAGGCCAGTGAACTTGCAAATACACCTAGTATTACAAGGTTAAGAATATTTTTCCAGTCACTCCATCTTGCTGTGTTTTCGGCCGGACAGAAATTTATGGAAGTGCTCTTTCCTCCAAAGACAAGTCCGTAAACTGCCAGCGGAATCATGAATATGAGTGCCCAGAAAAAAATGCGTCTTGTAGAAGCAAAATTTCCGTGTCCCAAGGAATTTATTTTTGAAACAAACAGTGAGTAAAAGCCCCAGCATATTGCCGAACCGAGTGCCAGTAGATCACCTTTTGGACTCAGACTGAATTCAGAACTTCCGTTAAGTGTCACAAGCACGATTCCCGTCATTGCAATTACAAAACCCAGTACAAAATTTTTTGTAATTGTTTTTTCATGAAGAAAAATTGCCGCAATAATTGCCGTAAACATGGGGCATGTAGAAACAATTATGCTTACGTTGTTTGCGGCTGTAAAATAAATTGCAATGTTTTCAACAAACTGGTAGATCGTAATCCCGCAGAGCCCTGCTCCCATAAAAAGAAGTTCCTCTTTTATTCCCGAAGTTTTGAGTGGCTTTGGTGAAATAATACAGAACGCAATGTATCCTGTTACAAATCTTAAAATAAGAATTTCCAGCGAGCTGAACGTGCGCAGAAGATATTTTGTGCATATAAACGACACTCCCCATACAAGAATGCAGAATGCCGCAAGAATATAAGGTAATGCCTGTTTTTTCATGAGCGAAAGTATAGCATATTAATTTTTTGGTAACAAGGAGAGGAAGTTCTGTTTTTTAAGAAGCGCCGTAATAAACGGCCGTCCCATAAGAACAGTGGAAACCCCGTAAGAAAATGCTTTTTCCATGTCAGTTCCGTTTCTTATTCCGCCGTCGACCCAGATTTCATTGCAGTAATTTCTTATTTCGTCTGCATAAAGGGTAAGAAATCGCGCTGTGCTTCCTTTTTCTGTCTTAACTCTTCCGCCATGGTTTGAAACATACGCAATGTCAGGTTTTACTTCACGGAGCATCTGTATGTCACTTTCTGTAAAAATGCCTTTTACTGCAAACGGAATGCCTTTTTTGTTAAGAAGATTTTTTGTTTTGAGCAGCTGTTCCGAAGTTTTTTTTTCAAGATGAACCAGATTGCGCATTGTGGCAATGTTGTAACTGTCAATGTCTATTCCGCAGACTTCGGCAATGTCCTGTGAAAGTTCAATGCGCTCTTCTATTTTTTCATCGGGGTAGGGCTTTATAAAAACAGCGGCTTTTGCATTGTTCTGTCTTACCGCACTGCATCCCCATATAAATTTTTCATCGGGTGTGCCGTCTCCTACAGAAAGTGCAATTCCGGCTTCAATACAGGAGTTTATAATGTCTGTGTAGAACAATTTTTCGTCATGGTAACCGGCGTTTTCTACACCACCTGTCATGGGGGCAAGTCTTAGCGTACCTTTGTTCCGGGGGAAAATTCCTGCGGGAATGTTTTTCCAGTCCGCGCAGTTAAGAATAAAATTTTCATTGTTATCGGGGCCGCCCATTCCGGGAATTTGTCCTTTGCAGCCAAAGCCGTTGCATTCAGAACAGAGTCTGCATTTTTTTTCTGTCAATTCAGTCACCCAGGCACGTTCCAAGTTCGCGGGCAGTTTCTATCATAAGATGATCCGCCGGAATGTTTTTTACTTTGCCTGCAATCATGTCAAGAGGAACACCTGTTATCTTTCCGTTCTGCAGGGCAACCAGTTTGCCAAAGTCACCTTCGGCAAGAAAGTGTGCCGCGGCCGTTCCGAACTGTGTTGCAAGAATTCTATCATAAGAAGACGGTGTTCCTCCGCGCTGCAGGTAACCAAGAACAGTAACTCTTGACTCAAGCGAAGTTGCCTGTTCAAGTTCGTGTGCTACACGGTATGCTATTGAATAAGGCATTTCGGCCCTTGCTTTTTTGAATGCTTTTTTGTCAAGAAGTGCTTCTTCTTTACTTTTTGCGCCTTCAGCAACGACAATAATAGAAAAGTTTTTGCCTGCATCACGGCGTTCCATGACTTTTTTTGCCACCGAATTAATGTCATACGGAATTTCGGGAATAAGAATAACGTCACCGCCGCCTGCTATTCCGGAATACAAGCCCAGCCAGCCTGCTTTGTGTCCCATTACTTCTATTACCATTATTCTGCTGTGGCTGTGTGCTGTCGTGTGGATTCTGTCTATTGCATCTGTAGCAACATCAAGCGCCGTATGAAAACCGAATGTCATGTCTGTGCATACAATGTCGTTGTCAATTGTTTTTGGAAGTCCTATAACATTGAGTCCTTCGTGTGAAAGAAGACATGCTGTTGTATTTGTGCCGTTTCCGCCAAGACAGACCAGAGCGTCAAGATTCCATTTTTTGTAGTTTTCTTTTATTGCTTCTATAGGAAGAAGTCCCGACTCTGCATCTGGAACAGGATTTTTGAACGGTTTGTCGCGGGAAGTCCCAAGAATGGTTCCGCCTTCTGTAAGCAAACCTACAAGTGAAGAAGGGGCAAGTTCTTCCATGTCTCCTTCTACAAGACCCCTGTAACCGTTGTGAATTGCAACAGCCTGCATTCCGTACTGGATAGATGCCGTTCTGCATACTGCACGAATGGCTGCGTTAAGACCCGGCGCATCACCGCCGCTTGTAAGAATACCAAATCTTTTGACTTTAGAACTTTCCATGCGTTAATTATAGCAGACAAACTGTACGGTGTAAATAAAATTAAATAATTTAATCAGACTGTCAAAGATTTATGCTGCCGACAACAGTTTCGTCGTCCGAAGAATAATTTTTTTTGTCTCCGGCACGGTTTTCTGAGGCCGGAGTGCCTGTTTCTCTTACTTCTGTTTTTTCTGCTTTGCGTGGAGCATTTCTCTTTTTGGGCGCAACAAGGAATGCAAAAAGGCTTCCGCAAACACCGCCCGCAAGATCTACAAAAGTCGGAACATTCGCAGTCAGAAAAGGCATGAAACCTTTTGAAACCGGCACCGCAATCTTTGCCGCAGTATACATTCTGTATGATATATATAGAAGAAAAATCATCAGCCATGAAAGAGGAATATCTTTTTTGGCCAGTGCCAGAAGCGATTCAAGAAGAATCATCATAAACACAATGGAACCGGCGCCCGCAGAAGGGACAGGAACGGCGCACGCAGTAAGAACTCCGGTAACAAAAGCGGTTATTCCCATCATTAAGGCGAGCATTGGTGAACCGTACCTTTCTTCGAGAGTGGGACCCAAAAGAAGAACAAAGGTCAGTGTCGTAAGCAGGTTTTCCCAACCGCCCGTGCCGAATACGTGAAGAATTGTCTTTGCATAATCTGCCGGGTTTGAAAAGTTGAATGCCGCTATATCTCCCAGAGCCTTTGTTCCGGGGCAGGTAAGGATATTTTTGACAAGAGATCCGTTCAGAAAAAAGAAATCCACAGAAAACGCCGCTGCCGAAACAAGGGCAAATGTAAGTGTAACCGGGGAATCATATCTTAAGCGGAAAGTCTTTTTTGCCATTTCTTAGATGCGGTGCATTGCCGAAAAAACTTTTTCGTTCATTACGTTGATTTCAATTCCGAGTGACTTTGACTCTTCTGTAAGTTCTTTTCTTGCAGTGTCAATATCTGTGTCTGCGTTGTCAAAGTCTACCATCATCATCATTACAAAGTTACCGCTCAGAATAGTTTGTGTGATGTCTGCAATGTTGATTGAATGCTTTGCGAGATATGCCGAAACTTTTGCTATTATGCCGACTTTGTCTCCGCCGACAACTGTAATAATTGCTTTCATAATTTTTAATTATAACAGACGTGCGTTTTTTTTACAAGATTAGGCGCCTTCTGTGCCTTCTGGAAGTGTTTTGCAATCTGTAAAATGTTTCTCTTGACAGAAACAAATAATGCGTTTATCATTTATTTTATCCTGCTTGGAAAAAAAATATTATAGGACAAAAATATGCAGATTAGTGAAATTCAGCTTGAACAGGTCAGAAACCAGATACGCCGTGTAAAGAATTGCGGCAATCCTTATTACGAAAAGAAATTCAGCGGAATAAACCCTGAAGATATAGTTGATCAGCAGAGTTTCCAGAAGCTTCCGTTCAGTACAAAACAGGAACTCAGGGACGCCTATCCTTTGGGACTTGCGGCTGTCCCCGAAGAGCAGATTGTGCGCATTCATTCTTCGAGCGGCACTACGGGAACACCGGTAATTATTCCGTATACGCAGAAAGATGTAGATGACTGGTCACTGATGTTTGCAAGATGCTACGAAATGGCTGGAATCACAAAACGCGACAGAATACAGATTACACCGGGTTACGGGCTTTGGACAGCCGGAATAGGGTTTCAGCTCGGATGCGAACGGCTTGGTGCAATGGCTGTTCCGCTTGGTCCTGGAAACACCGAAAAGCAGCTGCAGATGATGCGCGATCTAAAATCCACTGTTTTATGCGCAACTTCATCCTATGCACTTCTACTTGCCGAACAGATAGAAAACCGCGGCCTCAAGGAATCAATCAATTTAAAAAAAGGTGTAATCGGTTCAGAGCGCTGGGGAGACAAAATGCGTGCAAGAATCCGCGACATTCTTGGAATAGAGCTTTACGACATTTACGGTCTTACTGAATGCTACGGCCCCGGAATAGGAATAAGCTGTTCCGAAGACAACGGAATACATTATTTTGATGACTATGTTTACATGGAAATTCTTGATCCTCAGACAGGCCTTCCTGTAAAAGACGGTGAAGTGGGCGAAATTACGCTTACAACACTTGTAAAGGAAGGTGCGCCTCTGTTCCGTTTCAGAACACATGACCTTGCGGCTTTTATTCCGGGTAAGTGCAAATGCGGCTCTTCGTTCCCGAGAATTACCCCTATTCTGGGACGCAGCGATGACATGGTAAAAGTCAAGGGGAACATTATCTTTCCGAGTACAATAGAAGATGTCATTAAGTCTGTTCCGGGAACTTCAAGTGAATACAGGGCTGTAATTGAACACGTTGACGGAAAGGACGAACTTGAGCTTTCTGTAGAAGTAGAAGGCGGAACCGACCGTACAGAAGCAGCTCTTACCCTTGCACTGAATTTCAAGTCAAAGTACAACATGACACCCAAAGTCCGTATTGTTGGTGAAGGCGAACTTCCGCGCAGTGAAAAAAAGACAAGGCGCATAGAAGACAGAAGGTTTGAATAATACTTGAATAAATGCTATAATGCGCAGAATATTCTGTGTTGAGGTGTTTATGGCTGAACCGCATAAGTCCGGTGAGGATTATCTTGAAGCAATTTTGGTACTTAAGACAAAAAACGGAGCTGCACGCCCTGTTGATGTGGCCCGTCATCTTGGTGTCTCAAAGCCCAGTGTAAGCCATGCTATGGGAATACTTGAAGAAAACGGTTACGTGGTTACAAGTGATGTGGGTTTTCTTGAGTTTACAGAAAAAGGGCAGGCCCTCGCAGATGACATTTATGAAAGACACGTTCTTCTTACAGAATTTCTTCAGGTAACTGCAGGCGTTGACCGTGACCAGGCTGAACAGAATGCCTGCCGCATAGAGCATGACATTGATGAAGATGTTAAACGCGGAATAGAAAACTGGATGCGTAAAAATGCCGGGTATTCCGGCAGGCGAAAATAAATTCAATTGGAAGGATTTTGTATGGATTCAGACAAAACAGTTGTGAGTGGTGCTGAAAAGACCGCCGAAAAGCCCGTAAAGAAAACAACGCGCAGAACATCTGCCTCAAAAAAGACAGTTTCTGCCGCGGCTCCTGTTCCGCAAGTCAGTGCCAATGTTCCACACGGGGCAATTACAGAAGACAATCACAAGGCACTCTGGAGCGGCCGTTTTAAAGAAGGTCCCGATGCGGCTGCCATTGATTTTGAAACTTCCATTCATGTAGACGAGCGCATGGCACTTGATGACATTCACGGCTCTATAGCACACGCGTCAATGCTCGGTGAACAGGGGATTATTCCGCGTTCTGATGCTTCGGCAATTGTAAAAGGCCTTAAGGGAATCGAAAAAGATCTTTCTTCGGGAAAACTTTCCATAGATTACAGCGCAGAAGATATTCATTCTTTTATAGAAGCAACTCTTACCGACAGAATCGGCGAAAGCGGAAAAAAGCTTCATACAGGCAGAAGTCGCAACGACCAGATTGCTTTGGACGAACGTCTTTATTTAAGGCGCGTTGTTCCGTCTGTACAGAACCAGATAATTACACTTGTGCAGACACTTGCAAAAATTGCTTCAGAAAACACCGATTCTCTTTTGACGGGCTATACTCATATGCAGCATGCCCAGCCCGGAACGCTTGCACAGCATCTTCTTGCTTGGTGTGCAATGCTTGTACGTGACTGGGAACGTCTTGAAGACAGTCTTGGCCGTATTTCAAAGTCTCCTTTGGGAAGCGGCGCACTTCAGGGGTCAACACTTCCGCTTAACCGCGAGTCCGTCGCAAAAAAACTGGGCTTTGCTGGAGTAACTGAAAATTCCCTGGACACTGTTTCTGACCGCGACTACTGCATTGAATTTACTTCGGACTTTGCGCTTCTTCAGTCGCATCTTAGCAGAATGTGCGAAGAACTGGTTCTCTGGTCAACTACGGAATTTTCATTTGTTGAAATGAGTGAAAGTTGGTCTACGGGCAGTTCAATTATGCCGCAGAAAAAGAACCCCGACTTTGCGGAACTTATACGCGGGCGTACGGGAAAAGTTTATGGTGATTTGATAAATCTTCTTACCATGGTAAAGGGACTGCCGCTTGCCTATGACCGCGACCTTCAGGAAGACAAGGAACCTCTTTTTGACGCGCTTGATACAGTAAGTGCCAATATCAGCGTCTTTACAAAGATGATTGCCAGTGCAAAGTGGAATCTTGACAGAATGGCAGCCAGTGTTGAAGGTGGTTTTGCCAATGCCACTGACGTTGCGGAATATCTTGTACGCAAAGGAATGCCGTTCCGCACGGCACACGGTGTTGCTGCGCGTACTGTAAGAATGGCGATAGATGCCGGTCTTGATAAAATAGAAGATTTGAGTATGGAAGAACTCCAGCTTTGTTCACCGCTGTTTGACGAAGATATTTACGCCCTTATAAGCCCGCGTGAATGTGTCGAAAACCGCAACACAACAGGAGCACCTTCTTCTGTAAAAACGCTTGAGCAGATTCGCGGACTTGCAAAATTCTGCAAAAAGAGCCTTAAGAAAATAAAATAATTTTGGAAAACATCGGAAAATTACAGTTTTTCGATGTTTCCTGCATTATAAAAGGAGTGAGTATAAAAAATCCGCCGGAATGGCGTCGGCTTTTTTAACTCAAAGTTCACAATGTGAACTTTCTTTATTGAACTGCGTTTTTCACTTTGTTGCAAAACGCAATAAAAACATTTTCGACTGTTGAAACAGTCTTCAAATATTTTTATAGGAGTATTTATGAAAAAAATTGCAGTTGTAGCACTGGCCGCAGCGGTTATGGTTTCTTTGTTCTCATGTGCAAAGAAAGAGACTTCATCAAAATTCATTCTTGGACTGGATGACTCGTTCCCTCCTTTGGGATTCCGCAATGAGTCAGATGAAATTGTCGGTTATGACATTGATCTTGCCCGCGAAGTTACAAAAAGACTTGGACTTGAACTTGTATGCCAGCCTATAACATGGTCAATGAATCTTCAGGAACTCAACACAAAGAAGATTGACTGTATTTGGAACGGCTTTACAATGACAGAAGAAAGAAAAGCTGCAATGGCATTTACAAAACCCTATCTTGCAAATGCACAGGTAGTAGTTGTACGCGCAGACAGCGGAATGGTTTCGCTTACTGACCTTGCAGGTAAAAAAGTTGGTGTTCAGGCTGGATCTTCTGCAATGGATGCAATTGACGCCGCTCCTGAATTCAAAAATTCCCTCGGTGAAGTAGTAGAGTTCAAGGAAAACGTAACAGCCCTCAATGACCTTGAAATAAAGAGCATTGACGGTGTTGTAATGGATATGGTTGTTGCAAACTACAGCATCAAGCAGACAGGAAAGCCGTTTGTTGTACTTTCAGAAACACTTGCTGTAGAAGAGTACGGCATCGCATTCCGCAAGACAGATACAGAACTCCGCGACAAGGTACAGAAGACACTTGAAGAAATGAAGGCCGACGGTACTGTTGCAAAAATCGATGAAAAGTGGTTCGGAACAGACCTTTCTGTAATAGGAAAGTAATTTAAGTCAATCTCTAAAAATACAGAGCGCTTATGTTAGAAGCAGTTACAGCATATTTTACAAGAATAAAAATCGACAAGCTTCTTGTCGCCATGTTTCGCAGTACGGGAGTGAGTCTTGAGGTTTTCTTTCTTACGCTTCTGTTTTCTCTTCCATTAGCGCTTCTTATCTGCTTTGGCCGTATGTCCAAAGTAAAGATTGTGGCAAAAGTAACAAACGTATTCATGCTCATAATACGCGGAACACCGCTTATGTTGCAGCTCATTTTTGTTTACTTTGCGCCTCCTACTCTTTTTCATGTGGGTCTGGACCGCTTTACTGCAGCAATTGTTGCTATGGTGGTAAATTATGCCGCTTATTTTGCAGAAATTTACCGCGGCGGAATCCAGGCTGTTCCGGTTGGCCAGTACGAAGCTTCAAAAGTGCTGGGCTTTACAAAAACACAGACTTTTTCAAGAATTGTTCTTCCGCAGGTTGTAAAACGCATTATTCCGGCTATGGGAAACGAAGTTATTACGCTTGTAAAGGATACGGCTCTTGTTCAGGTTCTTGGCGTGGCTGAACTTTTCCATGTTGCGCAGACACAGAGCGGCCGTCTTGTAAGTGTTATGCCTCTTTTTATTGCTGGTGTTTTCTATTTTATAATGAACTGGGTTGTTTCAAAGATATTCGATGTTATGGAGAAAAAACTTGACTACTACAAATGATGTTATAACCGTTGAGAATCTCAGTAAAAGCTTCGGAAATCTTGAAGTAATAAAAAACATTTCATTTTCAGTACACCGCGGCGAAGTTCTGGGAATAATTGGTCCCAGCGGAAGCGGAAAATCGACTCTCCTGCGCTGTATATGCCAGCTTGAAAAAGTTTCGGGCGGTTCGGTTTCCATCTGCGGAAGTACTATGGTAAAAGACGGTGTGTATGCCGAAAAAAATGAACTTAGAAGAATAGGACTTGATGTGGGACTTGTCTTCCAGAACTTCAATCTTTTTCCGCATTTTTCTGTTTTGCGCAATATTACCGAAGCTCAGCAGATTGTACTCGGACGCGACAAAGACCAGGCACGTGAAATTGCGATGGATCTTCTTAAAAAGATGAATCTTGAAACAAAGGCTCTTTCTTACCCGTGTGAACTTTCCGGCGGACAGCAGCAGCGTGTAAGTATTGCGCGCGCACTTGCCCTTAAACCCCAGGTTCTTTTCTTTGACGAGCCAACGTCTGCCCTTGATCCTGAACTTACCGGAGAAATTCTTTCTGTTATAAGGGATCTTGCAAAAGAAAAAATGACAATGGTTGTCGTTACTCATGAAATGTCTTTTGCCCGCGACACAAGTGATAGCCTTATTTTTATGGACGGCGGTGTCATAGTTGAACAGGGGAACCCGCGTGAAGTTATAGAGACTCCGCGTGAAGAAAGAACAAAAGCTTTTTTGCGTCGATTCAATAAAAACTGATTTTTGTTTTCACTATTATAGAACAGACTAACGGCCACAAGCTCAATAGGTTTTCGTTTTTTTTTTTTGAATAAGAAAAATCTGCCTGGACAAAAAAAATACCCGCTCAGTAATGAACGGGTAAAGTTTCGGGAGCGAAGGGGCTCGAACCCTCGATCTCCGGCGTGACAGGCCAGCGCGATAAACCAGCTTCGCTACGCCCCCAAAAACGTATTGATACTATACAGACTATGTATTTTTTTGTCAATGATCTTGATCTGATTTTTCAAAAAAAATGGATTTTTTTATGCAAAATTATGTCTGTTTTTATTCAAAATCAAGTGTCGACATTGACTAAAAAAGGTATTTTCAATAATATATACATTCGCACTATTGTGTGCAGAAAATTGTATTTTAGGTCTTAACCCCGTTCGTGAGAGACCTTTGGAGGACAAGAAAGTGGTAAAAATCAGACTTAAGAAGTTTGGTACAAACAAACGCCCCTTCTATCGTATCGTAGTTGTGGACTCACGCAAACCACGTGACGGAATGACAATCGAAGAGATCGGACAGTACCATCCTATCGACGTTGAAGAAAAGCAGGTTGCCTTTAAGGAAGACCGCGCAAAGTACTGGCTCAGCGTAGGCGCACAGCCTTCACCAATTGTAAAGAAGATTTTCAATACAAAGGGTCTGTCTGTAGCAGGAACAGCAATCACCAAGTAGTTTTCGGAGAGTAGGTAATGGAAAAAGACCTGATTGAATACATTGCAAAATCATTGGTCGATGATCCAGCTTCAGTCTCCGTAACGGAAACCGAGGGTGAGCGCGGACCTGTTCTTCAATTGAGCGTTGCCCAGAGTGATATCGGTAAGGTTATTGGCAAATACGGTCGTATTGCAAAAGCTCTGCGTACTGTTTTGAGCGCATCCGCTAACAAAGACGGAAGGCGTTACAGCCTGGAAATTCTGGACTGACGGCATCGATGGTAGAGCAGTTTGTAGTGGGCGTTGTTCGTGGTACACACGGTATCGCGGGCGAGTTAAAAGTAGAAAGCACTTCCGGCGAGTACGAACACTTTGTTGGTATGGAAGAAGTGACTTTGACACATGGAACGGAGTCAAGGCTGTTCAAGGTTGAATATGCCAAGCCGGCTTCTGGAACATTGTATCTTAAACTGGTTGGAATAAGTACACCTGAAAAAGCTGCAGAATACAACAGGTGGCAGATCGTAGTTCCAAGAAAAAACGCGCACCCTTTGCAGGAAGGTGAGTGGTACATTGAGGATCTTAAGGGATGCTCGGTGATTTATTATAACGGAGCGGTGGAACCGGAAGATGATTCCGAGTCTGTCGTTGGGACTGTCACAGACGTAAAGGAAGGCGGATCGGGTTATCTCGTTGAGATTTCGCTGTCCGAGAGTTGTTCCTTGCTGCGTGAAGATGTCAGAATGTCAAAGGGTTCAAAGCCCAGAAGCGTTTTTGTTCCATTCAATGATGAATTTATTGGAACAGTTGATGTTGAGCGTAGAAAGATGCGGCTGATGCACCTCTGGATTCTGGAGTAATTCCATGAAATTTACTGTGCTGACCTTGTTTCCTGAGATACCGCGTGCTTTTTTTGAAAGTTCGATCATGGCAAAAGCGGTGGAAAAGGGAATTATTGCCTACGATTTGGTGAATATCAGGGATTTTGCCTTTGATAGACACCGTACTTGTGATGACGCTCCGTATGGCGGAGGAGCCGGACAGCTTTTGTTGCCGGAACCTTTAGGACGCGCTTTGGACAGCGTAGAGGCTTATAAAAAGCAGAAGCATGTGGTTTATGTCACGCCGAGCGGAAAGCCTTTTACACAAAAAAAAGCACGTGAATTCAGTCGGATGGACGAACTTGTTCTTGTCTGCGGAAGATACGAAGGTATTGACCAGAGGATAATTGACACTTACGTTGACGAAGAAATCTCCATAGGGGATTATGTCATGTCAAGCGGTGAAGTTGCAGCCACAGTTATTGTCGATAGTGTTTATCGGCTGGTGGAAGGCGTCATAACCGAAGAGTCACTGGACGAGGAAAGTTTTACCGGCGCGCTTTTGGAATATCCCCAGTATACACGGCCGAATGTTTACAGGGGCCTGGAAGTACCCGAAGTTTTGACGGGCGGCAACCATGAAGAAATCCGAAAGTGGCGGCTTCGTAAGAGCCTTCAGAAAACGCTTATGAACAGACCTGATCTGATTCAAAGGGCAAGACTGACTGGTACTCTTTCTGAAGAGGCCGAAAAAATGATCGAAGAACTTGCGGACTTTGTTACGTACAAAAATGACCGCAAGAACAGCCGTAAGCTTAGAGCGTTAAGAGCCCGTTATGAGCGAAAACATTCTTCCAAAGCAAACGGTGATGACTAGGAGAAAAAAGATGGATCTTATTAAAACCATTGAAGAAAAGCAGAAGAAACCCAATGCAGAGACTTTTAAGGTAGGAGACACTGTAAAGGTTCACTTTGAAATTATCGAAGGAAAGACAAAGCGTATTCAGATTTTTGAAGGACTTGTTATTTGCATGAAGAATTCAGGAATCGGCAAGACATTTACTGTACGCAAGACAAGTTACGGTGTTGGTGTTGAGCGTGTATTCCCCCTTCACAGCCCGCGCGTAATGAAGGTAGAGCTTGTACGTCCCGGAAAAGTTCGCCGCTCAAAGATTTACTACGTTCGCGACAAGGTTGGTAAGGCTGCAAAGATTAAGGAACTTCTTGGACCTAAGGCTATGGCAGCATTTGCAGCAAACAGAGCCGCACAGAAGGCTGCAGACGCAGCAGAAGTTGCTCTCAATGCAGAGATAAAGGCAGAAGTTGCAGCAGAAGCAGCAGCAAACAAGGCCGCAAAGAAATAATTATTGATCCGCTGGACTCAAAAAAGTTCAGCGGTTTTTTTATGTCTTCTATACAGATACAGGGCCGTAATGTTTATGCGGCTTCAAATTCTTCCATAATAAATGACGGTGACAGTGTTCTTGTGCGCGTAGAAAAGCCGCTTGGTGACGGTGCAAGCCTTGTTTTGCTGAACGGACAGCGCATAAAAGCTTTTTGTGCAAAAACCCTGGCGGCAGGAGAAACTTTCAGAGCCGTAGTTTCACATTCACAGGACGGGCGGCTCTTGCTTACAGTTTCTGAAAAGTCCGGCGCAAACAACAGTATTGAACCGCGGCTGGCAGATTTTCTTGTTTCAAATGCAATCCAAAGTGACGGAATTTCGGTACAGATTGTAAGGCTTATGCAACGGTTTGGTGTAAAAATTGACTGCGGTATTCTGCGGCGTGCCCGTGAATTGTCTGCAAAATTTCCCGGAAAAGAAAAACTTGCAGCAGAAGCAGCCTCAATTCTTATGGAAAAAGGCATAGAACCAGAATATTCGCTTGTCTGCAGAATGCTAGGCATTACGGACGGCAGTTTTGATACCTCACCGCAGTCACAGAATCACGGGGAAGAGCAGAAGTTTGCAGACGGGGAGGGAACGTATTTTGGACTGTTCGGCAAAATTCCTCAGGCAAAGGAAGGACTGCTTGCTCTTTTGAACCACTCATCATTTTCTTCTGACAAACATTGGATTTGTGTTCCGTTTGAGCTGAACAATGCACATTTCAAGGCAAAAGGTACCCTGTCTTTTTTACTGAATCTTAATTCAAAATTAACTGAAAAAATAAGAATTAAATGTAATACAGACTATACAAATTATATTTTTGTGCTATACTATAGAAAAAGCAAGGTAAAGGAAGTGCGGTTCTGTACATTACCGCCGCTTTTGACCTCACAAATTCATAACGAGGAAAAGTGGCTTGGAGACTTGTTTAGTTCCGGCATGAACACAAGCAATTCTGTGCCAGTAACCTATTCCTCCTTGACTTTAACTGAAAGCCTTTGCGCTGATGACCAAATTCCCATTACATTTGAAGATATTGTATGAGCATTAAAGAAGTTCTTTCGGCTGTTTCGCTGAAGTATCCCGGTGATGCAGAGGCTCCTTTTATTACGGCAAAATCAAAGGGTGAGCTTGCAAAAAAAATGATTGAAATTGCCCGCGATAATTCTGTTCCGATTGTGCGTGATGAGCTTTTGGAAAATGTTCTTTCGGTTGGTGAAATAGGTGAATGTATTCCCGAAGAGTCATGGAAGGCAGTTGCCGCTGTGTTTGCCATGATTTCAAGTCTGGAAGAGAGAAAAAGATGAATGTAAAGTTGGATTGTTCAAAGATAACTCTGGGAGTACGCTACAGTGCTCCTGTTTTTTTTGATGACGGGCAGAATATGTTTCTTGCTGCGGGTCATCCTGCAAAACCTTACCATATAGAAGCTCTTAAAAGATGGTCTGTTCCGTTTCTGCTGACAGAAGGACATCCTATGAGTGAAATAAGGCAGACTTTTGTTCCTGAAGATGACGGACTTGAAGAACTGGAAGAGTTTGAAGAAGATGAAGATATTGGCGAACTGGAGCCGCTTTGAGTTCAACAAGAGAAAAAGGAGTTTGCGGGGAAAACCGCGCTGCTGAATTTCTGGTTTCAAAAGGGTATAAAATCATTGACAGAAATTTCAGAAACAGGGGCGGTGAAATAGACATTATCGCTTTTAAGGAAGAGACTCTCGTTTTTGTAGAAGTAAAGACTCTTCCGAACGGAAGCCCGGAACTTCTTGCACACGAACTTGGCTATTCAAAACAAAATAAGATTATTAAAACCGCTAAATGTTACCTGCAAAAACATCGACAATATAGTAACGCTTATGTTAGATTTGACGTTCTGGCCCTGGATGTTCCTGGGCTGGAAAGTGTTCATCATATTGTCAGTGCTTTTTCGGAGTAATACATGCAGGTTGCAGAAAATGTAAAAAAAGATTTATCCCTTTCTCCCAGAATTATGGAACTTAGAAAAAAAATCAATGATGAAAATTATATAAACTCGGCGGTGGATCGGATTGCGGTTATTATGAGCCGGCATATTGTTGACTCGCAGGGTGTTACGGGAAACGGTGTTGATTTTCTGCTGCGGAGATAGATTTTTTGCGCCTTTTTTAACGGCTTGTGGGTATGGAATATATTTTTGAATTGATTTATACTGAATATATATGAGCAGAGACAGACATTCCAGAAGACATGGAAATAATTGGCGCGGCGGCCAGAGACGTGACAGGGACGATTTTAACAGTGTTCCTGCCAAAAGTACATTTAGACCTCCAAGATCCGTTACCCCTGAACAGATAAGGGAAGATGAAAACGCCATAAGAGAATTCAAAAGCAGCAATCAGCCAGTCTGTCCAAAATGCGGATTTGCTATCGGGGATCTGACAAGTGCGCTTCCTGACAGAACTACCGGTGAACCCATTCACTTTGACTGCGCCCTTGATGAACTTATGCAGACAGAAAAACTTGCTCCCGGTGAAAAAATCGCGTATATAGGACAGGGACGTTTTGGTGTTTTGAACCGCCCCAATCCGCATGATGTAAAGCATTTTACGATAACAAGAATAATTGAATGGGAAGACAAGGATTCAAAGGGGCCGTGGCGCTCCGAACTTGCCGAACTGTTCAGCCATGTAAGATAATGCAGCTTTTTGGGAAACTAAAGTTTTTGTAGCTTTCCAGTATTTTTGGTTGCAATGATTTTCAAAATCTTCTATAATAGCAAAACATTCGCCAGGATGGTGGAATAGGTAGACACAAGGGACTTAAAATCCCTCGGCTGCAAACAGCCGTGCCGGTTCGATTCCGGTTCCTGGCAGATGTAAGACAGCCTCAAAAGGGTTGTCTTTTTTTTTGGGAAAAAATTATGTATACAGACACTCATTTTCACTTCAGTTACTTTTCACAAAACGGCGAAGACTTTGGTACAGGAATTCTTGAAACTATGGCAAAAGATTCTGCATTTCTGGGACTTGATGTCGGTACAAAATGTGACGATTTGCTTAGCCGCCGCGATTTTATTTCTGACTGCATAGAAGCAATTTCTGATTCAAATACAAAGCATAAGTGTGAGAGGATGATAAGGTTCAGCGCGGGAATCTGGCCTGACGTGGAATCTATCAAAAACCGTGAGTCCTGTATGGAAACACTGCGCGAACAGATTGAAGAATTCAAAGAAGAAGGTGATGTTTTTTCAAATCATCTTGTGGCAATAGGTGAAGCCGGACTGGACCATCACTGGAATCCTTCTGGTGCAGACGGAAGAAGCGAAGATGATTTTGATACCGCCGTTTATGAAGGTGAGCGCGAACTTTTTGCCATGCAGCTGGAACTTGCACGCGAACTTGACCTGCCGTTTATTGTTCATAGCCGTGACGCTTTTGACGATACGCTTGATGTAATAAAAAACTGCGGCTACAACAAAGGTGTAATCCATTGTTTTTCTTACGGAATGGAAGAAGCCAGAAAATTTCTGGATTTGGGCTGGTACATTGCATTCGGCGGCGGCGTCACTTATACAAAGAAAAGCCGTATGGATGAAATGAATGAACTTCTGCGCTTTGTTCCAGATGACAGAATTCTTCTTGAAACAGATGCACCGTATCTTGCGCCGGTTCCACTGAGGGGAACAGAAAATTCTCCTGTTAACGTGCGCTATACTTATGAATTTATTTCACAAAGACGCGGCGTTTCAATAAAAAAACTCTGCGATATTGTAGACTCAAACTGCAGGACGTTGTTCAATATGTAAAAAAAAGCACCCGCCGCGCGGGTGCTTTTTATTTGAAATAATAACAATTTGTCTCCTAGGCAGATTGTTATTCCTATTTTATAAGAAGATCTGCGTATGCCTTGAGAGCGCCGCTTGTTTCTCCTGCAAGAACTGACTTTGCAAGAGTCTTTCCAAGCTGGACACCTTCCTGGTCAAAACTGTTTACATTCCAGAGGAAGCCCTGGAACATTACTTTGTTTTCAAAGTGTGCAAGAAGTGCTCCTATTGATTCAGGTGTTACGCTGTCTCCGTAGATGAGACTTGAAGGTCTTTCACCGGCAAAGAATTTGTTGGGGTTGGAGTCAGCTTTTCCGCATGCAAAGGCTACAATCTGTGCTGCAACGTTTGCCCCCAGTTTTGCCTGACTTGTTGAACCCTGGATTACTACATCTTTTCCGGTCTGATTGTTTTTGTATGCAATGAACTGAAGCGGAATGATGTTTGTTCCCTGGTGCAGAAGCTGGTAGAATGAGTGCTGTCCGTTTGTTCCCGGTTCTCCGAAGATAACAGGTCCTGTAACGTAGTCAATCTTTTCTCCAAAGCGGTTAACGCTCTTTCCGTTTGACTCCATGTCGAGCTGCTGCAGGTGGGCCGGGAATCTTGAAAGTGCCTGTGAATAAGGAAGAACTGCTGTTGAAGGATATTCCTGAACGTTGCGCTCGTAAACGCCGATTAATGCGTCAAGAAGTGCTGCATTCTTTGTTACGTCTTTTTCTACAGAAAGCTTGTCTTCTTCTGCCGCTCCCTTAAGGAAATCTTCAAATGCTTTTGGTCCGAATGCGAGGCTTAAAATTGCTCCGCCGACTGCAGAAGTAGAAGAGTAGCGTCCGCCGATGTAGTCATCCATAAAGAATGCTGCAAGATAGTCGGGACTTTTTGCAAGGGGACTTGTTTCGCTTGTAACTGCAATCATGTGCTTTGAAGGATCAAGGCCTGCATTTTTAAGATATTCGTTTACAAAAGACTGGTTTGTAAGGGTTTCGAGTGTTGTTCCGCTTTTTGAGACAAGAACGAAAATTGTCTTTGAAAGATCAATTGATGCAAGAACAGATGCGGCGTCGTCAGGGTCAACGTTTGAGATGAAGTGTGCGTCCATCATGAATGTTCCCTTTGCCTTTGCCCAGTTTTCGAGTGCAAGGTAAATGGCTCTCGGACCAAGATCACTTCCGCCGATTCCTATCTGGCATACTGTTGTGTATTTTTCGCCTTTTTCGTTAAGGATTTTTCCTGAATGAACCTTGTCTGCAAATGCTGCAATGTTTTTGCGCTGTGTTTCGTAGAAGTCGCGTTTGTCTGTTCCGTCTGCATTGACTGCCTCTCCAAGCTGTCCGCGTGTAAGCTGGTGAAGAACCATTCTTTTTTCACCCAGATTGACTACTTCGCCGTTGTAAAGCGCGCGGAATTTTTCAAGGAGCTGGTCTTCGTCTGCAATCTGCTGGAAAACAGAAAGAAGCTGTTCGTTTACCTGTTTGGCTGCGTAGTTGTATGTGAGTCCGCCGCCCATGGGTACAGAATATTTTGAGACACGGACTGCGCCGTTTTCTCCCTGAAGTTCCTTTGCTACTGAAACGGAATTCTTTAGGCTCAGGAGTTTCTTGAAACTTTCGAGTTTGTCCAGATTGTTCCAATTGATTGTTGATGCCATAACTGCCTCTGTTATTTGATTTTGTGAAAGCCAAAAGCGGTTTTCACAAGCGAAACTATATCAGAAAATACTGAAATATGCTACAATACAGAAAAATATCGGAGTTAATATGACTAAAAGTAAATTTGTTAAACATGCATTTTTTGCCTGTATGCTCTTGTGTTCGGCTCTTCCTTCATGCGCGTCAAAGGTCAAGGTTCCGCTGCCGCCTGTTCTTCGCGACAATTCAGAAATTCAGGATGTAAACGGGTTTCTTCCGCAGAAAGTTCTGATACGGACAATGACTCAGTCTTACTGCAAGTATTATGATTTTGTTCTTGTAGACGGTCGCATCTATTCAAAAAAAGCTGGAACTGACAACTGGGAACTTTTTCTTAAAACAGGTCTTCCTTTTTCCAAGGGTGTGGGCAACAAATTTGAAACACCGGCAAAAATTTATGAAATCTGTGCAGATGCCGACTCTCTTTATGCTTTTGACGATCAGGGGTTTATTTACGGAACCTTTATTGCCGATGGTGCGCCTGAACGTCCTTTCAGATGGAAGAAACTGTTCGGATTTCCAAAATTCAACAATCTTCAGCAGAATGATCAGGTTGTTTCAAAAAGAGGCTGGAGTATGGGATGCCGTCGCGGGGATATTCTCTGGTACGAAGACATTTACGGCAACCAGCACCACTACGGAACAATGGGACTTGAAACACTGTACTTTCTTACTTCAGACGGAATGCACATTCGCTTTACAGACAGCGGACTTCCGCCCGACTTCAGCAGACAGATTGAAGTTCCTCTTGACGGGCGTTTTATAAGTGAAAATATAAGTGTTTCGGGTGATACGATTTTTCTTATAGGAAACCGCGGGACTATGTTCACAAGGCTCATTGACTTTGACACGATGGGCTGTGACCCGATGTTCTTTCAGTATACTTACGACAAAGTTCCGCAGAAATATTCCGGTCGCGAGTACCTGTCCAATTATTCCCCGTGGGCTCTTCCGGCAGAAGACTGGAAGCGTCAGGAAGGAATAAATCTCGAAGGAAAGGCACGTCTTACAAAAATGATCAGTATTGCCCAGACAGGACTTGGAAACGAGTCGCGTGAGTTAAGGGTTGCAGGAACTGACAAAGACGGAAAAACGGGCTTTTATTCAAAAATGCTGAATGCAGCTGAATGGAAATTTGTTCCGGCAGATCTGGTTCTGGACGAGTCGGTTTTTCTGAATCCCCAAAAGGAAGAAATCGGCCCCGAAGCAGAATTTTCCTACGAGGGATATCTTCTTAAAAACGGCACACGCATGAATGATGTGACCTGTTCAATTACAGGCGTGTCCCTTGCCAGCGAAGACAAATGTTCTGTTTCTGTAAGGCGGGGAACAGAAGTTTTTGAAAGCACTCTTTTCTGCGTGGAAAAATGGACTTACATGAGAAGATATGATCCGGGGTTTGACGGAACTGCACGCTATTATTTTATTACACCGGAATTTGATGCAGCTGCCTTTGCGAAATATTCAGAAGGGTTCAGGGCTTTGCTTGAAGAAATTTTTGGTTCAAGAAACCATGAGCTTTTTGTATTTTCTGCAGAAGTTACGGAACATTATTTTCAGTTTGACGCATTCAGCCAGAAGCGAGACCTTAAGGATGTGATTGTCAATCCGAATAAATATACATTCTTTGCAGGACGCGGGGGAGTTTCGGTAAAGCCCGAACTGTTCAAGCGCGGAATTGTAATGGATATGCCGATTCTCAAAAAATCAACAGACCCGTCCCTTATGCTCGAACCGGGTAAAACTTACAGTATAAGGGATCGCTCTGAAATAGAAACAAAAATTGCAGGAAGCACAGCATACCGCGACGAAATAAAAGCCGAGATAAAAATGTACAAGAATTACGAAAACCGTGCAGGCCTTTCCCGCTGGGGATATTCTGTAGTGGATCTTCTTACAAAGCTTACTTTTTTGAACCAGATTAACTTTCCAAAGATAAAGCAGATTACTTCATTCGGTGACGAGCTTATGGAAACAAATGCAAATTCTTTTGCAAACCTGGCTTCATTCCGCGACTGGACTTATCCCAATATTATTGAACTTCTGGATGAGAGAATTCACTGCTACAAAAAACTGATTAAAGATTTTGACAATAACAAAATTGAATCGGTTCTGGATCCCAGACTTAAAAACAATTTCTCTGACTTTTACCAACAGGCGGGACTTCCTGTAAGTGCAGAAGAGTATTCTTCGCGTGGAACGGCTGTTATGCAGATGATTACAATTATTCCGTATTATCCGGGATATGTGTTAAGTACATATAGCGGTGAATTTGTGATGGTTATGCTTAAGGATTCTGTCAAAAAGACGCTTGACTATGTTCCTGGACAGAAACATCCTCTTAAGATAGAGACTTCATTTATTACGGTTTCGGCTGCAGACACAGATTCTGAAGAAAAACATCTTAATGATATAGACAAGGCTTCAGGAACGCTGGTCTGGGACGGAACAACGCTTTCTCTTTATTCCAATAAGAGAGTCGGAAAGCAGCTTCTGTTCAAAAGTACATCTGCGGAGTAGGCGTGTTTCAGCATCCTGTTTGGAAACAGGATGCTGAAACAATTATTCTGGATTATAAAAAAAGTGCCGTTTCAAAAGAAGCGGCACTTTTTTTATTCTTCTTCGAGTTCGGGGATTCTAAGCTTCAGTGATTTAAGAAATTCATCACCGATTACGCCTTCTCTGAGACAGGCAAAAATACAGTTGTCACCGGCGACGGTTCCGAGAATTTCGTCCATGTTCATTGCATCAAGCGCGTTTGAAACGGCATCTGCATGACCGCCGAATGTTTTTATAACTACGATGTTTCCGCTGAAGTCTATGCTTACGTATCCGCGCAGAAAATCCTGTATGTAAATCTGTTCGCTTTCGTGGCGTTCGTTTTCATCGGGCAGTGTGTAGACATAACCTGCGTGGCCGTCGCTGACTTTTCCTACCTTAAGAAGCTTTAAGTCTCTTGAAAGTGTTGCTTGGGTTACTTCAAATCCTTCTTTCTGAAGATGCCCCAAAAGTTCTTCCTGACTTTCGATTCTGTAATTTTTTATTAGTTTCCGAACCGTCTTAAGACGTGTAAGTCGCTCTTTCAATTTATGCCTCGTGAAAATGTATGCTTTTATTATGAATATTTATGCAAAATATGTCAAGATATGCAGTTTTTTGTTATGCCTGCGAGAATTTATTACATAAGCGTAACGTAGGTTTTTCCTGTTCCGCCTTCTTCGGGCATTGCAAAGTGGAATTCCTTTATTCCGGGGTAGTGTGAAAGAATGTCGCGTACCGCCTGCTGCAGTATTCCCGAGCCTTTTCCGTGTATTACCGAAAAACTTTTGAAGTTGTGTATTGCGCAAAGATCAAGCTGCTTTTCCAGTGCTTTTACGGCTTCTTCGTATCTCATTCCAAGAAGTCTAAGTTCAAATTTGGGACGTTCGGACTCTTCTGAAGAATCCTGCGCTTTGTCAAAAACAATCTGTGGCGTGCTAAAAGATGGTGTCGGTGTATTTACAAGCGGCTTTATTGCGCTTTCGGGAACACTCATTTTCATTGAACCGAACTGAACGCTCCAGTTTCCGGACTTTTCTTTTTTTAGAAGAACACCGCGCCTTGCTGCTGTTCCGGCAATGACTTCTGTTCCGGGTAAGAGAGAAACGGGTTTTGGCGGTTCTTGTCTTACGGCTCCTGCACTGAAGGTTGTGACTGAAGCGGTTTTAAGTGCTTCTGCGTTTGACATTTTCTGCCGCGTTTTTTTGTTTGAAGATGAACCACCGCTTCTTTGTTTTCCAAGTCTGATTCCGTTTTGAAGAAGGGTTTCATTCTGTTTTTTTATTTCTTCCTGCTGTTTTTTAAGACTGTCTTTTGTATTCTGTATATCAGTGGAAATTGCATCAAGACCGTCTGACATTCCGCTTATAAAACCTTTTACTGCAAGGGTTTTTTCGCGAGTAATTTCACCTTCGCGCAGTTCCCTTACAAGATTCTCGAGCTGTTTTCTTGTCTGCGAAACAAATTCTGATGCCGATTTTTTTTCTTTCTGTCTGAGTTCAATTTCCTGTTCTTTGAGAGAAACTTCCTTTTCCTGTATTTTAAGCTCTTTGACCGCAAGTTTCTGTTCTTTTTCTTTCTGTGTTTTTAGAAGGCTGTCAAGTTCGGCGTGTTTTTGCGTGAGACCCCTTATGAGCGTGCTTACGTCGGCCTGTTCCGTAGAAATATATTCGCGGGCTTTGTTTACTACACTTTGAGGAAGCCCCGACTTTAACGCGATGTCTATTGCATGGCTTTCTCCCGGTACTCCCATAAGAAGGCGGTATGTCGGTGCAAGCGTTCCCGTGTCGAATTCAACAGAAGCGTTTATGCAGCTTTTGTTTGTGTATCCGTAGTTTTTTAGGATTCCATGATGGGTTGTGACAATTGTGAACGAACCTCTTTCTATTAGAGTGTCCAGTGTTGCCATGGCAATTGCGCCTCCTTCCTGCGGGTCTGTTCCGCTGGCAAGTTCGTCCAAAAGAATGAGGCTGTTGCTGTCTGCGCAGTTAACCATTTGCGCAGTTTTTTTCATGTGGCTTGAGAATGTACTGAGCGAGTCGTCGATTGACTGTTCGTCGCCGATGTCTGCAAATATTGAACTGAATACCGGAAGCCTTGTTCCTTCTGCTGCCGGTACAGGAAGGCCTGCCTGGTTAAGAAGTGCAAACAGACCGATTGTTTTTAAGGTAACGGTTTTTCCGCCGGTGTTGGGTCCTGTTATAATAAGTACACGCTTTGAGTCCATGAAACTTATGTCTACCGGAACAGCCTTGTCTCCAAGAAGAGGATGCCTTGCCTTATAAATTGCAGGCGGTTCTTTTTGCATGTCACAGTCTTCTGCAAAAACGCCCCTTGTAGAGGACTGCCATTTTGCGGCAGCGCATGTTGTGTCAAGAAGCGTCATCTTTGAAAGAGCATCTGTAAAATCATCCTTAAAGATTCCGATTTTTGCAGTAAGCTCGCGGAATATTCTTCTTAATTCAGATTGGAGCGCAAATTCCTGCTGAATAAGTTCGTTGTTTGCTCGCACGACTTCTTCGGGTTCTACGTATATTGTCTGGCCCGACGCACTTACTTCGTGTACAATGCCGCTTACCGCACTTCTGTGGTCGGCTCTTACTGCAAGAAGTTCACGGTCTGCACGGAACGCCGGTACGTTTGACTGAAGTGCACCGTTAAGGGCCGGGTCTGAAGTGTATTTGCGTATGCTGCTTTCTATTTCTTTGTGAAGGGATGCAATCTTTGCGCGTATGGTCCTGAGTTCGGGAAGGTCTCTTACATTCCCGTCTTTGTCCAGAACAGAAAAAATCATGTCGCCGGCTTCTTTTAATGAAGGCATTTCCTGCGCGATTGAGTTCAGATTTGGTATTTCAAATTCTTCTGCGGCAGATTCAATGAGTGTTTTTGCCGTCTGTGCTGCAGTGCAGAAAAGAGCGAGTGTAAAAAGTTGTTCCTGCGACAGTTGAGCGCCGTCGATTCCAAGAAGAGGAAATACTGTTCCGACAGAAGGCCAGCCGTGAATTGCAGCCGGTCGCGTTGAATTCAGGTAAATGCTCCATTCGCGCCCGAGAGATTTGAGCTTTGTAATCTGCTCTTTGTCAGAAACCGCTTCACGCTGTTTCAAAAGCGCGCGTCCTTCTTCACTTGCCGCAAGCTGTGAGACAGTTTCGGTTATTCTGTAGAAGTCAAGTTCCTGTGCTATTGTACCTCTTAAAAAAATGTCAGTTTTGTTTGTTTTGTTTTGTATCATTTTTCTGTTTGTAAAAAATTGCGGATGTCCCAAAAAACTATTGTACAGTGGATGCCTTATTTTAAGTTGTCAATAAATTCCGACGGCTTTTCTACAAGGATAGAAGCGCCGTGTTCAATAAGAAACTGTCTGCTTCTGAACCCCCAGCATACAGAAATACACGGAATGCCTGCGTTTTTTGCCGTATCTATATCTACATCGGAGTCACCCGAATATACAGTTTCAGAAGCGCTTACGCCAAGAATGTCCATTACTTTAAGGACCGTGTCAGGCGCGGGTTTTCGCCTTATGCCCTGTGTTTCGCCAACAGCCGTCTGTTCACTTACATATTTTGAAAAATACAGTTCTGCAAGTTCCTTTACCTGCGGGTCGGGTTTATTTGAAACAATTCCGATTTTTATTCCCGCTGCATTCAGTTTTTCAAGAAGTTCAGGAATTCCGTCATAGGCTCTGGTTTTGTTTTTCCAGTTTGAGCCGTAATTTTTTTTGATAAGTTCAAATCCTTTTTCGTAGTCGGGATTTTCTGTTCCGCCGGGAAGTGCACGTTCAATAAGCTTGCCTATTCCGTTTCCTACAAACTGTCTTACTTCATCGAGTGTGCGTTCGGGGTAACCCATTTGTCTTAAAGTAAGATTGCAACTGTCTGCAAGGTCTTCAAGTGTGTTCAGAAGTGTTCCGTCAAGGTCAAAAATCACAGCTTTTGTTTTCATAAATTTTCCTTAGTATTTGAGAGTGTACACGCTGATAAGTCAGTTGTGTACCGTCCCTATTTTTTTGCCGTTAGTGAAAGTGCAAGGCATACCAGAAAGAATACGGCGTTAACCAGCACAATTGTTGCTCCGCTGGCCGATTCTGCATAGTAAGATAAAATAAGTCCCGCTATTCCTCCGGCGAGTGAAAGAAGAACAGAAACTGCCGTATACTGGCGGCTTGTTCTGCTGACCATTCTTGCTGAAGCTGCCGGAAGAACAAGCAGACTGTTTATTACAAGAAGCCCTGTCCAGCGTATGCTTACTGTTACCACGGCTGCAGTAACGAGGGCAAATATCTGTTCAATCGCAAACGTTTTTATTCCACGGCTTTTTGCAAAGGAAGGGTGCAGTGATGTCAAAAGCATCTTGTTGTAAAAAACAATCCATACCGCAAGAATAACGGCACCGCATACAATCAGCAGAAGAATTTCTGAAGGCCTTATGCTTAAAATGTCGCCCACAAGATATTTCTGGTATTTTGAAAAATTCCCTGTTGAACTCAGAAGCACTATTCCAAGAGCGACTGCCGCCGAAGAAAAAACGCCTATGATTGTGTCTGCAGAAGATTTGCCCTTTATTTTTACGGTAATTATGGCAAACCCCAGCAGAAGGGAAAAAATTATCATTGAAAGAGTTACGTCCCTTATTCCAAAAATAACGCCCAGTGCAATTCCTGTAAGGGCTGAATGCCCGATTGCGTCGCTGAAGAAAGACATTTTGTTTGAAACTACCGAAGTTCCCAGCATTCCGAAGATGGGGCAGGCAACCAGTACCGCAAGAAATGCATTCTTCATGAAAACAGGCGAACACCATTCAAATGGAAAAAGAAAATCCAGTGCTGAATAAATTGAATTCATTGTGCGTCTCCTGCATCTTCTGTGTATTCACCCGTAAGCATTATATGGCCAAAAACTTCTGTAAAATCTTTTGATTTGTAGATTTGTTCCACTGTTCCTACCTGAGCTTTCGTGTCGTTTATAAACACTACACGGTCTGCATGTTTTGCTACAAGATCCAGATCGTGGCTTATGAGAAGAATTGTTATGTCGTAGTCGCGCCTGAGTGAAGAGACAAGTTCGTAAAAGCTTTTGAGTCCTGCACGGTCCACGCCGCTTACGGGTTCGTCCAGAAGCAGAATGTCAGGAACAGGGTTTATTGCCAGTGCAAGCATTACACGCTGAAGTTCACCGCCCGAAAGGTCACAAACCCTTCTTGCCGCAAGATTCTGCGCATTTGTGTAAGAAAGAATTTCTCTGACCCTTTCGCGGTCGGATTTTCTGTGCTTTATCCATACAGGACGGGAACTTATGCAGGAAAGCACCAGGTCTTCAACGCAGACGGGGTTTCCGCTTTCGGTAGAGAGTGACTGCGGGACATAACCGAATCTTGGCGTTTTTGGCGAACTTTTTTTGTGGCGCGGAAGAAATCTGTTCTTTCTGTCTACATTCGGGTCTGCACAATCTGCCAGCGTTTTTTCGCTTTCAAATCTTATAGTTCCCGTATGTGGAATTACGTTCAGGAGTGCTTTCATGAACGTACTTTTTCCCGCTCCGTTCCTTCCAATTATGGCGGTAAGTTCCCCGCAGTGAAGGTGCAGGTTTATGTCGTCAAGAATTGTTTCGCCTCCTGCTTTTACACCAAGATGTTCTATTATCGTGCAGCAGACGTGCTTTTTTCCCATAGGGCAGGACATCAGTAGGCCGCTCCTGTAAATGCTGTTTCAAGTACCTTAAGGTTTGTTTCCATTGCCTTGAGATATGCGTCTTTGTCAAGTTCGCCGGTAACTGCAGGGTCCAGTTCGTAAACTTTGAGGCCTGTTTCCTGTGCAATGACAGTGGCTGCTCCCGAAGAATACTGCGGTTCTGCAAAAAGTGCAATTTTTTCTCCCGAAGACGCGGCCTGTTTGATTAAAGAAATTATTTCTGCCAGTTCCTTTGCGGTAGGTTCTGTTCCCGGTTCGCGCTCAATTGTTCCAGCCTGCGTAAGGGCAAATTCTTTTGTAAAATATGGGAACGCTTCGTGAAAAGTGATTATTTTTGTTCCGGCATATTTGTCCAGGGAAGCGTGCATTTTTTTTGAAAGATCTGTTATCTTCTGCACGTATTCCTGCGCGTTTTTAAGGTAAGAGCCTGCGTTTTTTTTGTCCAGTGAAGCAAGCTGCTGTGCAATTCTGCGTGTTTCGTATGCTGCACCGTCCGGAGAAACCCATACATGCGGATTGTCTTCTATTAATGTATAGCCTTCTGCAGCCTGAATGAGTTGACCTTTTCTTGCTTCCATGGCTTTGTCAAGGAAGTCTTCCATTCCGGCTCCGTTGGCAACAAGAATATCACATTCTGCGATTGCTTTCATGTCTTTTGTCGTAAGCTGGTAATCGTGAAGGCAGCCTGTATTGGGCGGTGCAAGAAGTGAAACCTGTGTACCGGGAACACTGTCTGTTATGTTTAAAAGCATTATGTAAACCGGATAAAAAGTTGCGGTTATGCGTACATTTTCTGAGCCTTTAACTGACGGCGCGGGCAGTGCATTTTTTTTGCTGCATGAAAAAAACATAAGGCTTAAAACAGCCGCTATTATAGAAAAAATCTTTTTACACATGCTTCTAAATTACTTAAAAAACGCTAGTTTTTCAAGCAATTTACACTTACTTAAAAAACGCCGGTTCTTTTCGAAACAAAGGCATCTTCCGGCGAAAGCGTCTTTACATTTACAGATGCAAATGTTCAGAATTTCAAACTTAATGCCGGTGCTTCCGGTGTAAGTGTGTCTTTTGACTGCAGCGAAACAGAGCGCTCTTATAAGTTTACAAAACCTCTCACTCTCAATGCCGACCTTGACATGCACATTGACCCTGAATGGACTTCAGAAGACTACGATACTTCCATAAAGTTCCAGAAGAAATAATTCTGTTTAAGGCTTGATTATACGGCTCCAGGACGGCTTTTGCTTTCCGGGGCTTTTTTTTGTGTCCGTAAAATAAAAGCCGGCCACGGAATAAAAGTGGAACTCCGTACAGAACACAACAAACACCGGGTCGTAATTGAATTTTTTACCCATAAATGGTATAATTTTACATCTCATTTTTGTCATAAAGATGATAGGCAGACTCAAATAATGCAGTTTTGGGCGAGCCGGTATTATCAAAATAGAGGAAAAATTATGCTTACATTAAAATTCGGTGGAACAAGCATGGGTTCCGCCCGCCGTATTCTTGACAGCGCGGATATTATGGCCGGACGTGCCGGACTTGATCGTATCAGTGTCGTTGTGAGCGCTGTAGCAGGTGTTTCAAACAAGCTTCAGGCTGGAATTGACGGGTGCATTTCAGGTGCAGTTGCCGCTCCTTATGTAAGCGAACTACGCTCAATACATTCAGATATCTGTGCAGAACTCAAATCTGCACTTCCAAAGTTCAATGCAGAAGCCGTCATGGCAAAAATAAACGTATGCCTGGACGAACTCGAACGCCTTCTTTCGGGACTTGCCACTTTTGGTGAGTGTCCTACCAGTGTCCACTGCCGCATAATGGGAATGGGCGAACTTATGTGCGCTCCAATCGTTGAGTCTGTACTTCTTGCAAAGGACCAGAGCGTTCTTCTGCTTGACTCCCGCAAATTCATTTATACTACAGGCGACCAGAAAGAAGGAGACCCCGACTATGCAAGATGTTCAGAAGCCCTTGCAGGTTACAGGGACGGCTCTTCGGCTCTGGCACAGATTCTTTTGTTCCCAGGCTTTATATGCTCGTGGATAGGCGGAACAGGTGCTGCTCCCGTTATGGGACTTTTGGGACGCAATGGAAGTGACTTCAGTGCAGCTATAATCGGTGCAGGACTGGGTGCTTCACGCGTAGAATTCTGGACAGACGTAGACGGCATTTACACGGCAGACCCGCGCGTTGTAAAAGACGCAATTCTTGTAAAAGACATGAGTTATGAAGAAGCTATGGAACTTTCATTCTTCGGAAGCAAGGTTCTTCACCCCAAAACCCTGGCGCCTCTTGCCGCAAAGGGAATAGAAGCATGGAGCCTTAACTCGCACAATCCGTCTGCACGCGGAACAAGAATAGGAAAAGGCCCCTTCGAAAGTGAAAAAGATGCAGGACCCGTACGCGGAATAAGCTGTCTTAAGGACTGCGCAATGATTTCTGTAAGCGGTTCCGGAATGAAAGGCCGAAAGGGAATGGCAGCACGCATATTCTCTGCCGTAAGCAATGCAGGAATTTCAATTCTTCTTATAACACAGTCATCTTCTGAATATACAATTTCATTCTGCGTAAGAAAGGCATATGCAAATTCTGTACAGGATCTTCTCAAGGCTGAATTCGCACTTGAAATTTCCACAAAGATAATCAACCCCATATACGTTCACGAAAACTGCGCCATTGTTTCAATTATAGGTGATGCAATGAAGCAGAAGAGGGGTGTTGCAGGAACATTCTTTGACGCACTTGCCAGCCGTGATGTAAATATTCTTGCCATTGCACAGGGGTCCAGCGAGCGCTCTATTTCTACAGTAATCAATTCTGACGACGGTGACACTGCAGTACGCGTAGCACACCAGTTTTTCTTCAATACGGTTCAGTCTATTCAGGTTTTTGCCTTTGGAGCCGGAACAATCGGCGGAACAATGCTTGATCAGATCCGCGAGCAGCAGAAGGCCCTTCTTGACCAGGGAATTGACATTCGCGTAATGGCCGTAGCAAACCTTGACGGAATGCTTTTTGATGCCGAAGGAATAGACCTCGAAAACTGGCGGGACAAGGTAAAGGCCTGCGGAAGGCGCACAAATCTTGACGAAATCCTTGACTTTGTAAAGGAAACAAAGCCACTCAACCCCATTTTTGTAGACTGCACGGCATCCTATGATCTTCCTGAGCGATACATAGATATTTTCAAAGCCGGAATGAGCATTGCCACACCGAACAAGCGTGCAAATTCCATGAGCATGGACTTTTACAGAAAACTGCGCGAAACTGCAAACAACATGCACGTACGTTTCCTTTACGAAACAAACGTTGGTGCGGGACTTCCTATAATTGATACCCTCCAGAACCTGTTTAAGTCGGGCGACAAACTTACTGGCTTTAACGGAATTATGTCTGGAAGCCTCAGTTATATTTTTGGCCAGCTTGATGACGGAGCAAAATTCAGCGAGGCAGTCCTTGAAGCAAAGGCAAAGCGCTACACTGAACCCGACCCGCGCGACGACCTTAAGGGAACAGACGTTGCAAGAAAGGCACTTATCATTGCACGTGAAGCCGGAATGAGTATTGAACTTGAAGACATAGAAATGATTTCAATATTCCCTGAAGGTTTCTCACTTGAAGGAACTACAGAAGAATTTCTTGCAAGACTTCCTGAACTTGACTCATATTTTGCAAAGAAAATGGAAGAACTCAAAAAGCAGAACAAAGTACTGCGCATGGGTGCCAGCATAAAAGACGGAAAAGTAAGTGTAGGTATGCTTGAAGTAGGACCCGAAGATCCTCTCTATGCGGTAAAGGGCGGTGAAAATGCCTTTGTATTCCATACTGCACGCTATACACCCATTCCTCTTACTGTACGCGGTTACGGTGCCGGAGCCGGTGTTACTGCAGCGGGTGTTTTCGGAGACATTCTGCGAACAGTCAGCTGGAACGTGTCAAGTTTCTGATAAGACGAAGTAATTATGGTAATTGTACTTAAAAAAGATATTTCTGACGGACAGAAAAAAGACATACGCTCTTTTCTCAAAAAGCATGATTTCAAACTTAATGAAATTGTAGGTGAAGAAGATACTGTCATTGCTGCCGTAGGAAAAGTTGGGATTGATATAAGGGATGTAGAAATTCTTCCCGGGGTAAGCGGTGTTATTCCAATCAGCAAGCCGTACAAACTTGCAAGCCGTGAATTCAAGCGTGATGATACCATAATCGAAGTTCCCAACGGAAGAGGCCAGAAAATAAGAATCGGCGGTCACCATGTTGTTTCGATAGCAGGTCCGTGTGCCGTAGAAAGCCGTGAACAGATTATGGAAATTGCGGCCTCGGTTGCAGCCAGCGGTGCAGTTATGCTCAGAGGCGGTGCATATAAACCGCGTTCGTCTCCGTACAGTTTTCAGGGACTTGGTGAAGAAGGCCTTGTGTACCTTAAGGAAGCCGGTGAAAAATACGGACTCCCTGTAGTTACAGAAATTGTTTCCGAAACACTTATTCCCGTTATGCGCGATTATGTAGATGTATACCAGATTGGTGCGCGCAATATGCAGAATTTTGATCTTCTCAAAAAAGTGGGTGCGCTGGGAAAACCGGTAATTCTCAAGAGAAGCTATACTGCAACACTGGAAGAACTTCTTATGTCTGCAGAATATCTTCTTTCAAGCGGAACAGACAGCGTAATTCTCTGCGAACGCGGAATACGTACATTTGAGCATGCAACAAGAAATACTCTTGACCTGTCGGCTGTTCCCGTTCTGCGTTCACTGACGCATCTTCCCATTATTGTAGACCCCAGCCATGCAGTCGGTATAAGAGACAAAGTCGCTGCAATGGGTCTGGCATCTGTTGCAGCAGGCGCGGACGGCATAATAGTAGAAGTGCACAATCATCCCGAAAAGGCTCTGAGCGACGGTGCGCAGTCAATGCTTCCCGAACAGTTTGACAAGATGATGCACGATATAGAAGCACTTGCCCCCGTTATGGGAAAATCTGTTGCGCATATACGAGAAGCGAATTCTTCTGTCGTAAAGACTGCGCAGAATTCACTCAATGGCAAAATTGTCTGTGCATACAGCGGTAAGCGCGGCGCCTATGCAGAACAGGCCATAACCCGTTATTTTGACGAGCAGGATGTTCTTTCAATGAGCGTGGACTCGTTTGACGAAATATTCCAGGCCGTAACTGACGGAAAAGCCGACTACGGAATGGTTCCCATAGAAAACAGTCTTGCAGGTTCCGTTTATCAGAATTATGACAATTTTTCACGGTTCGAAGATGTGAGCATTGCAGGTGCCGTAACTCTTAACATAAGGCATGCCCTTCTTGGAGTAAAGGGAGCATCTGTTTCTGACATAAAGAAAGTATTTTCCCATCCGCAGGGATTCGGCCAGTGCAAAAAATTTCTTGATGCCCACAAAGACTGGAGTCTTGTTGACGCGGTGTCTACTGCTTCTGCCGCACAAACTGTAAGCGAAAGCGGCCTTAAGGAAACTGCAGCCATTGCAAGTTCCGTTAACGCTTCAATTTACGGGCTTGAAGTACTTGCAGAAGACATAGAAAATGATCCGGGCAATTTTACAAGATTTGTTGTAATACAGGCAAACCATGTAGAAAAGGCTGCGGGCGCAAAAGAAAGCAATATTGCTCCAAACATGGCAAGCTTTATTGTCAAAACGCGCAACGAGCCGGGTGCACTTTACAGCCTGCTTGGAGTCTTTAACGAAAGTTCGCTTAATCTTACAAGACTTGAGTCACGGCCAATCGCCGGACAGCCGTGGAGATACTGGTTCTATGTAGATGTAGAACTTTCCGGTATAAAGAAAGATGCAGCTGTTTATGTGGAAGAACTTATCAAAAAGCTCCGTTCACATGCAGAAGAAGTAAGGCTTCTTGGAATCTATGCCGAAGCAGGCCGAAGTTAATTTTATAAATACAGGTGAAAATTATGGAAAAAAAATATGTACTGTCTGTTCTTGTAGAAAACCATGCAGGTGTTTTGAGCCGTGTGTCAGGACTTTTCAGCCGCCGCGGATACAATATTGACTCGCTTACTGTATGCGAAACGTCAGATCCGAACAAGTCTCGCATGACAATTGTTGTAAGGGGTGACGAATACATTCTTGAGCAGATAGAAAAACAGCTTTCAAAACTGGTCGAAGTTATTTCTATTGAACACTGCCTTCCTTCAGAAACCTGCCAGCGCGAAATGGCACTTATAAAAGTTCTTGCAGGTGGAGCAAGCAGGGGCGTAATTATTGAAACATGCAATATTTTCAGGGCACACATTGTTGATGTTTCAGAAAACAGCCTTATAATTGAAGCGACAGGAAGTGAAGACAAAATAAGTTCTTTGATACGACTTCTTGAGCCTTACGGAATTCTTGAACTTCTTAAGTCTGGTCTTACTGCAATGGACCGCGGCGACAAGATAATGAAATAAGTTTTTTTATGAAAACGGGGCTGTCCAAAAGGGCAGCCTTTTTTTATTTGCGGAATTTATTCCACCTGTCATCGAAAACCGACCAGCAGTTGTTTTCAAAGGTAACGGCGGCTGTCCTTGCAGATTTTTCTTTGCGCGGGAACATGCATATTTGTTCCAGGTCGGAGATTAAAAAAGATTCCGGGGCGGTTTTTAAAGTGCAGATTTTTGCAAAGTCTATCCTGTAATTATGTATACTGTCTTTTTCACCGGCCTGTTCAATCTGTACGGGAAAGAAAAAGAAATTTCCGTCTGTTGCGGGAAAATTTATTGTCAGAGAAACAGGTGTCTTTACTTCTGCAAAAATCCACAGCGGTTTAAGCGGAATTATTACGGCATCGTTTTCTTTGAGAAGAATTTTTTTTATAAAAGCGGACTGAAACCTGCATAAGGCAAGGAGTGTATCCTTCTGCGGAATAATTGCGCGCATGTTTTGAGTATAGAGCAAACTGAAAAAAAAGTGTAGTATTGGTGTATGGAAAAAAAATCAGAAAAGACTGTACTTGCAGTTTGTGTTTTTATTCTGTCCGCGGCTGTTTGTGTTGCATATACTGTGCATAATTTTTCCAAATCAGTTGTCTATTCAGAACTGGGAATCAGCGGTGAAAACTTTATTGCCCTTAACCGCAATTCTGTTTTGTGCTCGTCTGAGTCTTTAGGAAAGAATTCTTTTGTTGCACTGGGCTTTACGCAGAATCAGATTGTGCACATCCAGAATATGATGCATGAAAGCGGTGCCGCAATAAGAATTACTGTAAAACCAAAAAAAGCCGTTTCTGATTTGAACAGTGATTTCGGGTACGGTTTTCTGACTGATGCAGATTTTACCGCAAGCAACCGTCTTAAACGCAAGGCCGCCCTGATTTCGCTTGTAAAAGGATCGTTCAAAACTTTTGCACAACAGCAACTTTCGCTTTCTGTCTGTCTGGACAAAAAATCAAAGATTCCTGCCGGAGTATTTTTTTATTCTTCTGTTCCGTACGAAGTTTTATCCGTTAAGTTTACACAAAGTGTTGTAGGCTGGAGCCGCGAAGAAAATCTTCTGTTTGCTTTTTCTTCTGCCGGCGGAACTGTTGCAGATGATTTTTCTTCTGTAGATTTTACTGATGCCGTTTCTGTTTTTTCTGACAGTGATTATATTCTTCCTGCAATAAAACTTTCTCTTTCCAAAACAGATGACATCGGAACTTACCAAAAACAAACGTCTGTAAGATGTTCTTACGGGAATGAAAATCTTTTGATAAGACGCTCGCGCCGGCAGACTGCTGTTCTTCTGCAGACATCGGCATTTAGTGAACCGTTTGCAAAACTTTCACTTGGCGAAAACGCAGACATGGTGCGTTCTGTACTTCTTTACAGAAATGAAGTGTGCCCACGTTCTGACGGATATGTTCTGGATCCGATTCCTACAGATCTTGGACTTATTGTAGAGTGGCCGCGCGAAAACTGGCGCACATCTTCGTATGAACTTTTTGAGTGGGAACAGTTCCCCGGAATTCTGTTTTTTGACTTTGCCGACTACAAAACGCAGAGCCGCTTCCTTACAAGACTTGCATATTTTGTAGAAAAGGCCGGCTATAAGGGAACACTTGTTGATGACGACTTTGTAGAAAACCGCCACGGCTACAATGCGCATGACTACAAGAGCAGCGATCTGGCAGCATTTTTTTCAGAAGCGCGCAGAACAGATTTTACTCTGAACGAAAGCGAACTTCTGCTGAGGGACATTCTTCTGCACAACAAAATCATTGTAGAAGAAAACGGAATGTACTCTGCGGGAAGCGGAGCCATCGTTTCTATTTCACGCGAGTCGCCGCTTTATTTAAGAAGAACTTTTGTTGCTCACGAGAGCTGGCACGGAATTTATTTTATTGACGAAAATTTCAGAAATGCAGTTTCTACCTGTTATTATATGTTTGATCCCAGGTCAATGGAATTTCTTCAGGTTTTCTGGGAAACACAGAACAGTCTTGGCTATGACAGAAGCGATGAATATCTTATGCAGAATGAATTTATGGCTTATATAATGCAGCAGGCTCCGTTTAACGTAAGGGCATATTTTCTTGGGCTTGCAAACCGTGGCTCTGTTAATGTAAACCAGCCCGAACTGGCAGCGTATGTGCGCGAAACCAATGCAGAACCTTTTGTTCAGGCTGCGGATTTTCTTAATTCCTACGCGTTTGACAACTGGGGTCTTGCCGCTGGAAGGGTGCACCTTATAAGCCGGCTGTAGAATATGTTCCGGGTCTGATATCCAGATTGAACTGCTTTTCTGCAGCAACAGTTGTCGGCGAGCCGTGACCGGGCATTATTATCGTGCCGTCGTTCTGGCTGAATATTTTTTCTTTTATTTTGCTGCAGAGAAGCCTTTTGGAATATTCGCTGCTGGTTTCGCCGATTATTCCAGAAGTAATGGTGTCGCCGGTAAAAAGAACATCGCCTATTTTGTAAACCATGCTGTCTGCCGAATGTCCTGGAACAGAAAAAAAGTCAATGTCCATTCCGGCAACTTTTATTTTACCGTCGCCTCTTATTACAAAAGATTTTGTTCCTTCAATTTCTGAATCTGCAGCGTAGACTGTAGGCGTGTAAATTTTATTCAGAACTCTCAGTCCCTGAACGTGATTGCTGTGATTGTGTGTAATCAGCACTCCGGTGAGCTTGTATTTTCCGCCTTCAATCTGATTTATAATTTCATTTGTTATTTTGCCCGGATCAATTATAAGTGCTTCCATCACCGCGGGATCATCGTTAATAACTACATAGCTGTTTGTAAATTCGTCTATGCAAAGATGAAAATAGATTTTCACAGATTGTCCCCCTGCTCATCTTCTTCTTCGAGTCTGGCGTTAAAGTCTCCCATAAGGCCGCCCTTGTTTCTGTCCACGAGTGCTTCCCTTGTATTTGACAGTTTGAATGAAACATTTTCTCTTGCCGACTCGTAGAAAGCTGTTTTTTTAAGATTGCAGTTTTTGAGCGAGGTGTTGATTAACAGTGCTTTTATAAAACGACTGTTGTAAAGGTCGCAGTCATCAAAACTGGACTGGTACGAAGTGATTCCATTAAAATTGTTGTGAATCAGATCGCTTCCGGTAAGAATCATGTGCACGAATTTTGAACCGCTGAATGACGAAAACTGAACATTGCTTTCTATATAATAGCAGTCGGTAAATGTAGAAAAATCAAACATACACATTCTGGCTCTGAATCCCTGTGCATGGATATTTGTAAAAGTGCAGTGCTGGAAGTTGCAGCCGTAAAATTTTTTTCCGTTTAGGTTAAGGTCTTCTATTACAAGACCGCACGCCGTCATTCCGACAATTTTGTCATGCGTATAAATGTATTCCTTGAGTGTGTTTATAGCCTGAATTTTGTCAGGGCAGTGGTCTATGCAGAATCCTTCCTGTCCGGTAAGTTTAACGTTGGAGTCTGAAACCGAAATTGCGCACTTGTCGCATCCCGGAAAGCGGCATTTGTTAAGGGTATACATACCAATACTTTACGCTATTGAAAACATTTAGTCAAATGGATAAAATAATTGCATGTGTTGGAAGTGTGGAACAAAATTAGCCCCTCATTCTCCTGTTTCCCGAAGCGAAGTTTGTCCTGTCTGCGGAAAAAGCGTCAGGTCGTGCAAAAACTGCAGGTTTTATTCAGAGTCAGCCCATTATGAATGTTCTGAAACTGTAGATGAATGTGTGACCGACAAGGAAGAGGCAAATTTCTGCGGATATTTTGAATTGTCACAAAAAGAAAGTGCAGCTTCTTCTGACAAAGCCTCAGAAGCAAGAAAAAAATTTGATTCCCTTTTTTCAATTTGAATAATTTGTCTATGGTAGATTTTGCTTTTCTTGACAGCGGAACCGGCGGGATTCCGTATATGCTTTCTCTTAAGAAAAAAAATCCTGATATGCGCTGCGTTTATCTTGGTGATACGTTGCATTTCCCGTACGGTGAAAAGTCTCCTGCGCAAGTAACTGAATGTGCCGCTTCTGTAATAAAAAGAATTGTTGAAACTTGGAATCCGCGCGCGCTTGTTATTGCATGCAATACGATAAGTGTAACAGCCCTTGGTGAACTAAGAAAGCTTTTTCCAGAGTTGCCTGTTGTTGGTACTGTTCCTGCAATTAAACTTGCCGCTTCTGTTTCAAAAAAGCGCCGGATAGGCCTGCTTGCCACAAACGCTACTGTAAGGCATCCTTACTGCACAAAATTAATAGAAGAGTTTGCTTCTGACTGCAAAGTTTTCAGCCGCGGTGATCCTGATCTGATTGAATTTATTGAACACAGGCTTTTTACTTCTTCGGAGGAAGAAAGACGTGAAGCCATTTTGCCTGCGGTAAATTATTTTTTGTCATGTGACTGCGACTGCATTATTCTAGGCTGCACTCATTTTACACACATTGCAGAAGATGTACAAAAAGCTGCAGGTTCTTCTGTTGCTGTAGTAGACAGCCGCGACGGTGTTGCAAATCAGGCACTGCGCGTAATAAAAAAAAGGGCGGACTGCGTTTGTAAAGAAAATTGCGCAGTTCCACCCGATATGAGTTTTTTTGTAACTGAATGCAGAAGTCCCGAACTGGCCAAAGAATATGAATATCTTTGCAAAAACTTCAATATTCCGTGGGGCGGGGAATTCTGATTTGTCTGACTAAAGCCTTGAAGCTATTTCGTCAATGTATTCCCAGCTGTTGACGATTTTCTTTGCAGCAGGTGAAGCAAGTCTTGCAAGGTCTCCTGTCATGATTCCGTCTTCGATGGTTGCAAGTGTTGCCTTTTCGAGTTTTTCAGCAAACTGTGCAAGCTCTGGAGTTCCGTCGAGTTCTGCTCGTTTTGCGAGTGCTCCTGTCCAGGCAAATATTAAAGCCACGGGGTTTGTGCTTGTTTTTTCGCCCTTAAGGTAGCGGTAGTAATGTTTCTGAACGGTTCCGTGGCTGGCTTCGTATTCAAACTCGCCGTTGGGACTTACAAGAACAGATGTCATCATTGCAAGACTTCCGCATGCAGATGCAATCATGTCGCTCATAACGTCACCATCGTAGTTTTTGCAGGCCCAGAGCATTCCGCCTTCGCACTTCATGATTCTTGCAACAGCGTCATCTATAAGTGTGTAGAAGTATTCGATTCCGGCTGCTTCGAATTTGTCTTTGAATTCTTCATCGTAAACTTTCTGGAAAATTTCCTTGAAGTCACCGTCGTAAATTTTGCTGATTGTATCTTTTGCACCGAACCAGACGTCGATTTTTTTGTCGAGTGCGTACATGAAGCAGCAGCGTGCAAAACTTTTTATTGACTCGTCGGTATTGTGGATTCCCTGAATGATTCCCGGTCCCTTCATTACTTTGATTGTTTTTCTGATTTCTTTTCCGTCTTCACCGGTAAATACAAGTTCTGCTGTTCCGGGTCCCGCTGTCTTTATTTCGCAGTTTTTGTAAACATCGCCGTAAGCGTGGCGTCCGAGGACAATCGGTTTTTTCCAACTTTCTACATTGCACTTGATGTTTTTTACAAAAATCGGTGCGCGGAATACAGTGCCGTCAAGTTCACCGCGAAGAATTCCGTTTGGACTTGGAGTAAGGTGGGTGAGATTGTATTCTTTTACACGTGCTGCGTTGCTGGTAATTGTTGCGCATTTTACTCCGACACCCAGTCTTTTTATTGCAGCTGCGGCTTCATAAGTAATTTTGTCATCTGTCTTGTCACGTTCTGTTATGGAAAGATCGTAGTATTCTGTCTTTAAGTCTACGTAAGGAAGCAGAAGTTTGTCTTTGATTACCTTCCAGAGAACGCGTGTCATTTCGTCTCCGTCAAGTTCCGCTACCGCATTTTTCATTTGAATCTTGCTCATGATTTTTGGCTCCTGTATACGTGTTTTATTTGAAGAATGTTATTTATATGTAACTCAGACCTGGCAGGCGTTTCCGTTATAGTTCAGGTCGGTAAGAATTTCTGTGTGGTCAGGAAAAACCGCAACTGTATGCTCTTCATGGCAGCTCCACGATCTGTCTGCAGAAATTACAGTCCAGTCGCTTCCGTCTTCGAGGTCAACGTCGGCTGTTCCTTCGTTAATCATGGGCTCAATGGCAAGAACCATTCCGCTCTGGATGCGGGGGTTGGGGCCTCTGCTTGGACAGTTTGCAATTGACGGGTCTTCATGTACATCAAGCCCAACACCGTGTCCGCAGTATTCGTAAACGACACCGTAACCGTTCTGCTTGTATGCAATGTCATAAACTGCATTGGAAATATCGCTTATTCTGTTTCCTCTTACGCATGCCTGGATTCCGGCTGCAAGACATTCCCTTGTAACACGTACAAGTTTCTGGTGTTCTTTTGCAACGTTTCCTACCATAACAGTGTGCGTACTGTCGCTTATGTAACCGTTAAGATTTATTCCTATGTCGAGCGAAACAAGGTCGCCGTCTTCTACAAAAACTTTTTTTGAGGGAACGCCGTGAATAACCTGTTCGTTAATGCTTATGCAGGCTGCTCCGGGAAAGCCTTCCGAGTGCCAGGCCGGTTTTCCGCCATGTTTTCTGATGAAATCGACGCACCAGTCGTCAATTTCTTTTGTGCTTACTCCGGGTTTTACACGGGGAATTATCTCGTTAAAGAGATCTGCCAGTTCGTGGCAGCTTTTTCTGATTGCGGCGATTTGATCGTCATTCTTTAAGCGTATCATTATTTTACCTCTGCAATTTTATGATGCAAGACGCATGGACTCTTCCCTGCAGACACGTGCTGTGGTTGAATCTCCGATTCTTTCGTATGCATTAGCCATTTTCTGCAGGAAGTACGCATCGTCTGTTTTTCCGAAATTCAGTTCCAGTGCGCGTTCCCAGGCATCTATGGCAAGTTCGTCGTTTACGGCGTTTTCTATATTGTTTTTGAGTATATGCCGTGCCAGACTTTTTACTTCAGGAAAGAAAACCTTAAAGTAATTGAACGAATATTCCATTCGTATAATCTGGTCCAGAAGAATTACGGCATCGTAGTATTCCTGCCTTAATACAAGTTCTTCTGCAAGAATAAAGCCGTAGTCCATAAAGTCTTCCCGTGTAAACCAGCGTGACAGTCTGAACGCGGGGCGTGTCATGTTCATTCTCTTGAATTCTTTTACGGCAGCGTCTTCGTTCATGTGTGTAAGATCAAAGAAAATAAGTTTTGCGCGGCTTTCGTCGTCTGTACGTTCCAGAAGCCATTTTCTGTAGTCAAAGGATTCAACTGCTGTTCCCGTTCTGTGTCCTGCCTGCCTGAAGCTGTACGACTCGTCAAAGAGCTGCCTTGCCCTTAGGTCGGACAGTGTTTTGTAGGCAGAAACAAGTTCCTTGAACGCATCAGCATCACTGTGCGTTATGTCGGGGTGAAGAAGTTTTGCCTTTGTTCTGTACGCACGCTTTATTTCGGCGGCGGTGGCGTTGTGTGAAACGCCCAGTATTTTGTAACAGTCGCGCATTTTCTAAAAAAGATGCTTCCTTACATTCTGTCCAGGAACGGAACAAGTACGAGCGACATGGCATCTTTGAGTACCAGAAGCGTACATCTGCAAAGTTCAAGTCTTGCACGGGCAAGTGTTTTGTCCTGTTCCTCAAGCGAAAGAATAGGGCAGTCCCTGTAGAAGGCACTGAAACTTTTGCACACGTCGTAAAGGTAAAGTGCAACCTGGCTCGGGTCAAGGTCATCTGCGGCTTTTGCAACTACAGACGGGAATTTGCCGAGTTCTTTTATAAGAGCCCATTCGCTTTCGTGTGTAAGCAGCGCCAGATCATTTTCATCAGAAGAAGGTTCAAGCCCCTTTTCAGAAGCCTTTCTTAAAATAGAAGAAATGCGTGCTCCCATGTACTGAAGGTAAGGGCCTGTGTTTCCGTTGAAAGAAAGACTTTCTTCGGGATTGTAGAGCATATCCTTTACCGGTGTAATCTGCAGCAGATAGTAGTGAAGGGCTGCAAGTGCAACTTTTTCTGCAACATCATCGGGGTTTCCTACAGCTTCGTCCCTTCCGCGTTCGTTAATTGCCTTGAGTGCCTGTGCATGAAGTGAATCTATGAGGTCATCTGCATCAACTACAGTTCCTTCACGGCTCTTCATTCTTCCGCTCGGGAGATTTACAAGACCGTAGCTTAAGTGGTAAAGTTTGTCTGCCCAGTCATAACCGAGTTTTTTAAGTATGTGGAACAGAATCTTGAAGTGGTAGCTCTGTTCGCTTGCAACTACATATACCATCTGATTGAAAGCCCAGTCATTGTGCCTGAAAATTGCTGTTCCGATATCCTGGGTAATGTAAACAGAAGTTCCGTCTTTGCGCAAAAGAACTTTTGTGTGGTCTTCGCCGTCTTTTCCTTTACCCACGACATCTGTTACGTCAATTCTTACTGAACCGTCCGGTGCCTTGAAGAAGATTCCCTTTTCGAGTCCCTTGAGAATTTCTTCCCTTCCTTTAAGGTATGTGTCGCTTTCAAAGTAAAGCTTTTCAAAACCAACGCCTGTTCTGTCATAGGTCTGCTTTATTCCGTCTATGGTCCAGCCGTTCATCATTTTCCAGAGCTTGTGCAGGTCATCGCCGTCGTTTCCTTTTTCCCATTCAACGAGCATTTCTTCTGCCTGTGTTACGGCTTCGGGGTGTTCTTTTGCATATTTGTCAAATTCAACATAGCACTGGCCTACAAAATGGTCGCCCTTGATTCCCAGTGACTGCGGGGTGTCGCCCTTTGCTTCGTGGAACAGCTTGTATGCGAGCATTGACTTGCAGATATGAACGCCACGGTTGTTGATGATGTTTACGCGGAATACTTCGGCCCCGGCTTTTTTGAGTATGCGGCTTACACTTTCACCGAGGGCATCGTTTCTCATGTGACCCAAGTGCAGCGGTTTGTTTGTATTTGGGCTGGAATATTCTACCATGACACGGCGGCCTTCGAGGTACTTTTTGCCGTCTGTTCCGAAAGATCCGTATCCTTCGCCCTGTGCAGAAATCTGTTTGAGAATGTCTGCCGCTGCATTTGCCTTATTGAGCTTTACGTTTACATAGGGACCAACCGCGGCGAATTCACCGAGTGCTGCCGGGTTCTGGCCGCCGAGTTCCCTGTTTTCGCGTGCTGCGTCAATGATTATCTGTGCAGTTCCCTGAGCAATTGCCGGAGGTGCCATTCTGAAAGACTTTGCAAACATAAACATAGGTGCGCCAATGTCACCCATTTCGGGCTTGGGCGGGTTTTCTATTCTAAGGTCTGTTTCCTGAACGTCGGGAGCGTCAATGTTTCTGTCTGTTTTGAAAATGTTAAGTGCGGCAGTTACGATTGCCCTGCAGATTTCTTTCTGGTCAGCCATATTATTTCCTGAAAAAATGAATTTGGCGCATTCACTGTATTATGAAAAAGCGCAATAAGATTATATCAGATTGTGTTTTTCTGTTCAATTAAAGCGAGGTTTTTATATTCTGTATTATAAAAGCGGGGGTGTTCAGGAATGTATTCAGGTCTTTCTGCTGCCTTTACTTATTGTCCCTGCATGTACTGGAGTTTTTATTGATAATGATGTATTATGGAACTTAATATCCAGAGAGAACACCTAAAAAAAACGGAAGGTTTGTAATGGAAACTTATACAGTTGGAATAATTGGCGCGGGAGCATGGGGTACCGCTTTGGGAACAGCTCTTGCCCGCGGCGGTCATAAAGTGCAGCTTTGGGCTATGGAAGAGGACGTTGTAGAGTCTGTAAACGGCAGCCACGAAAACAAGCGCTATCTTCCGGGACTTTCACTTTACCCGACGCTTACCGCAAGTACAGACATAAAGGAAGTAGCCAAAGACAAGCAGTTTCTTATCATGGGAAGCCCTTCTTTGTACCTGGCTTCTACAATTGCCAGATTTACCGATGTTCCGAATATTGCAGACGGAAGCACAATAATCGGCGCGCTTACAAAGGGATTTGTTCCTGTAGGGGAAGAACCTCATTTTGTTCTTGAAACAATGGAAAGCGCACTTCCGGCATCATACAAAGATGCAACAGTTTACATAGCAGGCCCTTCACATGCAGAAGAAGTTGCCATGGGTAAAATTACCGGGCTTATTGCAGCAAGCAACCACCACAGAAACGCAATCCAGATGAGGGATCTTCTTCGTGTTCCCGGAATCCTTGCATACGCTTCTTTTGACACGATTGGAGTTCAGGTTTGTGCAGCAGTAAAAAACGTAATTGCTGTTGTCTACGGAAGCCTTGATGCCCTTGCAGAAACCAGCGAAGAGTTCGGTGACAATACAGAAAGCCTTTTGATGGCAGCAGGTCTTAACGAAATCCAGACAATAGGGTTTGCAATGGGGGCAACACATGCAGAAACCTTTACTTCCATAAGCGGAGTGGGTGATCTTGATGTTACCTGCAAGTCAAAGTACGGCCGCAACAGACGCTTTGGCCAGGACATAATCAAGACAGACATGCTTGACCGGTTCAAGAATCTTGATGATCTGATTGCAAACGTAAAAAAGGTCGGCTACCTTCCCGAAGGTGCAATTGCCTGCAAGTATGTGCACTATATTTCGCAGAAAAAAAATCTTAAGCTTCCGATATGCGATTCACTTTACCGCGTTCTCAACAAGGAAGCAAAACCCCTTGACTGTCTTAAAGAACTTGTAAGCCGCTAAAAAAGGAAAAAATATGCTCGAAAAAATAACAGGTACGTTCAGTAACATTATTCGCACATTAAGCGGAAAAGCGACAATCAGCGAAAAAAATATCGAAGAAACTGTAGAGCAGATAAAAATGGCTCTTCTCGAAGCCGATGTAAACCTTCGCGTAGTACGCCGCTTTGTAAATTCAACCATAGAAGAAGCCAAGGGTGAAAAAGTACTCAAGGCTGTAGACCCGGGCCAGCAGTTTGTAAAGATTATCTACGACAAGATAACGTCCATGCTCGGTGATAAGAAAACAGACCTTTCGCTCAAGGGACCAGACACGCAGTCTGTTATTCTTCTTCTGGGACTTCAGGGTGCAGGTAAAACAACTGCTGCACACAAACTGGCGGCAAGACTTCTTAAAGAAGGTCGCAAACCGCTTCTTGCAGCATGTGACCTTGTGCGCCCGGCCGCCGTGGAACAGCTTTCTGTTCTTGGAGAAAAAATCGGGGTTCCGGTTTACAAAGAAAACGGTGCTTCAAATGCCGTAAAGGTTTCACAGAACGCCGTCTCTTATGCAAAGAAAAACGGCTTTGACACAATAATTGTAGATACTGCAGGACGCCTTCAGATAGATGAATCCATGATGCAGGAACTTGTTTCCATGAAAAAGGCTCTGAATCCTGTAGAAACAGTTCTTGTTGCAGACTCAATGACGGGTCAGAATGCGGTAGACATTGCAAAGAGTTTTGACGAACAGCTTGGACTTACCGGCGTTATACTCACAAAGTTTGACTCAGATGCCCGCGGTGGTGCTGCCCTTTCGCTGCGTTCAATAACAGGAAAACCTATTCTCTTTATAGGAACAGGAGAAAAAACAGAAGACTTCGAACCGTTCCATCCTGACAGAATTGCAAGCAGAATTCTTGGAATGGGCGATGTTGTCTCTCTTGTAGAAAAAGCCCAGCAGACAGTTGACGCACAGGAAGCCGAGCGCATGCAGAAAAAAATGATGCGCAACGAGTTTACGCTTCAGGATATGCTTGACCAGCTGCAGTCTGTAGAAAAAATGGGAAGCATGAGCCAGATTCTTGACATGATGCCGGGTCTTGCAGGCCAGATTTCAGAAGACCAGATAGACAAAGCCGGAATGAAGCACCAAAAAGCCATTATTCAGAGCATGACGCTTAAGGAACGCAGAAACCATCTTATTATAGGACCTGCAAGAAGAAAGCGCATTGCAAAGGGCAGCGGTACATCTGTACAGGAAGTAAACAAACTTATAAAACAGTTTGAAAAAACAAAGCTGGCAATGAAAAAACTTACAAGAAATAAGGGAATGCAGGCAAAACTCATGCAGCAGATGGGCGGAATGGATATGTCCGGTCTTGGCGGCATGGGTGGCATGAACATTCCGCAGGGATTCAAAATGCCCGGCGGATTCAAGTTCTAGTTCAGGCTTTTAATTGACTACCAGGAGTGACGCTACTTTTCCGTCATTGGTGTAGCACCGTTCGGGGTTACTTTCGTCAGGGAAAGACGTCATTCCTGTATAAAATGCATATTCGTATGTTCCGGGAGGAAGAGGCAGATCAAGCTGGTATGTTCCCGGAGACACTTCTACAAGTTTGTAGATCCAGCTGTCCCAGTTTGTAAAATTCCCGCCCAGTCTTATACTTTCACCCGATTTTCCTTTATAAACAAAACGAACCGTTCCCGAAGAAATTGTTTCTGTTGCTTCTTCTCTTTCAATGTTTGTGTAAAAGCGTGACAGCATGAGGGATGTTTCTGGGCTGTAAACTGTCTGCGGATTGTTCGGGTCAACAGTCCAAAGTCCGTCTATAACAAGCCTGTAGTCAATCTGACTGGTATTTTTTGGAAGACGCATTACATAAAAATAAACCGAATCCTTTATTTCGTAATTTTCATCGCGCAGATTTTTTTTCATAAAAGAGTGGATTGTATTGAAATTCTCAAAGTCCACGGCAATTCCTACGTGACGGGCATTCTTGTCTGCCGTAAAGACCGCGTATCCGTTTTTGACATAAGGTTTTCCTGCAGTCTGGATTTCGGCTACTATTTCGGCAATGTCCAGCTCGGTATCGGTAAGGGGAGCTGGAGTTTCTGCCGCAAACACAGTGATTTGCAGTGCAAGCATAAGCGCGCAAAAAATGAGTCTTTTCATGTCTATATTTTCGGCCGGAATTCACAAAGCGTTTAGTGTTAAGAAAAAAATTGTTTTCTAACCCCCACGGTAAATTTTTCCGATAATTTTAGGGATATTCAGGCCGGCGTCAGTCGGTTGAAAAACTAGCCGTTTGCGGAGTATAATAACAGGTCATGCCAGGATTAAGCCAGCTTCAGAAGTTTAATGCAGATTTATTGAATCTCGGAGATGAGGTCAAGATTCGTTCGGCCCGCGGTGAAAAACCCGTGACCGTTTCCATTCCTTCAGATGTGGAGGACAGGGACGATTCTGATGACTTTAAACTGGGTATGCCAACGCTTTCAGAGGAAGAGCAGGCTCAGGCCGATGCCGCCGCTGCCGAAATGGAACGCGAAGCAAACGATTTCTCTGATATTACGGGCGAGTCTTCTGATTTCGATGAAGATACTGCTCCTCTGACACCTGTTGCTGCTGCTACCCCTGATGTTTCTGACCTTCTTTCGGCCGGAAGTGACATGGATTTTTCTGACCTTGATTTAAGCGACTTTCAGGATGAACTTTCTGAGCCCAAACCTGAACCTAAACCCATAGAAGTGCCCATAGAAGACATGGATTTGGATGCTCTTCTTGCACCAAAGCCAAAAACTGAACCTGAACCAAAACCTGTTCCCAAACCCCGACCAAAACCTGTACAAAGACCTGAAAAAAAAGCAGAACCTGCGCCAAAACCGGAACCGCAGGTAAAAAAGCCTGCCACCGCACAGAATACGCCTTCTTCTGAACCAGATTTTGATTTTTCAGGTTTGTTTGATGAACCTGTCGGTAAAAAAGAGGAAAGTGCACCAATTTCGTCTTCTACAGGTGATAGTGATTTTGACGGGGACTTTGAGTCAATCAATATGAACGATGGAATTCCGTCCGAATTTGACGGAATATCTGATGCCGCTCCCGAACAGCCGTTCCAGGATAAAAAGAGCCCCGAACCTGCACCCGAACCCGAATCTGCACCAGAGAGCGGAACAGACAGTTTAAACGGCAACGAAAGTTCTGACGGTATACCGGAAGATTTTGGCGCAGAAACTTCAGATTCCGCAGCAGAAGATACAGAAACGGATATTCCCGACTTTTCTGACATGCCCGATATTCCGGACTTTCCTGACACAGATAACGGCAGTAAAGAAAATACAGAAAACAACACTACAGCTGAACAGAATAAACCTTCAGAGTCTGTAAATGATATGTTCAACACCGACGGGCTGGACGACGACATAAGTGCCCCCTCTGATGAAGGTGGTAAAACTGGCGGACTTGAAGCTGTTCCGGATGACTTTTTTAACCTTCCCGAAAAAGGCTCCGAGCCTGCACCCGACATGGATGTTCCCGAAGAAGTGTTCAGTGCACCAGAGATGGACGGCGTTGACTTTAGTTCTGAACCTGAATCTTCTTCTGATTCAAATGATTTTTCTTTTGGCGGAGATGATGAATTCAGTATTCCGGGATTTTCTGATACAGTAACTGCCGATCTTGAACACAAGCCCAAAGTAGAAACACCCGATTATTCCGGGGCGATGGAAAACCCCAAGAATTCCTTTACTGATGCCGAATACAAGCGTTTTCAGAAAAATCTTTCGGAATACCCGCTCAACGTTCGCATTGCACTTGAAGAACTTGTCGTTAAGGACGAATTTACCGACGATGCTGTTTTTTCTATACTGGAAAAAGTTTTGCGAAAGGTACCGGCGCGCAGTCTTGCATCTGACATAGAAAAAATGCTGGACATTACGCTCGAAGTACCTCGTGACTTTGAGAGAAGATCCGCCGCAGAATACGAAGCCTACAAAAAGTCCATGGAATACCAGCTCAAAAACCGCATTATACCGGGAGCTATTCTTACGGCCTTTGCGGCTGTCATGGTTTTCTGCATTTTTACGCTTACAAATGTATTTATTTACAAACCCGCGCGTGCCTCATCCCTTTACCGCCAGGGATATACTCTTTTGGAAGCGGGACTTTATCCCCAGGCCGACGATAAATTCAATACAGCCCTTACTTACCATCCGTCAAAAAAATGGTTCTACAGATATGCGTCAGGCTTCCGCGAACACAAACAGTATGAGCGTTCACGCCTTATGTACAAGTCTATTCTGTCCCGCTACAGGCATGAAATTTTTGCCGGACTTGACTGGGCAGACATGGAACTTTACGATCTTTATAACTACGAAGAAGCAGAACGCATAATCAAGCGCGAAGTTCTTGACTACCATATAAATGACGAAAGGGCTCTTTTAAAGCTTGGTGATGTTTACCTGGAATGGGCTACAGAACGTGACCAGTCCAAATTCCCGCTGGCAGACGAGCAGTATACACTTTTGATAAACATGTACGGTTCAAAGGATTTGTACCTTTCACGCAAAATGCGATACAGTATACGCACAGACAACCTTGCCCAGGTTCTGTCATACAAGGAATATTTCTATCCAAGAAAGAAGGCACTAGGTTCTGATGACCTTACCGAACTTAGCGGATACCTTCTTGACAAGAGATTCGGCCACCTGAGACCGTCTGAAGCGCACCTGCGCTCTTCTATAGAAGATGTAAGGGATCTTCTGGAACGTGCTGTAAAGGCAGACGACAAAAATGCGGTTGCACTTTACAACATGGGACGCTATTACAGGGAAACCAGCAACAGTAAGGGTGCGGCGGCCCTGTTTGACTTGGCAATTGAACAGTTTGAAGCACAGAAGACACGCAGCCCGCGTGATACATACAAATTCATAAATGCATACAGATTCCGCGGTGAAGAATACAAAGATGCGCGCAATTATATTCCAGCCGAAGAAACCTATGCAAAGGGACTGGAGCTTTTTGAAAGGGAGCGCGAAAATGCAGGCTTTAAGGGAACAGAAGATGTAGGCCGCCTTTATGCAGATATGGGCGATATATATTATTTTGTGGCAGGTGATCCAGACAAGGCTCTTGCAAATTACGTGGAAGCCGTAAACAATAGTTTTGACACTTCTTCGGTAAGGTACAAGATAGGAAACATCCAGTATCACAAGAAAAATTATCCTGCAGCTCTCGGTTCGTTTATAAGAAGCCAGGATGCAAGCGCAAACGATACGCACCTTCTTCTGGCCCTTGCAAATACACTCAGTCTGAGCGGTGACAATTTTGTTGCGCGCGGATATTATGAGCGTCTTCTGGGAATTCTTGATTCAGAAAAAGAAAGACATCATATTCTGTTCCCGCAGGTAAGGGAAGATCAGGCAGATCTTGTTGACACATATATGCGTGCTGCAAACAATCTTGGCGTAACCCTTACCCGTATAGCCGGAATGACAGGCGACAGTTCTCTTAATGCACAGGCAATTGTAAATTACCAGAACAGTATGCGTGCGTGGGATGCCCTTACAAGAAACCAGACTACAATGATAAGAATGGAAGGTTCAAATCTTGCGGAACAGAACGTAAAATATACTGTAACTACCGGTTCGGAATTTAACCCTGAAATTTATACCCAAATACCGCGAACGCTTTATGGTGAGGATATTCTTGAGTAATATGGAACTGAATGAAGGAATACGCAACCGGCAGAAATTCATAGGAATTCTAAAGGAAGTATTCAGAAAATCCATTCATCTCTGCAGTGCATTTGTACCGTCACTGCTTTCTGTCTGGTACATGCCGGTAATGGCTCTTCTTTTTGCAGCCCTCGTTCTATATTCAGTTTCTGAAATTTTAAGAATGACCGGGCATCCTGTTCCTGTTGTTTCTTCAATAACAGCCGCAGCTGCCCGCAAAAGGGATGAAAATAAATTTGTTCTGGGGCCTGTTACCCTTGTTTCGGGAATAATTGCTTCTTCTATTTTATGGCAGCCGCTTGCATCTTCTATCGGAATATATGCACTGGCTTTTGGCGACGGCCTTGCAAGTCTTTCAGGAAAACTGTTCGGGAAGGCGCACATTCCGCTTACAGGAGGAAAAACTGCAGAAGGAAGTCTTACGTGCTTTGCGGCAATTTTTATTTCCTGTTTTGCAGCCTGCGTTTCTTCGGGGATTGAAAACTCTTCGTCTGTTGCGCTTATAATTGCTTCTGTTGGAATGATAATTGAACTTCTTCCGCTCAAGGACTTTGACAATATTCTTATACCGGTTCTGCTTGGCGGAATTTCACAGGCACTTCTTTTTTAAAAGCATCTGTTGTTCAGAAATGCGTGCTAAGACCACATGTACATATTGTGAATTGAAGTAAGGTACCTGTAGGCTCCGTATCCAAGAAGAACTGTTCCTGCTGCGGCAAGAATATAGCAGTCAGCCGAACACAGCATAAAGTAGCCTGCCTCAAGTATTGTAATTCCAATGGCAGCCTTAAGATGATCGGGGCTGTTTTTTACGTGTGATTCTACTGCCAGAATAGAAAATGTTGCTGCCATAAGTCCCAGTTTCATGAGCATAAAAGGCGTTCTGAAACTCCAGAGAACCGTGCATGTAGAAGTCGTGTGCCCGGTGTCCAGAGGAAAAAGAAGCCCCATTACTATTGCAACAATAATCAGTATCATGAAATTGCGCTCTGCGTCCTGTCTGTAGTCTGTACCGCTGAAGGCCGCCGCAAAAAAAAGAGACAGAGGAGCGAGTATTCTGCCGCAAATTACAATCTTTCCTACAGCAACAAGAAAAATTGAATATGTCTTCCAAAGATCAAACAGCGGTATTATAAGCCGCATACATTCCGAAAGGCAGCCGATAAGAAAACCACAGAAGAAAAAGACTTCGAGCGACGGTGTTTTTTCAAAGCGCTTGAATATAATGAAGGAAAGAACCGGGGCCGCAAGAGACAGTACAAAAACAGATGCAATTACAGCGTGAAAACTGTATTTAAAAGCCGCTAGCGAAATGGAAATTGCTCTTATTCCGCCTTCGGGAGGTGTGATTCCGCCTGAGAAAGCTGCCCAAATGACAATAAGCGCGTTTGTAATGAGTGTCAGTGAACTTAAAATTAGAAATGCGATTAAAAGTCTGTTGCGCGTCTTGATGGTCATACTGTTAGAATAGCACGAGACTTTGATTTTAGTAAAGTGCAGCATTTTTGATTCCGATAAACTAAATGAAGATTACCTTTAAAACTTCAATTTATTGGAGTTGCCTGGCTGTTGATTCAGTCTTTAAATATTTTTTGGAGGAGTAATGAAAAAACTTCTTTTGGGTTTGATTTTTGCCGGTCTTGGAGCTGCATTTGTTGTTGCCGGAGATGCTGCTGTTTTTGATGATATAGGATTTTCTGCAGACGGAAAAACTTATCTTTTTGGCCAGTATGGAAAAACCGATGTCAACTACAAGCCGTGGGCCGAAATCTATACGGTTGATGTTGCAAAAAATGATTTTGTTCCGGGCGGGGTATATAAAAATTCTTCTGAGTCTTCAAATTCAGAAATATCAGGAAAAAAAGCCTATTCTGATCTGAAAGACAAAGTTGAATGGAAAATTTCAAAGTATGCCGCATCCCCTGCCGGAACCGACACGCTTTTGTATCTTTATGAAGAAAACGGAAAGTCTGCTACAGATACAATTTCTTTCAAGGACTTCGAGAATTCAACTGAAGACAAATCTATTTTCTATGAAGTAACACTTGTTCCGTCTTATGAAGGAAAGGGAAAAAATGTCCGTTCGCGCTTCTATATAAATCTTGTAAAAAAAGATGCGGCGGGTTCCGTGGTTGGTACATGGAAAGTTGGAACACCGGACTTTAAGCGCAAGGGAATTACTTCTTACAGAATAGAAAAGATTTTTGGTGACAAGTCAGGAAAAAGTCTTGTGTTTGTTGTACAGAAAACTCTGGAAGACGATACTGGAACTTCTATAAGGTATATGGTAGAAACAGTCAGATTCTGATTAAAACTTCTGATTTGAAAAAAGTGCGGTTTTTTAAGAAAATCGCACTTTTTTTTGCTTTAAAGAAAAAACAGCTGCTATTTATTAAGTAGGGGTTATTTGAAAATCCCAAATTGAATAACAGAGGTTTTTTATGAGAACTTTAAAGCTTTATCTTCTTAAGTCGGTGCTTCCTGCTTTTGCACTGGTATTTTGTGTCCTGCTGGCGGTAAACTGCCGTTCGACTGTAGACGGAATCGGAATGCTTTCGGGCGACTACACTTCTCCTGAAATAGAGTCCTTTTGCGTGAATGATTCTTTGTCTGCTACAATTGAATTTTCAAAACAGGTAACGCTTGACAGCCTGTTTTTGTTTACCGGCGCAGCAAAAGGCAGTGGTTCGGGTACGCCAGCATCTTCTTCTGCGCCGTCTTCGGTTGAAAGACACACAATTGAGTTTTCTGACAGAACGGTTATAGGCGAGTCTTATGTACTTGAAGGCCGGGCCAGTGACGAAAAGGGAAACTCACTTACGTTTAGCATTCCTTTTACAGGTTACAATGCCAGCCCGGCCGTTTTGTGTCTTTCTGAAGTACGCAACGCTTACGCAACGGCCACAGTTAAAGGCGTTAAGACGCACCGGTGTGAATTTGTTGAACTTTATGTTCTTGAAGGCGGCAACCTGTCCGGAATGGAACTTTATTCCGCCGGTGACGGTAACGAACGCAAATATACATTTCCTGCAATAGATGTAAATAAGGGTGAGTATATTACGGTTCACCCGCGCAGGGGAACAACCGCCGATGTTGTTGAAGACGGTATGGTAAGCGAAACTGGTGACGATTTAACACTTTCTGTGCACATGGATTCCTGTGACACTGCCAGAGATTTGTGGTCTGAAAATCTAAAGCCGTGCTATTCTGATTCAGACATAATTGTCCTTAAGGGCTCGTCAGGTGCGGTAATGGATGCCCTGGTTTTTGCAAAGAGCACCCTTACTGAATGGAAAGAAGAATATGCAAAAACAGTTTCTGCTGTAGAAGAGAGCGGCGTCTGGCTTGACAGTGAAGGAAACAAAAGCTGTTCTTTGGCAAGTGCCCTTTGCAGCGACTATATAACGACAACTGCTGCAACAAGAAGTATGGCAAGACAGAATCTGGAGTCGGTTGACCCGCGGAATATCTGCAGTTCCAAAAAAGACTGGATGGTTGTTTCTGAAACAACACCCGGTACAAAAAACAGCTCGAAAGAGTATGTAAAATAGGAAATTGTCCTTTATTTAATCACCTTTCGTGAACCCTGGCCGGCTTCTCTTCTACCGCCGATCTGGGTTCCGTCTGACAGTGTAAACGACGGTACATCCTTTATTTTTGTGTACTTCCAGTCTATGGCGTGTGTTCCGGGAACGCCCGACTCTATGCGTTCGTTTTCCTTTTCAAGCTGCCAGACTATCATTCTTTTGAAAGTGTCCATCAGAGGCTCGGGCTCTGCGTCTTTTGAAACAATACCGGCTTCCTGCATTTCTTTGATTATGTAGTAGCACGATTCTATTGTAGAAACACAGTATTCTGCAGGTTCATGCTTGAAGGTAAAAATGCTTCTGTAATTTCCTGCAAATGAAAGTTTTGGAAGGGCAGTTACGTTGGGGCTCATTCTGAGCATCTTTTTTGAACAGAACCAGGTTGAATCTATTATGATTACAAGAAGTTTTTTTTCTGCAACCGACTGTGCAAAACCTTCCCTGCGGCTGGTCCAGGCGTCTTTTCCGGGGTACAAAAGTACCGGGTAATATGACGGGTCTGAAAGCAGTTCGCAGAGACGGCGGTTCTTTGTAAAATCTATGCCTACAAGAATTTCGCTTTGGGGAAGGCTGGCGGCGGCCATGCGTCCTGTTCCCGTGCGCTGTCTTTTTGCTTCTTTCGGGTGCATTAAAAAGACAAATTTAATTCCCGAATCTACTGTTTTTGTATATTTGCAGAAACAGGAAGACAGCGGTCTGAAACATTTGAGGCATATTTCTCTCATTTCTGTTACTTTCCGGCAAGTTTCAGAAGATCTGCTTTCTGGCAGGCACCGACAGTTTGTGCTGCGGGCTGTGCATTTTTGAATACAATAAAATTCGGAATGCTCATTACGCCGTACTTTGAAGCAAGAGAAGGATTTTCATCTACATTTACTTTGCAGACTTTTATATCCTGGTTTTCAGAAGCAATTTCTTCTACAACCGGCCCCATCATCTGGCAGGGACCGCACCAGGGTGCCCAAAAGTCAACAAGAACTGTTTTTTCGCTTTCAAGGACTTCTGCCTGGAAATTTGCTTCGTTTACATTAAGTGCCATACAAGCCTCCTATGGATATTGTTTTCATTTACAAGTATAGGAAAAAAACAGGTTGTAATCAATAAAAAAAGGCCGCCCACTCTTAAGGACAGCCCCTTCGTTCAATACGGAATAAATCAGACCTGGAACTGGTCTACTTCATCACCGATTTTTGTAATTGAACTCTTCATGTTTTCTGAGATAGATGAAAGGTTTGAGCCGGTTTCGTTGATTTTCTTTGCACCGATATTCATTTCTTCCATTCCTTCCTTCATGCTCAGTGTTGCATTCTGAAGTACTTTTATTTCTTCGAGGATAGTCTTGTTTCCTTCAGACATTTCAGAAGATGCCGTGCGCACTTCGGAAGTGCTGTCATTCATGCTGTTAAGGGCAATTGAAATCTGTTTGGAACCTTTTCCCTGTTCCTGCATTGCATTTTTTATTTCCTGAACAAGGTTGTTTGTCATGTTGATGCCGCTCGAAACTCTGGAGAACGAAATTCCTGCTTCCTGTGAGGCTGTGACCATTTCCTGAATGCTGTCGGTAATCTTTTTGAGCTGTTCACCGATAGTCTTTGACTGTGAACTTGAAGTTTCGGAAAGTTTTCTGATTTCGTCTGCAACAACGCTGAATCCTTTTCCTGCTTCACCTGCATGGGCTGCTTCTATGGCCGCGTTCATGGCAAGAAGATTTGTCTGTTCTGCAATATTTGAAATTACAGTGTTTGCTTCCTGAAGAGCCTGTGATTCTGTTTCTATTACCTGAATGCGTGCGTTAACGTCGTCCTGTTTCTGAACACCGTCTGCGGCCTTCTGTTCAAGCTGGTTGAACTCTTCTGCCATTTTTGTGACAGAATTGTTTACAGAATTGATATTGCCTATCATTTCTTCTACTGCAGCGGAGGCTTCTGTTACGCTTGCAGACTGGTTTTCTATCATCTTGTTGAGTGACTCGATGTTTGAAGCAATCTGGTTTACCGCGCTGGCTGTCTGGGCAACACTTTCTGACTGGGTGCCTATGTTGCCTGTCATGCTTTCGATGTTGGCGATAATTTGTGTAATTGAAGCAGCCGTGTCTTCTGTGCTGTCGTTTAGTTTTGTTCCGGCTGCGACAAGTTCGGTTTTTGTCTGCTTCATTGCAATTATAATATGTTGCAATTTTTCTACAAAGGTGTTGAATCCGCTTGCGAGACGTCCAATTTCGTTGTCTGCATTTGTCTTTACCAAAATTCTCTTTGAAAGGTCTGCATTGCCCGACGAAATGCCCTGAAGTGTTTTTTCTACTACAACAAGCGGTTTCATTATTGAAACGACGCAAAGTGAAATAACAAGAATAAGTGTTACGGCAAGAATTAAAGCTGCGACGCTCATGTAAAGAATTATTTCGTTTGCTATACGGAATATCTGTGCGCCTTCAATCATTATAACAAGAGTCCACTGGGTTCCGCTTATGCCGCTGAAGATGTTGAACTGCTTGTGGCCGTGAGGGTCCCTGTTCCAGAAGTGTCCTGCATATTCGGAAGTTGAGTTTGTCTGAATATGATTTTTTACATCATTGTTTGCTTTGTCTGCGGCAAGGGTTTCCATTTCATCAAGATCGCCGCTGGTTGAAATAACTTTTCCGTTTCCTGAAAACAAAGTAGCAATACCTGTTTCGCCGACTGTAATATCCTTTACAAGTTTGTTTATTGTTTCCATAGAAACTGTTCCTGTAAAGAAGCCTATGTTTTTACCGCCATGTTTTACGGCACGGCAGACGTGGATTATTGTTTTTCCTGTAGTCAAAGAAGTAGCGGGGTTGTCAATAAAATCGTCGGCCCCGTTTTTTACGATTGCCTGGTAATAATCGCGCTGCGTAACAAAAGTTTCGTTACCGTTGTCTGTCTGAAATTTTCCTGTTTCATCTACCCAGGCAACGTAGTCAAATATTTTGTTTCTTTTTGATGTTGTTGTTCTGAGCCAGTCTACAATTTCTTCTGTGTCACCTGTTTGGGCGGCATCGGAATTTATATAAAAATCAAGGGCAGTTTTGTATTCTGACAGTTTAAGAACAACCTGACTGGCATAAGATTTTGTTAAATCTGTATAGTCAGATTCAATCTGCTGGTTTGTAATTTTTTTTGTTCTTTCTGCAATAAAAACTACCTGAAAAGTATTTATAATCAGAATCGTCGCTGCAACGATAAGCAGAATTCTGGTTAACAAATGTTTTTCCTTTTTCATTTTTGACATGATAACTCCTGCTAATTAAGTTTTGTTAATAATATTCTATAATATTATCGCCCGTAATTGCGGAAAAAACAAGGTTTTTCTTGAACGGCTAAAATAGCGCCTTTCAAGAAAACTACAGTTTTTGCAAAAACTTTCTTATTAACGTGTACGCTCACGCGCACTAATTGAACTCAATCGCAAGTTGAAACTTGCTCATTCGTTCAATTTTAAGGAACTATAAAATTATTCCGCTGAATATGGTCATTTTGTGTAAAATTTATTACTATATTATATACGAGGTAATTAAAATGGAAAAGAAATTGACGCCGATGACGCTTTTATGCGGATATCTCGGAGCCGGAAAAACAACTCTTTTGAACAGGGTTCTTTCCAACCAGAAAGGATACAAGGTCGCGGTCATTGTCAACGACATAGGTGAAGTGAATGTTGATGCCAAGCTTATTGCTGACGGGGCAAAGATTACAGATACAAGCAGCATTGTTCCGCTTACAAACGGATGCATCTGCTGTACACTTAAGACACAGCTTGCCCAGAACATAGAAAATCTTATCAAAACAAAAAAATATGACTATATCATGATAGAAGCCAGCGGTGTCTGTGAACCGATGCCCATTGCCCAGGAACTTGAAACCATCAGAAACGGAAAACTGGACAATGTTGTGGGCGTTGTAGATGCAGCCCGCCTTGTAGATGAATTTGCAGGCGGAGACAAGCTTCTTTCAAAAAACATGGGAGAAGAAGACATAGAGTCGCTTCTTGTACAGCAGATTGAATTCTGTTCTACACTTGTAATAAACAAGCGTGATCTTGTTACTGACGAACAGATGAAAAAAGTTCATGCCGTAATCAACGCAATTCACCCTGGTGTAAAAATTATTGAAACTTCAAGGGGCGAGGTTGCGGTAGAAGACGTTCTTGCTACAGGTTCATTTGACTTTGACAAAGTTTATGCAAGTGCAGGCTGGTGCCAGAAGCTTGAAGCAGATGAAGACGAAGATGAGCATAAAGAACATGACCATGACGAACATGATCACGACCATGAAGAGCATGAGCACGAACATGAGCATCATCATCACGAACACCGCCATGAAGGTGAAAGCGAAGACGAATACGGAATAGGAACTTTTGTCTATTACCGCCGCCGCCCGTTTGACAGACAGCTTCTGGACGAATATGCAAACAAATGGCCGCGCAACATTATCCGCTGCAAGGGACTCATGTGGTTTGCTGATGAGAGCGAAATGGCATGGGTTTTTGAAACTTCAGGAAGACAGATTCAGGCAGGATATTCAGGACAGTGGGTTGCTGCTTCTTCTCCTGCGGAACAGAAACGCATTCTTGCAGACAATCCGGCAATAAAGGCTGAATGGGATGAAAAGGTTGGTGACCGCATGATAAAACTGTGTATAATAGGCCAGAATCTTGACCGCGAAAAAATAAGCGCCGAACTCGACGCATGCCTTGCCAAATAAAATAAAAAAGGCTGCCACGGTTTTCCGTGGCAGCCTTTTTTTTGCAGTTGTGCAGCAACTGCCGGTTTTAATTAACAGCGGTCTACCGCTGTTAATTAAATACATTTATTGTTATAATAAGCGGCGTTCCATCTCAATTCATTTCTGAACTGGGGAACAGTTGTATTTGCGTCGATTACGGCACATTCGATTCCTACCATCTCGCACCAGTCACGGAGCATGTCTGTAGTTATGATGTTGCTGAATGCTGTGTGGTGTCCGCCGCCTGCAAGAATCCAGCTTTCTGCCGAAGTCGTAAGGTTTGGAAGCGGCTTCCACAATACGCGGGCAACAGGCAGTTTTGGAAGTTCTGCTTCTGGTTTTATTACGTCAAGTTCGTTGACTACGCAGCGGAATCTGTTGCCCATGTCAACGACAGCAGCACAGAGTGCGCTACCTGTGCTTGAGTTGAATACAAGACGTGCCGGATCTTCTTTTCCGCCTATGCCAAGCGGATGAACTTCAATGCGCGGTTTTGAAACAGCAATCTGCGGGTCAACTTCGAGCATGTGGCTTCCGAGGTCTGCTTCTTTTCCAGGTTCAAGATTGTAAGTGTAGTCTTCCATAAAGGCATTTCCCTTTCCGTTGCCTACAAGACCGTCTGTCATTACCTTGAATGTGCGTACAAAAGCCGAAGTCTTCCAGTCACCTTCTGCACCAAAGCCGTATCCGTCTGCAAGAAGACGCTGTATTGCAAGGCCCGGCAGCTGTTTCATTCCCCAGAGATCCTGGAAGTTTGTACAGAGTGCCTTTCCGTTGTTGTCCTTAAGGAAGCGGCGCAGTGCAATTTCTATTTTTGCCTGTTCCTTTATGTGGTCGATTGTGTACTGTTTGTCGCTTCCGTAAACAATTTCGTATTCTTCGTTGTAGCGGTCGAACAGTGCGTTGATGTCTGCATCGCTTACTTCATTCATGTAGGCAACCAGGTCACCGATTCCGTAGTAGGGGACAGACCAGCCGAACTGAATCATTGCTGCAACTTTGTCTCCGTCGGTAACTGCAACTTCGCGCATGTTATCACCAAAGCGCAGAACACGAAGTGATTTTCCGTCTGCTACGGCGCGTGCTACTCTCATCCAGTCGGCAATGCGTTTCTGTGTGGAAGGATTTGCCCAGTGTCCTACAATGACCTTGCGCGGAAGATCCATGCGGCTTGTTATGTAACCGAATTCACGGTCTCCGTGTGCACTCTGGTTAAGGTTCATGAAGTCCATGTCCATTGTTGCGTACGGAATTTTTTCGTTGTACTGTGTGTTAAGCTGAAGAAGCGGCTTTTTGTAGGCGCTTAGTCCTGCAATCCACATCTTGGCCGGGCTGAATGTGTGCATCCAGCAGATTATTCCGGCACATTTGTCATCGGCATTTGCCTGTTCAAGAGTGCTGCGGATTGAATCCGGAGTCAGAAGTGTAGGCTTCCATACAAGTTCGCAGGGAAGTGCGCCGCTTGCGTTAAGAGATTCCACAATGTCCTTGGAGTCCTTTGCCACCTGTTTGAGTGTGTCTTCTCCGTAAAGATCCTGACTTCCGGTAATAAACCAGAATTCATATTTAGCCAGTTCCATATTTCCTCCTATAAAAACATTTGAAGACTGTTTCAACAGTCAAAAAGGTTTTTATTGCG
>ERZ1026854.18-NODE-18-length-151654-cov-9.176156_pt1 | contig 151654 bp, 108 predicted proteins | sample MGYA00380157_ERZ1026854 | MGnify/ENA primary metagenome ERZ1026854 (study PRJEB33269, sample SAMEA4719793) | human gut metagenome | biome: human-associated habitat; feature: organic feature; material: feces | place: Cameroon | collected 2013-10 ...
GCCGGATACTGTATTGTCAAGGACTTATTAAATGCTACCCTTTTTCAGTGCCCTCAAAGGGGGACGGGAGGGGGATTTTAAAAAAGGGTTGGCTGGTTTTCGTCGAGGACGCTGAGGACGCGTAGCATGACGGATTCACGGATGAGCGCCGAGCGAGAGCGAACCTTGAACTTCTCGCTATAGAGACGTATGGCTGCGAGTTCGGAGTCGTTCAGGTAGATGACCTGCCGATGTTTCCTTACCGGCGCTTCAGGACGGTGTGATGATTCCATATTTCCATGGAGCTTTCCCGTGCCTGTGCTGCCGCTTTTCTTAGCCTTTTTTGACATGTTTTTCTGCGTTTTAGTAAGCGTTAAAAAATAAGTTGCACTAAATTTGTATTAGATTTATGAGGATAGATTTCTTTTGGAAGAAGGAGTGTACTGGATGTACACGACTGATGAGAAAAGAAATATAGACCATAAAGATATGCAAATTGTTCAAGTTATTTTTTAACGATTACTTAGCTTACTGGGCGTCAAATATAGTTAATTTTTACCGCATTTCAGGAAAATTGGTTTTATATTTGCGCTCCCGTAAGCGGATTTGTACATAAAATTGCAAGTATATGAAGAAATTTCTTTTGACCTTTGCTGCGGTCATTCTCGCAGCAGTCGCTGTCAACGCGCAGCCACGCGCCATCGGAGGCCGTCTCGGCTATGGCGTGGAGTTTTCCTATCAGCATTCTGTCAGTCCTTCCAATATGGTTCAGGCAGAGCTTTCATTCCCTGGTTTTGTCGATGGAGTTGGGGCAGCAGCCACCTATGACTGGATTTTCCCGATTAGATCATGGAATCATAAGGGCTCCTGGAATTGGTATACTGGAGTAGGTGCCGGACTCGGGTTCGGTTGGCCGAACGTGAAAAAGCGGACTGAAGGCGGAGTGACTTACAGGAAAAGTTCAAACTGGTTCAACATCGGTGTCGCCGGACGAATCGGAGTCGAGTACAACTTCTGGTTCCCGCTTCAGCTTTCGTTTGACTGGAGACCGCTTTTCGGGCCGTGCATTTCATGGTATAATGAAAGCTTGAAAGGAGGCGGCACGACGACAAAGGAACATGGATCGAGTGCAGGTTTTTACACCGGCGGTCTCTACGCCGGAGCCATCAGTTTGGGTGTCCGCTATAAATTTTAGGAAGCAATTGCTTAGTAAAACATCAACTCCCTCGTAGTCAAGACGATTACGAGGGAGTTTTCTAAACTAATATCTTGTGATGCGCAGTGCGGCGATTCGGGCCTTGTTCCCGTCAATATTCATATTCTCGTTGCAAGGCAGGAACTTGAGCGAAATCTCGTGTTCTCCTGCCGTCAGGTCCAAAGCGCAGGAGCTGCTCCAACCGAAGTTTTCCCAGTCTCCGTAGGCACGTTGAGGGAATACTGACATCCCTGCCGGGACACCGTCGACAAACATAGAACGCGTCGCGCACATATTCTTGTCAGTTACGCCCCCGTTCCCGTTGGCATATTTCCAATCTATAAAATATCTTCCGTCTGCTGGAATGTTTACAGTTATGCCCTCGATGCCTTCACCTCTTGAAAGCCACTTTTCCACGGCAATTTCCATAACATTGCCCTCCCGGCAGAATCGCAGCGGCTCGCTCGCGAATGAGCGGATGCCGTCGCTTCCCTCGGCAATCACCTGATATTCACCCTCGGTGTCGAGACTGTAGCTCAGCTGTGTTGTCTTGGCGATGGCCTTGGCATCACGCAACACAATGTACGCCCCGGCTCCGTCCACAGGCTCCCATACGAGCGCTCCGTTTTCAATCACAGCATTTGGTGTGTCGGGCGCCGCTGTATATGAACATTGGTTTATTCGTCCTCGTTTCCCCTGTCGTCCGTCGAGAACAATCTCTACGCAGTGATGGCCCTCAAGACTTTCCGGAAGGAAAGCAGAGCTCTTCTTGCCGTCAAGCCTGAATGACTTTATGCCCCTGCCGTGTCCCTTGACCGTAAGGTCTATAGTCATATTCTTATATTTCAGCCCCTCCAGTTTCCTGCAGCCTCCAAGTTCCCGTGGAACGAAAGGAGAGAAGCTTATTCCGTTCTCCCGGATGTCAATTCCCAGCAGCAGTTTCCGGAATGTGCCGAGAAATCCGGCCAAACTCCAAAGCATATTTGGCGAGTTCAAGGCGGTCTTGAGGCTACCGTCGGACGCGACCATATTCTCGTGGTTTGTTGCGAATAGTGCCGCCGCCCTCACATTGCTCGCGAGTGCGTGAAGAACCGCCTGTTCGTTTCCTGCCCGGGCAGATGCAAGGGCGTAGAAAGATGTGACAAATGGCCAAATGGCATTGCTGTGGTAGGCTTTTTCTCCGCCGATTTGTGGCCAGAAGATTGTAGGACCGAATGCTGACACCGGCATTTGTGACGCAATCTTTTCCGCCTGTTTCTCTGATGCGACGCCGGAAAGAATTGCAAGAGATTCTCCGAGGGTCTCGCTGCGCGGCGAAAGTGACAGGTGGTCGCGCCCGTACAGATATTGGGCGTAATATCCGCAGTCTTCCATCCATAGCTCCCTGTTTATCGCATCGCGAAGATTATCTGCAAGCGAAGAATAATACTCTCTTTCATCATCAAATCCTTGCGTGGCCGCCATTTTTGTCATCGCTTGCAAAACCATATAATAGACGACATTAGTGCCGAGACATTCAGATTTGAAGATGTCGGCCGGCTGCATCCAGCGGGGATAACTCTGCTGTCTCCAGTCAATGAAAGAACTCTCACCTCTGAATAGGCCCGTTTCTGCATCGAATGTTACAGCCAAATCATCTTCGAGCGAACGCTTTATAGTCGCGTATGCCTGACTCAACCAATTCTTGTCTCCGGTCACGAGGTAGATTTTCCACGCTGCCACAGCCCAGATAACCCGGTCGCTGGAGCACGGCCAAGAACCGCCGGTTCCGGTGTCCTGCACAATTCTTCCGAGTCTGTCCACCTTGCGCAAAAGACTTATCCGCGAAATATCAGGGAGTAAGTCGGAGAGGGACAGAATGATGCTGTAGCTGATGTCCCGCGTCCAGACCCCTGCCCACAAGGCTCCGGTGCGGAATGTTGAGTCGGCCTCCACATTGTTCAGCAACTCGTCGGCTGCCATATTATAGAGCGCCGTTTCCAGAGTATCAGTTCCGGTATATTTCCCGAATCTGGAGATGTCGTTTTTCTTTGTCCACCTGCGCTCTTTTCCGTCAGGAAGCGGATAATTTGAGACTATCTCGCTTTCGCTTTTCGCATAGGCGGAATAATCCCCCTGTGTAACCTTTTCCGAGGACCAGCTGAAGTCCTCATTTTCATAAATGACGTCACTGCAAGACCCGAGCATAACCGAAAGAAGCGGCAATGCTGCTAATAAAAAATGCTTAGTTTTCACAATCTATTTGTTATCAATAATATATGTCTTTATATCAGGCCCAACTCCACGAATGGTAAGCCTTTTCCATGACGCTGGAAGGCAGGATTTCCTGCGAACGATTCCACGGTCTGTCACATCGAGCCCACCGAATCCGTTGAGCACGGCCTGAAGCAATCCTCCTGCTGCTGTGGCAAAATAGGGGTTGTTTGAGGTCGGGGTCTCCGCAAGCGCGCCGAAAGGTGGACGCTGGTTCGGCCGGTAGCTTTTACGGAACATTTCTTCAGCTTTGACGGCGTTTCCCATACGGGCATATTGTATGCAAAAGACGCTGAACGACATTGCCGGCCCATTCTCGGGGTCTATTTTTGATTCATAATATTCCAAGTCCCGTTTCAGTTGTCCAGGCTCCGAGATTACTCCAAGAGGGTAGCCGAGAAGATTGACGTCGGCCTGCTTTATGATGCGTCCGTCGTAGCCTTCGTATTCCTGTGTCACGCCGTCCTCTCCTCTGAGAATGCGAAGTCCCGCGGCAATTTTAGACCATTCTGCTGGGGCTTTGTGTCCACATATCCTGGCAGCTTTCACGGCGCATTCAAGAACGGCGGATGTGGCGCCATTGGTAAAGGCATTGTCCGTCACATTCTGCGCATATTCGTCAGCTCCCACAACTCCTGCCACAGAGTAACTCCCATCGTCATTCTTCCGGACGCGGCTCGTCCAAAACTCCGCAACTTCCTTAAGAAGAGGCCAGCCTTCTTTTTCCAACCATTCTTTGTCACGGCTCACGCACCAATATTTCCATATTGCAAGACCTACATCTGCCGTTATGTGATGCTCCATAGGACCGGTAATTGCCCAAGTAGGAGTCGATTCTTCACCGAAACTGTCTGATTCCCACGGGAACATGACGCCGCGGTATCCATAAGACATAGCATGTCTGCGAGCCGCTTCAATCCTGTCCGTGCGGTAGTCTACCATAGAACGGGCAATCCCTGGATTCATAAGCAGCATAGGCGGATACATCCATATTTCCGTATCCCAAAATATATGACCGTTATACCCTTGAGAAGAAAGCCCCATCGGCGAAATGCTCAATCGTGAGTTTTCGCGGCAGAAGCCGTAAAGGTTGAAAAGAGCGAGCCTTACGGCGTGCTGGGCTTCCATATCCCCTTCAATTTCTATGTCTCCCTGCCAAAGTTCATCCCAAAGTTTACGGTGGGCGTTTTTCACGCGCCCGACGGTTTCTCTCTCGATATACACAACCTGTCGCTCTGTCTCACTATATGGGTCGCTGAAATCTTTTGTCGAACACTCCGACGCCACAAGCGTGAATTTCCGTATGTCTCCAGCCTTCATAGAGGAGGAGAGCATATCAGCATGCTCTTCCGGCGTTTGGGAAAAACCTCCATCTTGTATGAACATTACTGAGGCAGAAACATCGTACCGTCCCTTGCTGGTCTGAGCATCCGCACGCAAAAGGTCAATATAATGCCCATCGGCAAGGAAATTACGCCGCTGGATTCTGGCGGTTTTATACTCCTCCGGCAAACTGAACGAATTGCAAAAAACTACATTAACATCTTCTAATGCCTTGATTTCTACTTCCATCATCATGGCATAGGGAAGATTACGTAATGCCGTTACCCCGTATCTGACAGAAACTTTGCCGCAGGCGATAAATTCGGTGATGTGCTCCGCATTGCGCATATCGATGGTCTGCCTCCAACTGCTGACTTCTGTCTCGGAGACTCTTGCACCATCAACGCTCATCGACAAGCAGAACGGATTTATTCCTCTCACGGCGCAGTTGACGTCATTTACTCGCTCGAACACATGATTCAGCATTATGTGTCTGACAGAGAACGGTTCTTTCCACGGAAGTATTCCAAGCATCCCATTCGCTACCGGTATTCCCGTATAGTTGTCATCGTATGTGTCTGCCACGATTTTCCATTCGTCTTTCTGACCATTCTCCGCTGCTCCTGTGAAGACAGATAGGAGAGTGAGCATCACCGTAAATATGAGCTTTGTCATAAAGTACCGTTTATTTCTTTGATATTCTGTATACGACGCATCCGCGTGCCGGAATGGTCACTTCATAGACATCCTTGTGCGGAAGATAGCGGTTTTCCCACAAATCTCTTACCATATAGTTTCCGCTAATCCCGTAATCTGCAGGAACAATGCGGAAAGTCTTTGGAGCATTTCCTTCCCAAGGGCGGTGGAAAATAGCGATAATCTTATCCCCATTGCTCATATCTCCGGTCCAAATCTGGCTTTTGTCATTGTCTTCGGCATATTCTACACTATTTTGTGGCGGATTGTCCGAGAGTGGCTTTCCGACAAATCCGTCCTTGACAAGTGCAAGAATGTCACGGTTTTGATAGAACTTTAGACGCTTTCCGACGGAATCATAGCGGTCTGAAACGGTGACCGGACCTCCGGCAATGATATTGAGCGATATGATTGACTTGCATTCGTCTTCCGAAGCCATGGTGTTGAGTCTGATGAAATCTCCATCGAGCATCACCTTGCCACGTCCCGAGACTCTTGAGAAATAGATAAATCCGTCAAATGCGTTTGAATACTGTGACCATCCTTTCCGGTGTTTGCCACGTTCAACTTCGGAGAAATGGTACCATCCGCCTTCGGCAGTGTCGTTGTCAATGCGTATCATATGCCCGTAGTTCTTTTCGGTAGCCGCGTCGTTGTAGAGATGCGGCATCACAAGGGAGAGAATCATCCCGTAGCGGTCGCACTCTTCCCTCATCCACCTCAGAGCCGTCGGGTACATCCATTCAGGACGCTTTGGACCTACCGTGCCGAAGCCGATGTCATATCCGTCCTCGTACCAAGAAAGAAAATCTACTCTAAGGAACTTTACTCCCATTTCTCCGAAGTGATCTACATATCCGCGCACCCATTCTTCGGCTCCCGGGCGGTCCAACTGAGCCCAGAGGTAGTGGTGATAACCGCCGTTTTCCTCGTTTCTGTCTATGAGGTTTTCAATAGGGATGTCAGTGCCTTTTATTTTTATTCCTGCCGCGGCTGCACCGGCTGGCACCCAAAGAGGATTGCAATATACACCGAGAGTCATTCCACGTTCAGCGAGATAGTCCGCCCACCATCCGTAGTCGTGCTCCCAACTGAGGGAATGCCTGTCAAGATAGCCATCCTTGTTGTAAGCGTTGGTCTCGTCCATCCAACCGTCGGTGGAAACCATTGTGTAGCCGTAACTAAGGAGGTTATCGTGTACCCAGTCGATGTTCTTTTTCCACTCGTCTTCCGGAATGGACGTATTCTTCACAAAGTTATACTCATAAGGACTCCAATATAGTGGTGCCTTGTGACTATGCTCCGGATAGACCGGGATGTATGCCCTGCATTTCACAAGGACGCTATCCTTTGCTGTGCGGAGTTTCCAGTGTACAGTGGATGTCACGGTGAGCCTTATTTTCAGTTCGGCCGGTTCTGCCTTCCGTTTCCCGCATTTGTCTATGATGATGTTATTCAGTTCTCTGCAGGTGAATGTCCGTGACGTGACGTCTCCTAGGAGCGTTTCTGACCAGCCGGCCTCTTTCCCGTCCGACGGAACAATTTCAAGCCTGTACTTTGTGGAAGGGGAGTCCGCCACTCCTCCCCATTTCAGTTCCAGTACCTTTTCGGAGGCTTTCTCTTGAGAGAGGGCTACTTCTCCGTTATTGGATGCCGAAAGCGAGAATCCTGGGAACGGGTTTACGTTAAGCGTGTCTTCCGCCTTGACGCAGGCAATGGAGAGACAGGTCGTGATTACGACCAATGATATTTTTATAGTAGTATTCATCTTTAATCAGCTTTGACAAGATTATATACGACAGTCATAGTGCTGAGGTCAACGGTAACCTTGTATGTCCCTGCAACTTTTATCAACCATTTGTTTTCGTTTTCTTTATACCTCGCGTGGTATGCGTTTCCTGATTCTACTTCCGTTCCGTCATTCCAGGCGGTAAGCCGCGGACTGCTCCAGTCTGTTTTTGATGTGTCGCAGAATATGTTCAGATCTCCTTCATTCAGATGACCTTCCCACTCATAAATATGACTGTCACCTTTTTTTACGAGCGTGGACGCTGAGTAGTCTTCCTGACTCCAACCTTGAGGAGCAGCGCCTCCTATCAGTCCGAGGGACGGATGGCCGGCTTTGCTCGCATCGCTTTCAGTGAGATGGAAATTGACACTCTGAGCTTGAGAATCTATCATTAGGTTGTATTCTCCGGCGACGCCAATATACCACTTCCAATCTTCTGCCGAAGGCATATATTCAAATCTTTTGGCTTCATCTTCTGGGAATACCGTTTCTCCGGCACGGTCCGGCACCAATCTGAAATTGCCCCATTGATTTGTGCCCCTGTCGCAAAGGAATTGAATCTCGCCGACATTGAGATGACCGGACCAGATCCAGTTCCAACCATTCTTTGTCAGATTGACTATTCTGTTCATGTCCCATCCGCCCGGTGAAGCCGGTCCAATCATCGCTACATCGGGACAATCATTAAGTTTGTTCGACAACAGTGTGAATACTATCGTGAGTTTTTCTGTGTCAAGCGAGATTTTCCATTTGCCCGGCACTGTGATCTTCCACATATTGTCACCCCTATCTTGTTCGGAAACTGCTGCGAGCACGATTTTCATCTCTTTGTCTGTAACTACTTCCAAGTCCTTCTCTTCCGCAATGAATTGGTCCACGCTCCAGGCATCTGCATCGCTCACTCCGGAAAGTGGGTTACAAAGGAAACGCAGCGTGCCCTGCTGAAGTTCTCCTTCCCATTCAAAAATTTTTCCGTTTCGGTCCAATGGCGTGGCAGAGGCTGCTGCCCATCCGTTAGGAGTCGCAGGGCCGACCATGGATATGGCACGATAAGCGGCGGCCTCTCCGTATGGAGTAATATCAAAGAAAACGGCTTCCGATTCAGCCTTGACCTCAGTTCCGACAATGGCCTTGATCCGAGCCTCAATTGTCACTTTCTCCCCGCCGTCCAGCTGCCAGGTCTTGACTGCCAGAACATTGAGTTCCTTCACCGTGAATGTCCGTGTCGTCTCTTTGATTTCGGAGACTGTGAACGGCTTCGTATTTTCGGAAGGATTCCCGTAGAGAGATAGAGTGAGCGTATAGACAACATCTCCGTCATATTTGTTCCCGTCAGTCCAACTCAACGTCACAGCCACCTCGTCATCGGCGTCTTGTTCAAGTACTATCATCAAAGGGTCAGCCGTGAGGTCAATCGGTTTCAACTCCGGAGTCTCCGGCACCGAGGGCTTGTCAGGCTTCTCGGTATCCGGCTTCCCGGCCGGTTCCCCGTTGTTATAATCATTTTCCTTATTGCATCCCGAAAGGACTATTAATGCGACTGCTGATACAGCCAAGAATGTTTTGATAAATGTTTTCATTGTATGTGGTTTCATAGTTTCTCAAATTTTATTGTCAACGCATCCGTATCGAGTCTAATTCTCCAATTACCTGCGTTTGCTTCAGTTATGACCCATTTGTAGTCAACGCCTCCAGGTTGTACGAGTTGCATAGTGCCTATTGTAAGGTCGTTGAGGTTCTCTGATGGTGCCATAAAGAATGGAGCGCTCCAACTCCTTTCGCCGGCAGCAAATTTGAATTCCCCGGTCTTGAGGTATCCTTCATACACGAACTGTGCGGTTCCCTCAATCCAAGAGAGTTCAAATGCATCCGTAATTTCCCATCCTCCCGGGGATGCGGCGCCGACCATATAAATGTGCTCGTATTCCGGGTAGTATATCATCCTATGGGTTTTTGCTCTGGTGTTCACCACGACTTTGTATGTTGCTGCACGGCTCACAGAAAAGCGGGTGCCTTCATCCGTCTTATGATACTCCATCGTTGATGAATCTTCTCCTTTGAACCATGCCGGGAGACGTGCCTCGCGGCTTTCAGGGAATATGTATTCTCCGACTGCGAACTTTCCCTTGTAGCTGTATTGACGGGATAGCACTTCCTCGGTCATAAGTATGGCTTTTCCCGGCTCCCAACTGCCGCCGTTTGCGCTCAGAGCACTTCCTAAAATGTAGAGAGGAGTAGATTGCAATTTGTATGTTTTCACGAGCAATGTGGTCGTGGCTACCTCCGGCATTATGAATTTATCTGCCGTAAGTCGTCCTATGACCTTAGCTTCAAGCATTACGGACTCTCCTGGGGTTATATTCCAGTGTTCAAGACACAAATCGTTGAGCTCGCCTACACTGAAACTTTTCTCAAACACGTCCGATCCAAGGACTTCAAGCTCCGTTGCGCTGGCAAAGTCGTTATCGGCTATGTCAATTTTGAAGCAGTAAGTCACCTTGACGGCGTTAGAATATTCATATCCCTCAGTCCATCTGAAGGTTACAGCCGTCTCGTCATTGTCGCGGCCTTCCAGCGAAACCTCTTCTGTGGAAGCCTCAATCCTTAGGGGTTCTCCCCCTACGGGGTCATACGGGCCGCTTTCTTTCCTGCATGAAGTCACCGACAAAAGCAGCATAAGGACGGCGGTGATGCAAAATATTGATTTTCTCATATCAGTCATCGTTTATTCGTTCCAGAACGGGTTCTGTACAAGGTTCGGATTTTTGTCCATTTCCCCTGTCGGCACAGGCATAAAATAGAATGCTTTCTTGTAGATGTGTTTTGAGTCAAGCTTTGTCCTTTTGAAGTAGCCGTTTTTGTCAACGGACTTGACATTCATTCCGTAGACAGGCTCATTGAGCACATCCTCTGCCTCTTTCCATCTGCGCAGGTCGTTGTATCTGAGCCCTTCCACACAGAGTTCCACGCGGCGTTCCTTTTTTATTAGCTTGCGGACTTCATCCTGAGTGTTGCTGACGGCCATCTGACCAGGTCCGGAGCCATAGCCCGGTATCCCGGCGCGTTCGCGAATTCTGTTGAGATAGAGGAGAATGTCCGGATTGCCGGGGTCGGACTCGTTAAGAGCCTCAGCATAATTCAGATATGCTTCTCCGAGACGATATAGTATACCGGGACGGTATTGGTAGCTGTCATTCATAACATTATGGTCCGGATGCACTTTTTTCCTCAGTTCATATCCTGCCTGTGGCGAATCGTAGCCACCGCCGTCCATTGAAGGATTATGGAACTCAGTGAATCTTTCAGACTCCCTATACCACGCCCCGTTGTAGAGCACAGAGACATAAAATCTCGCCTCTCTGCCACAGTACATGTTGTATGTCCCGGGAACCGTAATCTCTCCTGCCGTCGCTGTAGGGCTGCCCTCAATCCATGCAGTATTCCGAATGTCGGAAGTTGTGGAATATCCCGTTTCGCTGTAGCCTGAGCCCGGAGCGTCCGTAGGTAAACCATTTTTCATAAAGAAGGCATCCACAAGTGATTGGCTCACGCCAAGACCTCCGTTGCCTCCGCTTCCGCGCGGTGTGGCATGCTTCTCGTAATCCCAGATGTTGCATCCTCCCGGGCGTGCGAAAAGTATTTCCTTGTTTCCGTCGCTCCAACGCGTGAACATCATATTCTGATATGACATAAACGCGTCAATCTTCCCGTCGGCCGTCATCTCGGTGTAGAGACAATATCCGTTGTTCTCGGCGAGGTCTATGAGTTCTTTGCAGGCCCTTGCAGCATATTCCCATTTTTTCGGGTCATACGATGTGCTGAAGAGGTGCTCTCCCTTCTTGTTCACGTGGTCGGCATAGTCCGGGTTACCATTCACGAGCGGACTCGCTGCAAAAAGCAGCATTCTTGCCCTAACAGCGTAGCACATCACTGACGTGGCGCGTCCGAACTTGTTATTGTTTGTATAGAAAGCCGGCAGTTCTTTTGCTATGTCAAGAAGTTCGGTATCAATCCATTGCACGATTTCGTCGAATGGTGACTGACCCAGCATAAGCTCGGCATAACTTGCAGAAGCGTCTGCCTTTGCAGGCGAGAACGGCACCGGCCCGTAAGTCTCTGCCAGAAGCCAATAGTAGTAGGCAATCATAAATCTCGCCTCAAGCTTCATAAGTTTTACCTCAGAAGCGCTTACCCCGTCAGCTGGAAGCGGCTTTACATTCTCAAGAAATATGTGGGCCGACCTAATGTGTTTTGGAAGTTCCGTCCAGTATCTCATTTGCCAGTCCGTTGCAGGAGACCAGTTGCCAGCAGTCATATGTAGCGGAACCCACCCGAAGGTAGTCCATTCGACAGGAAGGGTCAAATCGTCTCCGAGCACGTCATAACCGGCCTTGTTCATATAGTCCCAGTATGGATCCGGAAGACCGGCGTATATCCCGGCAAGCCAGTCCTCGGTTCGTGTCTTGTCGTTGAATACCATCTCAAGTGTCAGCTCGTCTTCCGGTACCTGATCCAGAAAAGAACAGGAGGACGACGCAGCTAGTCCTGCAAGAATCACTGATAAGTATATAAATCTTTTCATATTCGCTATAAATAAGGATTTCAGAATGAAACTGTTGCTCCGAGCGAAACGCTGCGCATCGTCGGATATATGAGACCATCGTTTGCTCCAACTTCCGGATCCCAGAGCTTGAACTTTGAGAAACAGAAAGGATTGTTTGCCGACAGAAAGACTCTCCATCGCTCTGCTATCGTGCATCCGATTTCAATTGTCTTGACCCGAAGGAAGCTCATGTCTTTCTTCCACCAAGTTGACGGTTGCTTGTTGTTAAGGCTTGAACCATAATGAAAACGTGGATAGAAGACATCCTGTCTCTGATTGTCGGGACTCCAACTGTCCTCGTAGTTCGACAATATATTGCCGAGCACTCCCGAGCCGCTGCCTGGGACAAAGAGGTCACTTCCAATGACGCGCCAAGTTTTTCCTGTTCCCTGAAGGAAGATGCTGAAATCCAATATCTTCCAATACACGCTGGCACCGAATCCATAGACGATTTCCGGCGTCTCTGTTCCGCCGATAGGTCCCATATCCTCGTCGTTTATCACATTGTCTCCGTTCATATCCTTATAGCGTATGTCACCAGGTCTGACAGAACCATAGGAGTGGTTCGGAATCTCAGGCTTGAGCACTCCATTTTCAACATCGAGAAAATCATCCTTCGTAAATAGACCGACAGCGGTGAGACCATAGAGCGTTGAGACTGACTGCCCGGTGTATGATCTGTATGTACCGATAATTGACGGAGCCTCATCCTTTTCGACAATCTTGTTTCTGGCGAAGGTGAATGTTCCCTTTAGGGAAACTGACCAGTCCCGTCCGAACTGTCTGTTGAACTGCAACGCGAGGTCAATACCACGGTTTTTTACAATGCCGTAGTTGGCCCACGGAGTCTCTATGAATCCTGCCGAACCGGGGATATTGGTTCGCTGCATAAAGATGTTGCTGCGGCGCTCAAAGAAGTAGTCTGCCTGTATCTCCAACGAATTCCACATTCCGAGTTCTATTCCGGCATTGAACTTTGCCGATTCTTCCCATGTCAGGTTTGGCACACCGAAATGTCCTTCCCATCGGCCCACGTGATAGTTGCCGGCTTGAGTGGTGTGGCCTCCGCTTCCGTCTGTACCCCAAGAATAGCCTTTGTTTGTACCCAAGGTCGTGATGTAGGCAAATCGCAGCCCGTTGATTCGATCATTTCCGACAAGTCCGTATGAGCCTCTAAGTTTGAGTTTGCTGATTACGTCCTTGATCGGCGCCATGAATTTTTCTTCGGATATTATCCATCCCAATGCGACGGAAGGGAAGAACCCGAAGCGATAGCCCTTGGCAAAGTTCTCGGAACCGTTGTATCCGAAGTTGAACTCTGTCACATAGCGGTTGTCGTAGGAATAAGAGAAACGTCCTGCCAGTCCCTGATTCCTATAAGGAAGCTTTTCTCCAGTGTCGCTTGTCCGCTGGTTGTAGAGCATCATTGCATCGACATAATGCTTTCCGAAGTCCCTATTGTAGGTCACAGCACCTTCAAGGTAGGTTGACTGCACTCCATATTCTCCGGATGATGAGTGATTGAGGAACTCTTGTCCATAACTTGCAATAGTCATAATCAGGCGTCCGTCATCATCACGGCCGGTGGCAGGATTGTAGTAATCCGGATTTTTTCCTCTCGTTACTGTGCTTCTATTAGCGCTGTCGAAAGCGAAGACCAATCGAGCTTTAAGTCCTGGCGTAATGAAACTGAAATTCTGTTCCAGACTTGCCTGACTTTCAATCTTTGAAGAGGAAATTCGCTGATAGCCCAATTGAGTGGTCAGTGCCCATGGATTCTGGTTTCCGTCCTTGACCGCGATGTTTCCGTTGCTGTAGTACGGCGGGTGGACATAAGGAGGCGTGTTGAAAGCCACGTTGAAGATGTCCTCTATGTCGTGGTTGCATTTGTTCTGCTGCTGGAGGTAACCGCCGATGTTGATTTTGAGTAGCGTAGTCTTCGTTATGTCAACGTCCACGTTCGAGCGAAGGTTGTAGCGAGTGAGTCGTGTGGAGCCGTCCCATTCCTGAGACTTGTCGCTTTCCATGATTCCGTGCTCGTTATATACCGACGCCGTGACATTGTAGCGCAGCACTGGAGAACCGCCGTTCACATTGACGTTAACTCTCTGGTTCCATGCGTTTTTCCGGGTGACAGCATCTATCCAGTTCACATCAGGGTAGAGTTCCGGATCATATCCGGATGCCGTCAGCCTTATCCTTTCCTGCGAAAACGGCAGAGAAGACATTCCGCTGTCAGAAGCAATTCCGTTCATAACTTCCATATAGGTGACAGCATCCACAAATTCCGGAAGTTTGGTCGGACCGCTCACGGCAGCCTCATATCTCGCTGAGACTTTAGGCGTGCCCACCTGTCCGCGTTTCGTGTTTATTATAATCACTCCGTTGGCTCCTCGGACTCCATACACCGCACTTGCGGCCGCATCCTTGAGAATTGAGAACGAGTCTATTTCCGAAGGGTCCATGTCGTTCAGTGACCTTTCCACTCCATCGACAAGCACCAAGGGCTGCGAGTTGCCTGTGAACGTGCTTATTCCCCGAATCCAAAAATCCGAGTTGTCCTTGCCCGGTTCCCCTGTTCTCTGAACGGCAATCACTCCCGCGAGCTGGCCTGCAAGATTGTTGCTCATTGAACGGGTCGCACCTCTTTGCAGGTTCTTCGCGTTTGTCGTTTCAATAGCTCCCACGACACTTACCTTCTTCTGTGTGCCGTAGCCCACGACTACGACTTCGTCCAATTCCGAAGCCTCCTCTTCCAAGACAATGTAGAAACTGAGTTCATTTCCGACAATGACTTCACGTGTTTTGAACCCTATCATTTCAAAACTGAGGACGCTTTCCTTTCCAGGCACATCAATGAAGAAACGTCCCGCATCATCCGTCATCGTACCTGAACTTGTCCCCTTTACAAGAACGCCGACTCCCGGCATGGGAATCTTGTCCTTGTCAACCACCACGCCGTTCACCGGAAGTTGAGCTGCGGCTGCTGCGAGAGAGAGACAGCACAACGATGAAAGCACGGTAATGTAATAGTGTAGATTAAACCGCATAATTCTGAGTTTGTGTTACTAATCGTCGGGATTGCTCCCGTTTGATGACGCAAAATTATGCATACTTTAATCTTAACGCAAAGGCTTATTCGAAAAAAGTTGTGAGTTTTACCGGGTAATTGTTTTATAATCAAAGTTTTAATTAAAATAAGGCTGCTTAAATCGGTAGTTGTTTTAGGAGTGTCCTTGAGGATTTATCCGGTTGTTGATGCCAATTTCGGCTACCTTTTTCTCAAATTCGTCCCTATTTCCGGCTGCCTTATTACGGGCGGCCGTCCTATTGTTATAGATGGTTGATAGCGAGCAGTGCAGGAGTCGCGCTATAGTCGCGCTATCGGTGATTTTCAGCCGGATAAAGGCATAGACTCTCAGTTCTGTGTTCAGGCAGTCATCGGATTTTAGGACAATTCTTTCCTCCGGTTTCAGCAGGTTGTTGTACTCTTCGACGAATGTGGGGAAAAGATGGAGGAAAGCGCTGTCGAAATCGTCATAAAACCGTACGAGAGCCTTTCTTGTGAAGACCTCGAAGTCCGTGGCTTTTTTGAGGGCGGCTGTGTCATTATTTCTGATCAGTCTTGCAATGAGTTTCAGATGCGAGTCGATGAAGTCTATGTTGTTGAGACAGTAGTCGATGTAATGTGCTATGTAGGCCTCTTTTATGATGTTTGCTTCGCTCAGCTGCCCATTCAGCTCCTTCAGTTTTGAGTTCATCTCGGCAAGGCGCCTGTTCGCGATTTGTTTGGAGCGGTACATCTTCCCGATGTATGAAAACGCGATGGCAAGCAGGATTATGAGAAGGGTGGATATGGCGAGGGATATGTATAGGACTCGCATCTGCCGGCTTTTCCTGATCTGATAGTCATTGTCAATGATTGTGAAGAGTGAAGATGCCTTAAGCATACGTTTTTGGGAGTTGCAGTACTGCGCGTCTTCAAGAGATACTTTGAGGTAGCGGTAGGCATGGGAAATGTCTCCGTCCGCATATAGCATCTGTGCAAGCTGGAGAAGCGAAGTGTGTTCCTTTATGCCGAGCCTGATGTCATTCAGAGCCGAACGGGCGAAGAAAACCTCTGCTTCTGTCCTTGAACCGGCTCCTCCGAGACATGTCTGCGCGAGAAGATACCAATAGATTGCTTCCTCCCTGTCGTCAGTGATTATATGACTGACATTGCTTTCCAGCCATTCCCGTGCTTCATGATATCGTCCCTCTAGATTTAGGAGATTTGCCTTTGTGTAATAGTAGCTGCTTCCATCCGTCTCCGGAGTTTGTGTCGCGAGCTGGGAGGAATAAGCATCATACAGCAGTCGTTGGTACTTCTGCTTGAGTCCGCTGTTGTCCACGGACTGGCAGATGCTTTCGTAGAGTGAACTCCTGATGCTTTGGGCATAACTTCTTAGAAAGGGTGTGGACCATCTTTTCGGATTTCCGTCAATGATGGAGAAAGCTTCTTCGTTAAGTCCCATTATGGAATAGATTTGAGCCAGGTTCAAGTCTGTCTCACGAACTTTTAGGCTGTCTCCTGTCCGGACAGCATATTCCTTTTTCCTCAAGGCGTATGTCAGCGCCGTGTCGGTCTGAAAGGCAAGGCACTCATCAACAATCCTTCCGCATTCCAACCATCCTTCGTCAGCGGACAATTCCTCTGTTTCAAGGCGCTCTTTTATTTCATCAACACGTTTTTCGCGCTGTATGGAATATGTCTTCTGTTGTGACAGGATTGCGTCCAGTTGTTTAAGAAGCTGGGAGAGGTCTTGATTCTCCGGGACATATAGGGCGGACAGAAAAATGACGGATGTGGTGAGCAAGAATTCAGTTATCATAGTTTCCGTTGTTAGTGTAGAACTTCATATTCTGTCAATTATGCGTTTTTGTATGATTCTCGTCGCTCTCATAGCAGAGTGAAAAATAGCGCCGGAGGATTATCCCTTTGCTGTCTGTTTCCACAAGAAGCGGGAGAGTGCTCAGGTCGAAAGCGTCGAAAAGTTTGTCGAATGTCTCGGGGGACTGATTCTGAATGTCATCGATATTGACTGCAAATATGTTGAGTTTCAGAGCTTTCGCTTCTTTCAGTTCGGCTTCGCACTGGTGGCAGCCGCTTGTGTGGAAAATAATGATAGTCCTTCCTCCGTTTCTGGAGCAATTCTTTCCGAGCCTGTCAAGACGACGGCTCTTAGCTTTTCCTCCGTTCAGAGAGCCTTTGACCTTGATGCCTGCAATTTTGCTCCCCGGTCTTGCCTTGGAAAGCAGTTCCTTCTGGATTTGTGCGAAGTTTACGACCATCAGTGAGTCTTCTGCGCTGTCGAATGGTGAATCGGGACAGAGTATGTAGTTGTCAATGATATATTCAAGGGAATTTTTCGCATCCTCACCCCTCAGGGGCACCAGACGGTAGAAAAGTTCCGTCACAGCCTGTTTTTCCCTCGCCTTTCTTTCGTCGAGCAGGCTTTCCAAAGATTCTGTATCCAGCATGCGTCCGACGATGATTCCTTCTTTGTCGATTAGGAACATTCTCGGAGTCGCAGTCACGGAATACAGCTTTCTGAAGTCACTGCTTTCTGAAAAATCGCAGAGATGGCGTGCTGAACTGACAGTGCTGAAATGAGATGAGATGAATTCTTTCCATTTTTGTGGATTGTCGCCTGTGTAGAATGTGATGAGTTCACAGTCGCTCCGACGAAGGAAAAAGTCTTCGAGTTTCACCGATTCGAGTTTGCATTTTGCGCAATCAGTGTCGTAAAACCACAGGATGGTGGGCTTATCTTTGCTGAATGATTCGAGTCCGGCTTCCGGCAGCAGGGGAGCTTTAGCTCCGAGAAGAGAACTGCGGTTGAAATCTGCGTAGAGACTGATTTCACTATTTCCCGGAATCCATTTGTCTGCTACGTGTACCGCAACATTCTCATCTCCCATAAGATGGGAATTTCTGAAATGTTCGAAAACTTTCACTGCTACCTCTTCCCTCGAAGCCGAATCGCAATTCCCGATTATGAAATCTGTTTCCTCGATTTTGGTCGGAATGTCGTAGGCTTCCAAAGCCAGCAGATACTCCTCAAGAACTTTGTCCCGGGATTGCGCGCTCGCCACGGGAAGGATTGGGCTGCAGAAGATTAGAGAAATCAAAATGGCTTCGATTCCCCTCGATTTCCGTATGTTCAGCAAATGCGATTTCATATATCCAAAAACTCTTCAGTCCCGTTCCTACAGCTTAATCCCATCGGGGATGAATGCCGAATAGTCGCCTCCGTGCTTGATGATGTCGCGGACTGCGGATGAGGAAATGTGGGCGTATTCCTGTGCTGTAGGGATGATTACGGTCTCAATGTCCGGAGCGATGCGACGGTTTGCGTCGGCAATGGAACGTTCGGTCTCAAAATCAATCATATTCCTCACTCCTCGCACAATGTGATGTATGCCAAGCTGGTGGCAGAGGTCCACGGTGAGGTTGTCGTATGAGAGTGCGCTGACTCCATTCAGTCCGGATGTCGCCTCACGGATGATTTCGAGTTTCTTCTCGTTGTCGTAGAACCCGCGTTTGTCCGCATTGATTCCCACAGCCACAACCACTTCGTCAAACATTGTCAGTGCACGTTTGAGTATGTTGAGGTGCCCGGCAGTGAACGGGTCGAACGAACCGGGAAAAAGAGCCTTTCTTGTTGTTTTTTTTTCGTTTTCCATATTTCGGAAATATCTGTAATGTTATAGTTTCCAGTCTATTGTGTCCTTCCTATGCTCTGCAAGATAGCTGTTGGCTTTTGAGAAATGTCTGCATCCGAAAAACGCTCCACGTGCGAGAGGGGAGGGATGGGCGGCTTCGAGCACGAGATGCTTCTGTGCATCAATCAGTTCGCGCTTGCTTCGGGCAAAATTTCCCCACAGCATAAACACCACGCCGTCGCAGTTGTCCGAGATGCAGCGGATTACAGCGTCCGTGAAGTTTTCCCAGCCTATTTTGCTATGCGATGCCGGCGCACCGGAGCGGACTGTGAGAATCGCGTTCAAAAGCAGCACTCCCTGTCTGGCCCAGTTTTCCAGATTAGGCCGCCCGGACATAGTCACTCCGAGGTCGTTTTCGATTTCCTTGAATATGTTTTTCAAGGATGGTGGAGCAGGAACATTGTCGGGAACGGAAAAGGACAGGCCCATAGCCTGGCCATAGCCGTGGTATGGGTCCTGTCCGAGTATCACTACTTTAACTTTGTCAAGAGGAGTGAGTTCAAAAGCCCTGAATATGTCCTTGCCGGGAGGGAAAACTGTCACTCCGGCAGCTTTTTCGGCGTGGAGATATTCCACCAGCTTGGCGAAGTAGTCTTTCTCAAACTCCGCCGCCAGCGCTCTCTTCCACGATTCTTCAATTTTTACGTCCACGATTCTTCAATTTTTACGTCCAGTATATAAACTGTGGGTGTTTGGCGCATAAAAAGATGGGATGCAAGGCGGATGTTGCAGATGAATACCGCAGCAACCTGATGGTTGTGAGGATTTCATCAAGACATCCAACGCAGCAGACCGCTTTTTATGCGTCAAACACTGCATTCAAGACGTCAGTGATGCTCCTTACATATATAAACTTCAACCCCTCAATATAAACAGGCTTGATGTCCTCCACATCCTTGCGGTTGTCCTCGGAAAGCACAATTGTGTGTATTCCGGAACGTTTGGCTGCAAGAATCTTCTCCTTGATTCCACCTACAGGAAGTACACGTCCGCGTAGCGTCATCTCGCCCGTCATCGCGAACCCGCTTCGAATCTGCTTCCCGCGAAACGCCGAAACCATCGATGTCACCATTGTGATGCCGGCCGACGGCCCGTCCTTCGGAACTGCTCCCTCCGGCACGTGAACGTGAACGTCTTTCTCCGAGAACTGCTTGTAGGTCAGACCGGTAAGCTCCGGGTGAGCCTTGAGGTACTGATAGGCAATCGTGGCGGACTCCTTCATCACGTCACCGAGGTTTCCTGTCATGGTGAGCACGCCTTTTCCTTCGCTGATGGAACTCTCGATGAACAGAATCTCTCCACCCATCTCCGTCCATGCAAGTCCGGTGACCACGCCGGAAGCCTCGTTTCCGCGCTGTTTGTCGTGGAAGGCAGTCGGCAGACCGAGATACTCCTTCAAGTCTCCCGGCTTGATTGTCTCCGGGCGCTCCTCGTCGAGGGCAATCTTCTTCGCACTCACTCGGGCAATCTTCGCAATCTGTTTCTCAAGGCTTCGCACTCCGGATTCCCGTGTGTATTCCTCTATGATTGCCGCCAACGCCGGCTTGCTGATCTTCAGCTGATCTTTGTTTAGCCCATGTTCCTCAATCTGCTTCGGAATGAGGTAGTTCTTTGCGATTTCCATCTTCTCTTCGGCAAGATAGCCGCTCACCGGAATCATCTCCATACGGTCGCGCAGCGCCGGCTGGATAGTCGATGTCGTGTTCGCCGTCGTGATGAAGAGCACGTGCGAGAGATCATAGTCGATGTCGAGGTAGTTGTCGTGGAAAGTCGTGTTCTGCTCAGGGTCGAGCACCTCGAGCAACGCTGACGACGGGTCGCCGTGAAAGTCGTTGCCTATCTTGTCCACCTCGTCCAAAACAATCACCGGATTTGATGTGCCGGCTCTCATTATTCCGTTCAGAATACGTCCTGGAAGTGCACCGATGTAGGTTTTCCTATGTCCGCGAATCTCCGACTCATCGTGCATTCCGCCGAGCGCAATCCTTATGTATTTTCTTCCCAATGCATCGGCGACGGACTTTCCGAGGCTCGTTTTACCGACTCCAGGAGGCCCGTAGAGGCAAAGTATAGGCGACTTCATATTTCCCTTGAGTTTCAGCACGGCAAGATATTCGATGATGCGTTCCTTCACCGTGTCGAGGCCATAGTGGGCCTTGTCAAGCACCTTTTTCGCGTGCTTCAGGTCAAGGTTGTCCTTCGAATACTCCTCCCACGGGAGATCCACCATGAACTGAAGATAGTTAAGCTGGGTGCTATACTCCGGTGAGTTCGGGTTCTGGCGCTCAAGCTTGATCATCTCCCTGTCGAAGATTTCCTTTGTCGCCTCCGGCCATTTCTTTTTCTCTGCCTTTTCCTGGAGTTTGTCGAGCTCTTCCATGTCGTCCATGCCGAGCTCCTCTTGAATGGTCCGCAGCTGGCTGTTGAGGTAATACTCCCTCTGCTGCTGGTCCATATCTCCTTTTACCTTCTGATTGATTTCGTTCTTCAGTTTGACGATTTCCGACTGGTTGCCGAGCATCTCAAGAAGCTTCTCGCCTCTTTCCAGAACCGAGGATATGCCAAGAAGCCCGATCTTCGCGGCGTAGTCATCGAAATCCACCGTCGTCGCCACAAAATTCACGAGAAACTCGAAGTTGTCGATTGACTTCAGGGCGTTGACGGCCTCTTTCGGCACAAAGGAGGCGTTCTTCGATATATAGATGGCCTTCTCCTTTATCAGATCGCCGGTTATCTTCAGAATGTTGTTGTCCGGGACGGTCGTGTCGTCTTCGACATATTGCACGCGCCCGAGCATATACGGCTCATATTCATATATCTCCTCAAGCCTGAAACGCTTGAATCCCTGAAGTATGGCCGTCATCGTCCCGTCCGGAAGTTCAAGAGTCCGGATGATCCTTGCGACGGTACCATATTCCGCAAGGTCCTCAACCTTCGGCTCCTCTACGCTGAAATCCTTCTGCGGAACCGTTCCTATAAACAGATTGTCCTTCTCCGCCACCTGAATGAGTTTCAGGGACTTCTCCCGTCCTATTGTCACGGGGTATATCGTTCCCGGGAACAGCACAGCGTTCCTTAGCGCCAGAATAGGCAGGGAATCAGGCAGTTCGTCTTCCCTTACCCCCTGCATCGGCCCGTCCGGTGACGCCACCGGAATAACGCTCACTTCCGCTCCTGCGGGTGAAAAGATGTCATTGAATAAATCCTTCATAAAATATCTTTTGTATATATGTGCACAAAAATGCCCTCTGACAAAATGTCAGAACAGACATGCCTTGCGATGTGTCGTATAATATGGTCAAGCATTATGCCATGCCGCAGCGCTTTCGAAAGTCAGGCTCCGGCATTGTGTGTTCATAATGCCTACAAAAATGATGTTTTTTTTTGAATATTAGAAAAATAACTCTAATTTTGCGAGGTTTTTACCGAGGTTAGAATTTCTAATAAACATTTTATACACAAGTATTATGACAAAGGCAGAAATCGTAAACGAGGTTGCACAGTCAACCGGAGTTCAGAAAGAGCAAGTAGCAGCAGTAGTGGACGGCTTCATGGAGGTTGTAAAGGATTCTCTTACAAAGGGTAACCCGGTTTATCTCCGCGGATTCGGCAGCTTCATCATCAAGCACAGGGCTGAGAAGACAGCACGTAACATCACCAAGGAGATTACGATAACGATCCCGGCACATGACATTCCGGCATTCAAACCGTCAAAGTCATTTGCAAAGCAGATCAAGAAATAATATTTTAAATTCATTACTACTATGCCAAACGGAAAAAAGCATAAGAGGCATAAGATGGCGACACACAAGCGTAAGAAGAGATTACGCAAGAACAGACATAAGAAGAAGTAGTCTGAGTGTCTGCCATTTAAGCAGTCTTACAAGTTGAAGGCTGGCCCGGGCGGTCAGCCTTTTTTACGAAACCCATAAAAAGCGGTCTGCTGCGTTGCGTTTCTTGATAAAATCCTCACCATCTAACTGACCCCTCCCGTCCCCTCGAAGGGGAAGTGGTGCTTCGTGCACACTATCGCACAAGGCTCTCGCTTCGTTGTTCTTCGCACGACGCTGATGCGTCTTTTGGATTGTGACAGCCGCATTGTATATCGTCTTTTTATGGACTTCTATTTTTAACTTTTATTGTCAATAAAATTTTAATGGAAGCCGGAAAAGAATCCGTAAAAGATCTTGTGGTTGAAGTCAGCTCGTCTGAGGTCTCCATCGCTCTGATGGAGAACCATCGTCTGATTGAGTTCAACAGAGAGTCTGTCTCGGGTCACAGCTTTTCGGTGGGGGATGTCTATCTGGGCAAGGTGAAAAAAATCTTGCCGGCGCTCAATGCAGCGTTTGTGGACATTGGTGATGAGAAGGAGGCTTTCGTCCATTATCTTGACTTGGGGCTCTACTTCAATGCATTCGATGAATTCGTGAAGAGGGCAAATCCCAACTCTGACCTCAAGGGAATATATTCCCACATAAAGATAGGTCAGCCGCTTGAGAAGGAAGGACGGATAGAGAAAGTTCTCACGCCGGGACAGATGATTGTCTGTCAGATTGTCAAAGAACCGATATCCACCAAAGGCTCGAGACTTACAGCTGAAATTTCATTGGCAGGACGCAACATTGTGCTTCTTCCTTTCGCGGAGAAGGTCAGTGTATCACAAAAAATAGCTTCGAAAGAAGAAAAGAAACGGCTTGAAACGCTGGTGAAGAGCATTCTTCCGCGCAACTACGGCGCAATTATCCGCACGGCTGCGGAAGGCAGGAACGCTGCTGTGCTTGATGCCGAGGTGATGTCTCTCATTGAGAAATGGGAGAGTTCATGGAAAAAGATTGCCTCGTCCAAGAAGGTGCAGCTCCTCTTCACTGAGTACAGCAAGACGACCACAATCCTCAGGGATCTCCTGAATGACTCGTTCAGCAATATCTACATCGACAACGAGAAGATCTACGAGGAGACCCTTAAGTACATTTCACTCATTTCTCCGGATCAGGAGAAAATAGTGAAATTCTACGAGGGCAAGGAACCTATCTTCGACCATTTTGAGGTCACGCGACAAATAAAGAGTTCCTTCGGAAAGGTCGTGCCTCTGAGGCAGGGTGCCTATCTCGTAATCGAACACACGGAGGCACTGCATGTGGTTGACGTCAACAGCGGAACGAGAGCCAAGAACAAGGAACAGGAACAGAACACCTACGACGTGAACTGCTACGCCGCGGAGGAGATTGCCCGTCAGCTGAGGCTTCGGGATATGGGCGGAATCGTCATCGTGGACTTCATCGACATGGAGTCGGGCGAGCACCGCAACCAGCTCTACAAGTATATGCAGCAGCTCATGGAAGGGGATAGGGCAAAGCATAATGTGCTTCCGCTCACCAAGTTCGGCCTGATGCAGATTACCCGCCAGAGAGTGCGTCCGGCGATTGAGCTGAACACTCTGGAGGTTTGTCCGGTTTGCCACGGCACCGGAAAGATTTCTTCAAGCATTGTGATAGACGAGGATATTGAAAGGAAACTTGCCAACTATGTCGTTGACAAGAAGATACAGTCATTGACGCTGAAAGTAGGGCCCATTCTCGGTGCCTACCTTACCAAGTCCGATGGTCTGTTCAAAGGTAGCATCCTCGACCGCTGGAAAAAGAAGTACAAGTGCAGGCTTAAGATGGAGACATCTTCTGACTTCACTGTCCTGCAGAATGAATTCTATGATGAAAAAGGAGCGAAACTCGAGTGAGTTTCGCTCCTTTTTTGAGATGTCTTAGCCCTTAATTGCGCCTCTTATCTTTTAATTGCGCCGCGTTGCAATGCCGATGTAGTAGAGAAGGGTTGCGATGGAACCGATTGCTGCGATAACGTAGGTGTATGCGGCCCATTTCAGGGCGTCAATTGCCATCGGACGTGTGCGGTCATCGACGATTCCTGAACTTGTCAGCCAGCTGACTGCCCTTGAACTTGCGTTGATTTCACACGGAAGCGTGACGAGGCTGAAAAGAGTTGTCATTGCGAAGAGCGCGATTCCAAGCCAGAGAATTGATGGGAAACTGTTCACCAACATCACTCCCAAAAGCAGGACCCACTGGACTGTCATGTTGCAGAAATTCACTGCAGGAACCAGAGCGCTGCGAAGCTTTACCGGAGCATATCCCTGTGCATGCTGGACGACGTGTCCGCATTCATGTGCGGCGACGGCCGCAGCCGCTATTGAAGAACTGGAATAGACCGCGTCGCTCAGGTTCACAGTCTTGCTCCTCGGGTCGAAATGATCCGTGAGCACGCCGTTGGTGCGACGTACCTGCACATTGTGTATCCCATACCAGTCAAGCATCTTTTCCGCCACCTGTGCGCCTGTGAGGCCGCTCGGGTTCGGCACCTTGGAATACTTGCTGAACTTGCTTTCCAAAACTTGCTGGATGGTGAAACTGATCAGCATCACAGCAATGACTATTATCCAAATGTTCATTTTGTATTTTATTTTACAGCATTATAGTCTTGGCAACGCGGTCTGCCTTTTCCTGACCTGCCGCAGCGGCCACAATGGCAAGACCGAACGCAATCGCGTGTCCGGCTCCGCGTGAAGTAATGAGGTTCCTATCAATAACCACGCCGTCTTTTGTGTCGACTGTGGCTCCGGCATCCTCAAGCGCGCTCTCAAAGCCTGCATAGCAGCACATCCTACGTCCTTTGAGCCCGCCCATCTTGCCGAGAACCACGCTCGGCGCTGCGCAGATGGCAGCAGTGATGCCGCCTTTGTCGAAGTGCTTCCTGGCAATCTCAATGAGTTCCTTCTTTTCCGAAAGGTTTATTGAACCTGGCATTCCTCCAGGAAATGCGAGGACGCCTTCTCCGTCGATGTCCTGATTTTCGGTTTCCTTCAGAAACTCGCTCCAGTTAAGATCCGCCATAATCCCGATTCCGTGGGAACTGTGTACAAGGTGCTCTTCTGTGATAGAAACTGTCTTCACTTGAAGCCCTCCGCGTGTCATCATGTCCACCGGGCACATGGCCTCGGCAATTTCGTATCCTTCAGCGAGAAAGAGATAATTTGTTTTCATGTATGTTTTTTATTGTAACAGCGGGCAAGGCCTGTTTCGCATTGCCCAAACGTCAACATTATGGCAAAAGCCGTGCAAATGTGTCGTTTATAGATGAAAATTCATTAAAAAATGGTACTTTTGCAGCCTGTTTGCTCCAGCGGAACCTATTGTGGGTGTCCATAGGAGTTGTAATACATTAGAATTATGTTTGGAGAGAACGATTTCTCGCGTCTGGAACTGAGTCTTCCGGACTGTGAGTCAAACTACCGATATTTCAGAAATCTGCTGAAACCGACAACGAAACTTCTCGTGCTCGTCAAGGCCAATGCCTACGGACACGGCGCCGTGGAGTTTTCGCGACTTATGGAACAGAATGGCGCGGACTATCTTGCTGTGGCCTATCCTGTTGAGGGAATGGAACTTCGTGCCGCCGGCATCCACAAACCGATTCTCGTGCTCACCGCCGGGACCGATTTTTTCAACGAGATAATAGACAACAACCTTGAGCCGAGCATCCCTAATCTTTGTTCACTGAAGATTCTTTGCGAGATCCTTGAGCAGCGCGACGTTCACAACTATCCTGTCCACATAAAACTCGACACCGGAATGCACCGCCTCGGTTTTATGAGTTCGGAACTGGAGGAACTGGAGGAATATCTGTCGAAAACCGACCGTGTGAAGGTGAAATCCATTTTCTCCCATCTTGCAGCTGCTGAGGACCCGGCGAGCGATGACTTCACGCTCGGTCAGATTGAGATGTTCAATCGAAACGCGACGTCACTTACGAAGACCTTGGGCTACAGGCCGATGTGGCACATACTCAATTCTGCAGGCATCGAGAGATTCCCTCAGTATCAGTACGATATGGTGAGGCTCGGCATCGGAATCTATGGAGTGAGCGCTCTTCCCGGGGTGCATCTTGCTCCAGTCGCTTCGTTCAAGTGCAAGATTCTTCAGATCAAGAACCTGAAGCCGGAAGACGGGACAATAGGCTACGGACGTAACGGACAAATCGCTCCTGAGGGCACGACAATCGCCACAATCCCGGTTGGCTATGCGGACGGCATCGACCGCCATCTCGGGCGCGGCAACTGCTCGTTCCTGCTTAACGGACATCGCGTGCCGACAATCGGCAATATTTGTATGGATATGTGTATGCTTGACATAACCGGCGTTCCGGCGCAGGTGGGTGACACCGTCACCATATTCGGCAAAGAACCGACAATTTCCGAACTTGCGGACATTCTCGGCACTATTCCTTATGAGATTTTGACCTCAGTTCCGCGGCGAATCGAGCGTGTGGTTATAGCCAATCAGATGGAGTGAAGGTCGATTTTGGCGCATTCGGCACATTCGGGAAATATGAGAATCCGGTGAGTTTCTCAAGGTCTGAGACGGACATCATATCCTTTACCTGTGGCTTGTGCTGGTGATTTCCGGTGTGGCTAAGGACAAAAGCAACGCATTGGAGCTCGGAGGCAGAGCAACTTGTTACAGCTTTTCCCGTGTTGCCATTCTTTGTGCGAAGCAAGGCATAGTAGAACATTGTAGGGACATCCCCGCCACTTGCTTTCTTTGGAGTAATTGTCTGATTGTATTTGTCTGTAAACGTTTCGAAATAGCATCCGACGACAGCGTAGAGTGTGTCTGAGCATACGAGACCGTCTATGTGGTCTTCAAGGTTGTTCCATGCGCCTCCTCCAGTGTTGAAGCCGCTCTGTACTTGAGGAGCGATGTTGGAATAATAGAAAACTTGATGGTTTGTTGCTACAGAATGGTTTCTGTCGGAAGAACCAATCATATGACCTCTAGTGTAACCGGGCCATTTCCCGTTTTGAGGGCAGGATATTTTCGGGTCTCTCTTGTAGTTGTCGTGTCTTCCCTTACCGGTATACATCTTGTGGCGTGGGCCTGCCACCCAAACAGGGCAAAGATGTTTGCTGCTGTAGCAGACTGAGAAGTTTCTTGCGGTTTTCCCACCAGGACCTTTTTCACCGCCGGCACAGAAGTGGTGTGCAAAATACAAAGTTTTGTCGTCTTTGTCAATCAGATCCGTTCCGGAGACCTCATAATTGACGGCAGGGAGCTCAAACCATCCATATTGTCCGTTGTTTGGGCCCGGTGTCGGAGTTGGACCCGGTTCCGGTGTCGGGCCAGGCTCCGGATTTGGTTTGTCAGGGTCCGGTTCTGTGTCTGGTTTGTCAGTGCCGGGCCTATTCTGGATACCTGTGCCTACAACCCTCTTGTAGAGGAGTGCCGATTTTGCGGAAGAACTGATGTAGAAACATTTTTCTTCCGGATTCCAGGCGATTGCTCCGTCTCCTGCTTTCGGGTTCAGACTGAAGTCTCCTTCTCCGTTATCGCTGTAGAGCACTTCCCAAAGATAGCAGTCTGCGTTCAGTTCTTTTGCGGATTTGATGAAACCGTCTTCTCCGTCGAATCCGATGTAGCCGACAGATTCAATGTGGACTCTATAGTATTCTCCGCTTTTGATAAGGACAGCTTTTGTGTTGTCGGCATCTGACCCGAAGACAACTCCGTCAAGAGTCGGGAGTTTCTCTCCCGCAGTTCCCTCAAATTTGTCTCCGACCCCGCTCAGCGGAATCAGGCTGCTGCCGTCTTTGTGTGCAATGATGTAGTCGCCGCTCCAATCATCGACCCAAGAAGAAATTCCAACATATTCATCGTCAAGATGTTCGCTGTTGTTGCTGATTTTGTCGCAGGAAGCCAAACCCAGAAGTCCGTACAGTACCATTGTAACGGCTGCGGCTCTTCCCCATAGACCCAAATGATTCATTCTAATTTTGTGTTATTGTTCTGTTTTGTTAAAAAGAGATTGAACGAAAGTCCAATCTCCTATGGGGCACAAATTTAAGACTTATTTTCGGACAAACAAAGCCTATTATCTACAAATCTCAAAAACAAAATCCCAAACCGAACTCATAGTCGCAAGTGCGGAAAGCCGCCGTGGAAACGCCTGCGTGGAGGCGAAAACTGCGGATGCGGAAGTGAAGGGCGATGTCAGCGGCTATGCCTCGTGGATTGCGATCAGAGACTCTTGCCCAATTGAGCGAAGAGTCTTCCCAAAGGAGGGTACGACTGCCGTAGCCGGCTCCGGCGGATAGGCTAAGCCAATCGCAGGTGCGAAAAACAAGGCCGGTTGTGACACAAAGACGAGAAACTCTGGAACGGCCAGAAGTCCAGATGTAGCCATCGGAGGTGGTTCCGTCAGAAAGGCAGTCATACTCCGATGCGGAACTGCGGAAATTCGACACGGCTTTGACATAACAGCCCCAGCGGAACTTCTCCCAGCAGAGCATCAGTCCTCCAGAATAATCTGGGACAGCGAAAATCCCTGACACAGAAAGACCTATAGGCTCGCGTCTACGAATGGTCCCAAGTGAGGAAGAATCTACCGGAAATGGAAGGTAGACTATTGAATCCCTGACGATTACCTCTTTTTCGACAGATGGAGCCGGAGTTCTCAACACCATCTCGTAGGTCACCGCAGACTCAATGGGCTCAGGAAAGACATAATCCCTGATGACCCCGAAATCCTTGTCAGGAGACTCCTGCCATGTCCGCACATGAATCACAGGAATCTGAGGATCGGTCAAATCAACGAGTATAAAAAGATAGCCAACATCGGAATAGGTCGTGGAGAAATATTCCTGCCGGATTTTTATTCCGAAGAGCTGCCCAGACTTTCCGAGCTTCACGACCTCGCTGTCAGAGAACTGGATGTTGATGTATTCCTGGCTCGCGAAGACCCGAGAAAGGTTGCGGATGTATGCAGCCTTGTTCTGACGGGTGAAACGGACATAGCGGTTCGTGCCGTACCCGTCGTTGCGCATTCCCGCGTTTTTGAGGACACGTCCCGTTATTATCAGTGCGTCGTCGTCGAAAATCGAACTTATGTAATCGAGCCTACGGAGTGAATATGCAGTCTTGTAGTTTTCGAGAAATGCTACAAGTATGAGCCGCGCCTCTTCGGACCAACCATCGTGGGAGCAAATGTCGGATGTGGCAGCCTTTCCGAGAGAGAAAGTGAGGTTGGATATGAGAGCATCCTTATTGAATGTCAATACTATATCCTCAACAAATCTGCGCGGGTTGCCGCTGAACGAGAAGGCCATAGGGATGCTGCGGCAGAAGACCTCATCACCGAGGGCATAAAAATTCAGGTCATCGCGGGAGAGAACACGTGCATTGCCGTAGGCCACGAGACGAAGGAATGTTTCATAGCCTGTCTCAGTGAATAGCGGACGGGCGGACTCATAGTCTCGGGATGTCAGGGCATCGCATATCTTTGAAACCGCAGCCTCATATTCCGAAGTGAAGAGAACAGGTGTCAAGCCCACCGCCCTTGTCGAATCAGAAGATTCATCTGGATTTTCCCGAAGTTTTTCCCGGGATATGACATCCATCACCTTGCTTCTAACCGCCGAGAAATCTATTCTGCTGACCGCCACTCGTCACTCACAATATAATACCCGTTCAAACAATCAGTTGTATCCATATATTCAGCGCATTCCACCCTCACCGCATCTTCATCATTCCTCGGCACACTGCATTCGTTCACAAATGAACCACCCGCCCGGCAGCCCCAAAGCACCGTCGAAATCACACACCACGCCGTCACATATTTCAGAATCCGTATAATCTCACATGCCATATTGCTATAGTTTTATCTGGCATAAGTAAAACCAAATCACGATGCCAATCAAGTTCATTTAGGTTCATTTGCAAATTGGCGGAATGGCGGATTGAAATTTGGCCGATTGGCGGAATGGAATTTGGCCGATTGACGGAATGAAAATTGGCCGATTGGACGAATACTTTTCTAAAACATATTGGTTTTTCGATATTTATATTCTAACTTTGCCATCACTATGAGTGAATATCGAAATAGAATTGCAGACAAGATTCTACAAGACAATCTTGAGGCTGCCGGACTTGTTCTTATCGAAGGGACAAAATGGTGCGGGAAAACGACGACTGCTGAACAGCACGCCGGTAGTATTGTATACATGAATGATCCTGAACATTCCGAAACCTATCTTGCCCTTACCCAAAACGCCCCAAGACTCTTGCTGAAAGGAGATACGCCACGGCTTATTGACGAATGGCAGGACACACCGGAATTGTGGGACGCAGCACGCTTTGAAGTCGATCATAGAGAGAAAAAGACTGGACAATTCATCTTCACCGGCTCGACTGTCATTCCGAAAGAAAAACTTGAAAAAATCAAACACTCCGGGACGGGACGTGCGGCCTGGATGACAATGAGACCGATGAGTCTCTGGGAATCAGGAGAATCTAACGGGCAGCTAAGTTTGAGGGCTTTGTTCAATGGCACAACTGAGGAAGCATACGAATCAAACGAACTCGATATCGAACAGTTGAGTTGGCTAATCTGCCGAGGAGGATGGCCGGCAGCACTAACTATGACCAAAAACGGAGCTTTAAAGCAGTCCATTAACTACATAGAAGCAATTGCGAGCAGAGACATATCTGACATTGATGAGGTAAAGAGAGAAAAAGAGTTCACTCTTCGTCTGTTGAGAAGTTATGCCAGATTTCAAGGAGCACAAGCACCGCTAACCTCAATCTATGCAGACCTAAAAACCAATGCCGAAAGTTCTATGACCGAAGAGACAATATCCTCCTATATCACAGCCTTAAAGAAACTGTTTGTCATCGAAGACGCTCCGGCATGGAATCCCAACCTAAGATCAAAGACGGCAATCCGAACATCTGACACCCGCTATTTCGTTGACCCGTCAATCGCAACAGCCGCTCTAGGTGTAGGACCGGAGAAATTGATTGCCGACCTCAATACGATGGGACTTCTTTTCGAGACAATGTGCATAAGGGATCTTCGTGTATATTCGGAAGCACTGGATGGGAAGGTCTATCACTTTCGGGACAAGAATGGTCTTGAATGCGATGCCGTAACACACCTGAGAGACGGAAGATATGGACTAGTCGAGATTAAGCTCGGAGGACAGAGGCTGATTGATGAGGGAGCAAAAACACTCCATACCCTGTCCGGAAAAATTGACACAGGAAAAATGATGCATCCATCATTTATGATGGTTCTTACCGGCACCGGAGCATACGCCTACAAACGAAAAGACGGCATATGGGTGGTACCGGTCGGATGTCTGAAGCAATAACTGCAACCTGACGCTCCGTGTCAGCTACTGCAAAGCCTGCACGAGCTATTAAGAGCACCGAGTCATGTCAGAAATTCAGTTCCAGCCCTGAACTTCGCCACCGATGTCGATGCGGACTTTTGACGGGTCGCTGTTTAGAGTGATGTTCAGTTTGTGCTCGACGCCGGACTTGAAGTTGAGGCGGCTTTCGAGAGGGTAGGAGACGTTGCCAGAGAGAATCTCGATGAGCGGCTGGCGGCGGGTTATGTTCTGAGGAACAAGGATTGCCGCGTATTTGCCTTCCGCTTCCCTCACGGAACGAAGTTTAAGACGTATTGCTTTTCCGACATTTATGTCTAACTTTGCACCAATTACATAAAATATGTAACACAATATATGTAACGCAAATTATGGAAAAGTTAAAGAACCCATTCGTAATCTACGGATATAAGGGCGCAGAGTATTTCTGCGACAGGAAAGAAGAGACAGAAAGGCTCGTGAAGGCATTGGAAAATGGACGGAATGTCGTGCTCATATCGCCGCGGCGTGTCGGGAAGACGGGCCTCATCCAGCATGTTTTTGAGCGGATTGGGAAAAAAGAACAGGGCACGAGATGCTTCTACATGGACATCAATGCGACAAGGAACATGAGCCAGTTCATACAGTTGTTGGCAAAGACAGTGGTAGGAAAAGTCGATTCATTTTCGCAGGCCGCGCTACGGAAAATCACGACATTCTTTGCCAATTACAGGCCCACTGTTTCATTCGACGAACTGACAGGAATCCCTACTTTTTCCATAGCGGTTGCTCCCGACAGACAGGAAGAATCGCTGAAACACATATTTGAATACCTGAAACAGTCCGGGAAACGGGTTTACATTGCAATCGACGAGTTCCAGCAGATTGCGGAATATCCGGAAAAGGGCGCGGAGGCTCTTCTGCGCTCCTACATTCAGTTCCTCACAAATGTCTATTTCATATTCTCCGGCAGCAGCCAGCACCTCATGTCCGAAATGTTTCTGTCTGCAAAGCGTCCGTTTTACCAGAGCTCGCAGATAATGAGCCTGCCTCTGATTGACGTCGGAGAATATGAGGCTTTCGCGAACAAATGGCTGAAACTGAAGGGATTTGAAATCAGCGATATGGATTTCAGATACCTTTATGACATGGTTGATGGCCAGACATGGTATGTGCAGAGCATACTCAACAGACTCTATGAAAATGGGGAGGCAATTGACAAGTCCGTCATTGCACAGACTGTCGATAACATCATCCATGAGCAGGAAGACTCATTCATCAACTACTGCAAGTCACTCACAGACAACCAGGTGGCACTTCTCTCGGCCATAGCCAAAGAAAAAGGAGTCACGTCGGCATTATCCCAAGAATTCATCCGCAAGTATAGCCTGCCTGCAGCCAGCAGCGTGAGCATCGCACTTAAAGCCCTGCAAAAACGGGATTTCGTGCACGAGTTCAACGGGAAAATAATCGTGTATGACCGGTTCTTTTCAATCTGGCTGCGAAGGGAAACGGAATGTTGAAACGATTGTAGACGAAACAAATCACTTTCTCTCAGTACATCAGGCCGAAATGCCACAGCGGAAGAGTGCGATAGCCGGGAAAATCAATATCATCCTTGACTACAAATGAGTTTGGTATGCCATTTATCTGCTTTTGCTTCTTGGAATGCCCTCCAACCTCAAAAGTGTAGTCTCCGATTCGGAAGTCACCGTTTGCATCCGCACTCGCTACTGTGTGACATACAGATGTCTGTGCGAAAAAGAAAGTTTCTCTGACATTGCCTATTTCAGGAATGTTGTCGGCAAGCGCATACACGAGACTTGTATTCGCGAGATAGACCTTATCGACTTTCTCCAGAATTTTCATTCCTGTGTCCGCGGTATGCAGCTGACGGATGAGACCGGATTTCTCCATATAGGTCATATATGTCGATGCTGTTGCCCTGTCCACCTCAAGGGACCGGGCAATTTCGGAAAAATTCGGCTTGAATGGTACGCTTTGAGAAATGATGTTCAGAAGTTTCTTCAGTTTAACTACCGTTGACACATTCATTCTGGCATATTGTGGAATATCCACTTCAAGTGTCTGGTTCACAACATTATTTAGCCGAATCTGGTAGTTGTCAATTAAAAAAAACGGGTAATCCCCCATTTTTAGGAACTTATGAAACAACGGAATCGGGAACTTGACAGCTCCTGAAATATCGACTTTTCCAGCCACGATGTCCTCCAAAGAAAAGTGCGGGACCGAAATCCCTTCTGAAAGAAACAGAAACTCCCTGAAAGACAGGCCATGAAGAGTATATTCAATTGCCCTTCGGCTCAGGTCCGCATCCACGCCCTTCTTTATGGACAGCAGGGATGATCCGGTGAGGACAATCTTCAGTTCCGGCAAGTAGTCATACATCATTTTCACCTCACGTGACCAAGTCTCATATTTGTGAACCTCGTCGATATAGATACATTTTCCTCCGTTTTTGTAGAATGCCTCAACAAAATCGTACAGCGAATGAGAAGAAAAATATGTATGTCCCGCATCGACATAAAGGGAGGTGCCTATTTCTCCGCTGAGCTTAATCCGCTGCAGAATCATTGTCGTCTTGCCTACGCCACGGGCGCCTTCGATGACCACGAGCCTCGACTCCCAGTCAATCTGAGAGTAAAGATATCGCAGAAATGTCGTTTCTGTCCGGGACAGAAGAAAATGGTACAATGTGTAAAGCCTCTCCATATTTCTCTATTTTGAGGCAAAGATAATGAATTTGCAGAATAGATTCTACAGTTTATAACAAAATTGCTGAATAAGTTATACGCCGCTGCATTAGATTCCCTTGTTTTTTCGAAACAGACGGGTCAATTCCGTCGGCACTGTATGCTTATTGGGTATCAAGGTATCTTTTCGAAGACAAGGTGAATCAAATTCTCCTTCCCGAGTGCAATGCATAATAAGCATAAAAAAATCTCTTATTTTAACATTTGCTAGTAATTTACCGAAAAATCACCAAGATAGTAGTGCAACATAAGAGAATGACACAGATTTGCCGGTTATAGAATGTCCAGGCGATTGAGGCCGCTGACGGCTCCGGCGACGTAGGAGACGGATGCCGCAGGGTCGGAGGCTTGGTGGAGTGCCGGGATGTAAAGCGGGAAGCCGAGCATAAAACTCCCTGCGGAGAAGCGGTCGCCGGGCTGAAGTTTCGAGTTTTCAGACTCGCGCACGATGAACTCACAGCCGCCGAGGTGTTCAATCTTCACGAGACGGTCTGGTGCCCAACCGAGCAGAAGGCAGGTTCCTACTGGCATATTTTCCGACTCTATAACCTTGGAACTGAAAAACCTGGAAGTGACTGTCCTATCATTGCAAAGCGCCTTGCAATAGGCCGAAAAATCGCGCTTGCCTATGAACTTGCAGAGAATATCGAGCGTCGAAGAGCGCGGAACATGAGTTCCGGAAACATAGCCCCATAGCCGTTTCAAAGTCGATGCTGAGAGCAGTTCATGTGTCTCCCTATCGATGACGACCGAAAGCGCCTCGAGGTCCGTGGTGGTACGAATCCTCCTGCCGTATGCCTTTTCAACGTCCGAAAGCAGACAATTCAACTCCGGAATGACTTTCCTGGAATTATCCTTTGCCACGCCACCTTTTCCGCCCCGAATCTCTGAGCCGAGTTCCTCTGCAATGCCCTTTTCCATAATCTCATATTTTCATAAACACCGCAAAGTAAAGCATTATCTCTCGATCTCCCAAAGTTCATTTTGGTTCATATCACCGGGAATGGCGAACGGAACCTCATCCTGGTCACCCTCAGCCACAAATCTCATAGAGTTCAAGCAGCCTCATCTCCACTTCATCTGTGCGTGCGATGATTTCTCCAATACGTTCCGATGCCTTCTGCAGCTCATCGTAGGGGAGTCCGGCTTCACCGAGACGAGTTTCCAGGGCCGATTTCTCTGCAGAAAGTGCTTCGGATTCGGCTTCAAGCGCCTCTAACTCCCGTTGTTCCTTCCAGCTCAGTCTTATCTTTGCCGGGGTAGGAGCCGTTCCTGTCGCTGTCACTGAGTCTGATCCGGTCTGCATGGCTTCTTCCTTGATGGCAAACTGCTTTTTGGCCTTCTCTTTTCGTTCCTGCTCCCGCCGCTCAGACTTTTGCGCCGCCTCATAATCCTTTATATACGCCCTGTAGGAACTGAAATTTCCGATAAAATCCTTCACCATACCATTGCCGCAGAATACGAGCAGATGGTCCACAAGGCGGTCGAGGAAATGGCGGTCGTGCGAAACGATAATGAGGCTGCCTTGATATTCGGAGAGATACTCCTCGAGAATGTTCAGCGTCATAATGTCAAGGTCGTTCGTGGGCTCGTCAAGTATGAGCAGATTTGGCTGCTGCATCAGGATTGTGAGCAGATAGAGCCTTCGCCTTTCACCTCCGCTGAGGCGGGAGACCCTGTTGTTCAACATATCGTGTGGGAAGAGAAAGCGGTTCAGCAGCCCGGTGTCGTTCACGGTCTCAAGCACAGTCTGGTCCTCCTCGAAACTCATTCCGTTTTGATGGTAGTAGCCGATTTTGAGCGATTCACCGCGCGCGATGCTCCCGCTGTAGCCTTGAAGTTCTCCGGTGAGAAGGTCTATGAATGTGGATTTTCCCACACCGTTGCGCCCCACCACTCCTATGCGGTCGCAGCGCTGGAACTTGTAGCTGAAATGGTCGAGATAGCAGTCCGCTCCATAGTAGAAACTGACATTCTTGCAGTCTATAACCTTGGTTCCCAGCCTGTTGGCAAGCTTTGCGTCGGAGGAAAACCCCTTCCCGCTCATCCCCGCAGAAACCGCCGACATGTCCACCGATTTGCTCTCCCGCACTTCTTCAGCCCGGTCTTTCAATTCGTGGAATGCGTCAATCCTATATTTCGCCTTTCCGCTTCGTGCACACGGCGTGCTCCGCATCCATTCCAGTTCGCGTCGCAGGATGTTCCGCACCTTGTCGGTCTGTGCGTTCCAGTTGGATATTCGTTCGTCGCGCTTTTCGAGATAGTTCTGATAATCGCCACGGTAGCAATAGACAGCCCCGTGGTCCATTTCCATCACCATATTGCAGACGCTGTCGAGGAAGTAGCGGTCGTGGGTGACCATAAGCAGGGTACAGCGGGCGCGTTTGAGGTAGGCTTCGAGATATTCAATTGCGTCGATGTCCAGGTGGTTGGTCGGCTCGTCCATAATGAAGAAGTCCGCCTCGGTGGCGAGCATCTGCGTGAGTGCGACTCTTTTGACACCTCCGCCGGAAAGTTCCTTCATCGGCTGTCCAAAATCAGTCAGCCCGAAATCCGTCAGCAGCCGTTTCACCCTCAATTCATATTCCAATAGGCGTTCCTCGTCAAGATGTTTCGTGAACTCCTCACTACTATCCATAATCTGCCGGAAGATTCCTTTTTCCGGGTCGAAGTCATATTCCTGCTCAAGGAAGGCTATGCGTATGTCCTTGAGAAACAAAATCTTTCCGCCAGAATCGCTCTTGTCCTTTCCTGCGAGAATCCTCATAAGAGAAGTCTTTCCCGTGCCATTGGGCGCAATAAGCGCAATTTTGTCCCCCTCATTTATATTGAATCCGATATGTTCAAAAAGAACTTTCGGTCCGTAGGATTTTGATATATTTTCGATCTGAAGGTAACTTGCCATAAATATATATATATTCGGACATCAAAATTATTGATATATAACTATTTCCAGCCTCCGCCAAGGGCTTTGTAGAGGCCTACGATGGCGAGGTTTTCACGAGTGATGGCTTCGCTGAATTCAAGCTGGGATGAGAAATACTTACGTTGGGCGTCCAGAACATCGATGTAGTTGGTGACACCATTGATGTACTGGCTGTCCGCCAAGGTCACATACTGCATCGCAGCCTCCTCCATCTCTGCCTTCACGCGAGAGTTGGAACGGGCGGACTGATAGATCACCGTGGCGTCATAAACCTCGCGGAACGCCTGAATCACCGTTTTCTCATATTGGAGCCTCGCCTGCTCATAGGCCGATACGGCAGCCTTCATCGCAGCCTTGCGTCTTCCGAAATCGACAATCGGGGCAGCAAGAGTCGCACCCGCAAACCAGAACGGGGACTGGAAGAAAGCACGTAACTGACTGTTTTCCAGACCGGCGCCGAGATTGATTACAAACGAAGGGTATCTCTGAGCGATGGCAATTCCGACGCGGGCTTCTGCAGCGTGAAGTTTGTTTTCAGACATCATTATGTCCGGCCGGCATTTCAGCACATCCGACGAAACTCCCGCCGGCACTGTCGTGATGGAATAGATGTCCGTAGCCGAGACGCTTCTTTGGATTTCCCTTGGGTATGAACCGGTGATAAAACAGAGCTCACTTTCCTTGAGGGCAATCTGCCTCTGCAAATCCGGAATCAGGGCTTTGGACGAAGCATACTCCACAAGTGCCTGTTGGTAAGGGATTTCGGACGTCAGTCCGCCTTCCGCCCTGAGTTTTGCCTGTTTCACACTTTCACGTCTTGTTTCGAGTGTGTTCGACACAATCTCAAGTTTGCGGTCCAGTCCAATCAGCTCGTAATAGGCCGAAGCCACACTTGCAACGACACTCATTCTCACCGCCTTCTGCGCATCCTCTGCGGCAAGATACTCCGCCATCTTTTCTCTTCCCGCCCATTTCAGACGACCCCAGAAATCCACCTCCCATTGGAGCGAAGCCTTCAGACCGAATTCCGGGCTGTCCGGCTTGGATGAATTTCCGCCGTAGTTGCTGTAGTCGTTCTGGCCATATCCCTTTGCTGAAATGGAAGGAAGTTGCTCCGCTTTCTGCATTCTGTACTTGAAGCGCAGTTCATTAAGCCTCTCCGCGGCAATGAGCACGTCCTTGTTGTAGGATAGCGCCGTGTCTATAAGTCTTTGAAGTTCAGGGTCTGTGAAAACCTCCCTCCATCCCGGGTCCTCGAAACTGCCGTCCCCCTTTTCAAGCGAAATGCTTTGTGGCATATTTCCCAAATCTGGTTTCGGACAATACTTTGCAGGCGAACAGGAAGCGAGGGTCATTGCCGATGCCAACATCAGCACAAGCACCGGAGTGACAGACTTCTTACCCAAACGAAGTTTAGGACGCCAATGAGACATGAATTTTCTGAGGTTATAGATTACCACAAAGAAAAACGGCACGAATACGATTCCGGCGGTGATTCCGGCAATCATACCGAAGAATACGCCCGTTCCGATGTTCTGGCGGCTCTCCGAACCCGGGCCGCTGGCAAATACAAGCGGAAGCATACCGAGGATAAATGCCAGGGAGGTCATCACAATAGGTCTGAACCGGAGTTTTGCCGCAGTAATTGCCGCATCCACGACATCCCTGCCCGCCTCGACCTCTTCCTTGGCGAACTCCACAATCAAGATGGCGTTTTTCGCCACCAGACCTACCAGCATCACAAGTCCAATCTGGAAATATATGTTACTCTCCATCCCCAAGAGGGCGACGCCGAGATAAGCTCCGAAAATCGCAATAGGCAGAGACAATATCACCGCAATCGGTATCGACCAGCTCTCATATTGGGCGGCAAGGAACAGGAACACAAAAAGCAGTGCCAGAGCAAGTACCAGTCCGGTCTGTCCGCTCTCTTTTTTCTCCTGATAGGACATTCCGCTCCATTCCACCCCGATATTGGACGGAAGGTGTTCCCTGGCGATTTGCTGAAGAATCTCCAGCGCCTCTCCCGAGCTGACTCCGTTTGCCGCCTCTCCACGGATTGTCGCAGAGTTGTACATATTGAAACGCTTTATGGCTCCCGGACCAGTTGTGTAGTGGGTGTTGCCCAAAGCGTTGACCGGAATCATCGTGCCTCCCGCACTCTTGAGGAAAAAGAGATTGAGATTGTCCGTGTGTGCACGATATGGGGCATCCGCCTGAATGTAAACCCTGTAGATACGGTTATACATATTGAAGTCATTCACATAGATTGCTCCGGTGAAGGCTTTGAGGGTCGAGAATACATCCGCCATAGAAAGACCCAGAAGCTGGATTTTGTCGCGGTCGGCATCAAAATAGAGCTGAGGAATGTCCGTCTGCATTCCTGAGGAGAGTCCCGTGAGTTCCTTACGTTTCGACGCATAATGGAGCAAGGTGTCGGAGGCGTTCTGTAAATCCACATAGGATGCATCTCCTCTTGCCTCCAGCACCATTGAGAATCCACCCGAGGTTCCGAGTCCCGGGATGACAGGCGGTGTGCTGATATACACCCGGCTCTCCGGATAGCGTGAAAGAGTGTCCCTGACCATCGCTATTGTTTTGGTCATATCCGTAACCTTACGTTTATTCCAAGGCTTGAGGATTACCGTCAGAGTGCTGCTCGACTGGGTCGTCCCCACTCGCGGACTCGACCCGGTGACATTGAGCACATAGTCGACATCCGGTTGACTCATAAGAAAATCCATAGCCCTGTCTGTCACCGCCCTCGTGCGTTCGAGAGTGGCTCCGGTGGGAAGTTCAAGCTCGACGGTGAAATAGCCCTGGTCCTCCTTCGGGATGAAACTGCTCGGGACAAGACGCGCCAAAACAAAGATTCCGACAAGGGCGACTCCAAAAATCGCAAACATCCTTTTGGAATTGTCCACCGCCAGACGAACCATTTTCGTGTAGAACGAGGAACCTGAGTCCATCCACGAATTTATCTTTCTGAATATAAAGTTCTTATGCTCATTTTCCGCGTGAGGCCTCAGGAATTTCGAACACATCACAGGGCTCAGGGTGAGGGCCACGACAGTCGAAATAATCACAGAAACCGCAATGGTCACGGTGAACTGACGGAAGAGCTGGCCTGTGATGCCCGAGAGGAAACTCACCGGCACGAAAACGGCGCAGAGCACAAGCGACATTGCCACCAGCGCGCCTCCGATTTCCTGCATCGCCTTTTTTGTAGCCTCATAAGGAGACAAATGCTCTACAGTCATAATTCTGTCCACATTCTCCACAACGACTATGGCATCGTCGACGACAATTCCGATTGCGAGGATGAGTCCGAGCAAGGTCATCATATTCAGGGAGAATCCGAATATGAGCATAATTCCGAATGTTCCAATCAAAGAAATCGGCACTGCAATCGCCGGAACAAGGGTGGCACGGACATTCTGCAAGGAGAGGAATACCACCAGAATGACCAGAATGAGCGCCTCGAAAAGAGTCCTGTAGACGTGATGTATGGAGTCGGAAATGTAGGTGGTCATATCGAAAGGGATGTTGTAGGACATTCCCTCAGGGAAACTCGCACTGATTTCCTTCATTTCGGCCCTTACGTTTTCAGCGACCTCCATTGCGTTTGCTCCGGGGAGCATATAGACGTTGACTACTGCTGCGTTACGGCCGTTGATTCCGCTCTCGGTGTTGTAGGACTGGGCCTCAAGCGAAACACGCGCCACATCTTTCAGTCGGATAATCGATCCGTCTTCCCCTGTGCGCACTACGATATTTTCAAATTCCTCGACGGAAGACAGTCGTCCGGGAGCCGTAATCGGGATGGTCACATCGACATCGGTAATCGGTTGCTGTCCGAGAACTCCCGCCGCCGCCTCGCGGTTTTGGTCTTTCAATGCGTTCTGGAGGTCTTTCACAGTGATTCCGAGGCTCGCCATCTTGTCCGGCTGCACCCAAAGCTGCATTGCGTAGTAGCGGCTGCCGACATTGGATACGCCTCCCACACCGGAAACCCTTCGGAGACGGTCCTGAATGTTAAGGGTGGTGTAGTTACTCAGGTAGACCTCGTCAAATTTCGGGTCGTCGGACATTATGGTGATGGTCATCAGTTTGCTGGAAGACTCCTTTTCCACGGAGATTCCGTTCTGCACCACTTCCGCAGGAAGTCTGGACTCCGCGAGTTTCACCCTGTTCTGGACCTCCACCGCAGCAAGGTCGGGGTCTGTCGAGATGTCGAAAGTCAGAGTCGCCGAATACCATCCGTTGTTGGAACTGCTCGACTCCATATAGAGCATTCCCGGCGTTCCGTTGAGAGACTGCTCGATTGGTGTCGCCACCGCCTGGGAGACGGTTTGGGAATTGGCTCCGGGATAGGATGTGGAGACGCTGACCACCGGCGGGACAATTTTGGGGTATTGGTCCACGGGGAGCAGCGTCAGACCTATGAGTCCGACGAGTACTATTATAATTGATATGACCGTCGAGAATACGGGCCGGTCGATAAAAAAATCAGATTTCATAACTTAGATTCCGTGGGTAAGTTAACTCACTTTTATTCACTTGAATCATTCCTTGACTGACTCTGAGGCAAGATATGGGACAGGCTCCACTTTGACCCCGTGGGAGAGTTTGTGCTGACCTTCTACCACGATGATTTCGTTAGGCCTGAGTCCGCGCTCGACAATTGTGGTGTTTTCCACTTCGGGCCCTGTCTGGATGAAGCGTTTTTCCACAACGGAACCGGCTTTCACGACAAAGATGTAGGTGCCGCTTTTCTCGATGATGATGGCCTTGCTCGGCACTGCAACCGCGTTTTCACGCACATCAAGCAAGACTTTCACGTTGGTGAACTGCCCCGGAAGAAGTTCCCTGTCGGGATTGGGCATCTCGGCACGCACTGAAAAAGTTCCGGACTTGGCATCGACCAGAGGATCTGCGAAATCCACAAGTCCTTTATATTTATATTGTGACTTGTCCGCCATAGTGATGGTCACGAACGGATTCCAATGACGGCTGGTGTCCTTCTGTCCGAGATTGACATTGCGGGCCTTGGACTTCTGATAGTCAAGGTCTGTCATCTTGAATTCCACCAAAACGGTGTCGCTTTTGACGACATTGGCAAGAAGCGACTGCGCTCCGGGGCCTACCAGAGTCCCGATGTCCACGTGCCTTTCGCTGATGTAACCGCTTATCGGAGAGCGTACCGTGGTGTAACTGAGAGCAAGGCGTGCCTCCGTCAGATTGGCTTCACTCACGTGGACGTCTGCCTTCGCACTCTCGTAAGCCGCTATGGCATTGTCCAAATCCAACTGGCTGGCAGCTTTCTGTTCGTAAAGAGGACGGATTCTGGCGAGGTCCCGTTCAGCCTTGAGGGCTATTGCCTTGTTTTTGGTGACAAGTGCCTCCGCCCTGTCGACCTGTGCCTTGTATTGCTTCGGGTCGATGATGAAGAGCACCTGATTTTTGTCCACGTGAGTACCCTCGGCGAACATCATCTTTTCGAGATACCCTTCCACACGGGCACGGACTTCAACAAACTGCTGGGCACGAATCTTTCCCGGAAACTCTCCGTAAATTTCGACATTTCGTGTCTTCACAATATCCACGCCCACAACGGGAAGAACTTCCTCGACTTTTTTCGGGCGCAGGAAAATGACCAGACAAACTACAATAATGACAAGTGCGGAAACCACCGCAATGATTGTCTTTTTGTTAAACCTGAATTTGATCTTGCTCACAAAATAAAAATTTTATAGTAAAAGCCGGGATTCTGAGAATCAAACTACCGGGGATATGTTTCTGCAAAGGTAGTAAAAACTAATCATTCTGCACTTTCAAATATCCTTGAACGGCGTGCCGAACTCCGTTCCGTTGGCTTTCTTGTATTCCGCGCAGAATGATGCATAGAACACGAGCGCTTCTTCCGTCAGCTTCTGACGGCGCAGGGCCTGAATTACGACGTGGAGGGCCTTCTCGTCTGTCGGGTCTATGGTGACTGCCATTTCCCCTATTTCCCGTACGGCCTCATAGTCTTTAGATTTGAGTCGTAAGTCTGCTTCCTCGTGAAGCAGAGGCAGAATCATGTTGTCGACCTGCTCCTTGAAGTCATCGAACAGCGGGTCGCCTATGGACTTGAGGAACTTCCCTCTTGATATAATGTTGAGAATCAGAGTTTTGTTCATATCCTTGTTCCTGAGTACGTCATTCAGTTCGAACCAGTCGCAGCGACATTCATCGGTTAGCTCAAGATAGTAGCGTCCATCGCGGTAGGACACCGCCGCACCATGCAGATGGCCGAGTGATTTGCGGAGATTGTTGATGGCGACGCCTCGCGAATTTTTGACCTTATCCTCTTCCTTGTCCGGCCAGAGTATGCTGCTGAGCCTTCTGGTGGAAATCCCATTATTTCCGCGCTTTATGAGGAGGCACAGGATAAGAATCTGCTGGTTCGTAAACATTGGGGTTATATCCTTGCCCTCGTGGTCGATTACGGTGAAGTCTCCGAACAGGCTTATCGAGTCTGGACTTGTCTCGCTTCGGAATCTCCTGCGGCTGCCCGATCCGCTGCTTTCAAGTTCCATTCTTGCTGCCTTCTTTTTCTTGAGCATCAGAACAGTTCCAGCCGCGGCTCCGAGCACTACAATGGCAATAGTTATCGTTGCCCATAGCCCATTCCAACCTTCGGGAAATCCGTTTCTGCCGTCGTCAAGCGCCTCCGCTTCCACCTCTGACACGGGAGGATAGACAAGCGAATAGATTTTTAGCGTTGATTTGATGTCGTCCTCGAATTCCTGTACCGTGGTGTAGAAGTGTCCGAGTTCCCTGTCTATGTAGAGATTTGCGTTGGTGCGCATTTTGTCGGACACTATGGGGATGCTGTTGCACAGTGCCTCATGACTTCCGTCAGTAATGCTGAAGCGGTAGAGCCGGAGTTCCGATTTTCCGATGTATTCGGGATAGCAAAGCGTGTAGAAGCAGTCTCCGTCCACATACAGGTTTCTGACCGGTACCTTGTCCGAGTCGTCCCTATCGATGGACCAAAGACAGAGGCTTTCTCCAGTGGCGGGGTTTACGCGGTGAAGGTCATAGAAATAACGCCGTCCCACCACCTGTTCTCCGCATTCGTTCCCCATCCCTCCATACACATATATATACTTTCCGTCGGTTCCTGCCGATGTGAAGTATCTCGGAAAAATCCTGTCTTGTCCGGTGTTTTTCCAGATCTCGTTCCAGTGTCCCGATGCCTCTTCAAATTCGAGAAAACGCCCATTATACAGCATGTTGCCGAATCCTCCGAGTATGGTGTAGCGGTGAGACAGCGGATTTCTGAAACATCCGTGGTGGTGCATCGGCATGTCGGCCTGCTCCGTGCAGATTGTCTCCCATTTCCTGCTGTCGAGGTCGAACCTTGCCACAGACGGGCTTCCTGGGGGCACTTCGTCATTGTAGAGTTCATATACATAGAGGAATCTCCCGTCTTCGGAAACGAAATTGTTCCCGAGTTTCATCGTGACAGGACATGGACGGGAGAACCTATGGCTGTAATGCCTTCCCGTCATCAGGTCAAGTGTTGTCATTTCCACCCGCGTGAAATAGTAGAATTCTTTTCGGACGGGGTTGTATGTCGCTCCTGCGATGTCGTCGTAACTGAAACTTTCCGTTTCTTTCCAGTTCATGGCCTCATTTACCAGCCATTCCGGATTCTGGACATATCCCTTCACCTTACCTGCCGAGTCTCTCACGACATTTCCCGAACGTTGTCCGAGCGAAAACACGAAATGCTTGCTATGGTTTCCAATCTTCATGTTTCGGACGGCGAATGCCGGCACGTCAATGATGTGGTCGCTTCGTCCGAACTCGATGCTCGCATTCAGCCTGTCAGGAAGATCTTCCACGTACACTGCGTGGCGTTTCCCTGCAATGTCAAGAAATACAGAGTCCCTAAGCAGGTCAAAGTCCACGGAAACATGATGCCAATGCAGGTGCGGCAGATGCTCATGAGCCAAAGATGCTTTTATCAGACTGTGTCGTCCCTCCTCGTTGAGCCTCACGACTATGCTGTCTCCTCTGCTGTCGTAGGAGAGGTTCCATATTCTTTTACTGTCTCCGCCGTCCTTGATTCGGAAGAAGTAGCCGAATTCTGACGAGGGACTGGTGTATAGTTCGAATTCCATCATGAATTCTCCGGCAAAGGCTTGGGGTCTATCGCCGAACACATTCCATGACGTCCTTTGGTCTATTCTGTAGTCCATTCCGTGAAACCCGAGACCTTGCGGGAACATTTCCATGGAGAATGCAGTTGCCGCGATTATGGCAGATGCGAGAAACTTTGTTTTAATCCTCATTTAACCGTTAAGTTTTCGTAAAGGTAGGAAAACTATTGAAAAATGCACCGGATTATCGAAAATTTATTTAAATTTAATCTTGCGATAACCTTATATTTAATCATGGTTCATTTACTTTGCATCCACTAATCATTTAAAATCTTTAAAAATGAAAGTCACTAAAATTTTATCCATGACAGCCATGGCTCTCACACTCTTGGGGGGGGCAGTATTGGCTGACTCCTGCAAGAAGGACAATACGGAACCGGAAGTCGGGAAAGGCACCGTTTCCGGTGTTGTTACCAACAATCTCGGCACACCTATTATAGATGTTGAGGTTTCAATCAGCGGAACCGAAATCAAGGCTACTACTTCAGTTGACGGTTCCTACACTCTTGAAAACGTTCCGATGACCAAGCAGACTGTATCCTTCAAAAAGGAAGGCTATGCGGAAGGCTCGTCTCCGATCAACGCCTCCTCTTTCAAGGACGGCAAAGCGACTGTTGATATGGTGATGGATATCGCGAGCGCTAAGATTACAGGAAAGTGCATCGACGCGAAGAACAACAATGCCGGAATGGCTGGCGTGACCGTGAAACTCAATGGCGCCAAGGAGACTCAGACCGATGCAGAAGGCGTCTATGTGTTTGATGGTCTTACGATTGATGACTACAACCTCGTGTTCTCCGCTCCGGGATGTGTCGATGTCGTGCGCAGCGTGAGCAAGGACCAGTTTGTGGGCGATTTCGTGGTTACTCTTCCTGATGTCCGCATGGGCGCGAAGGAGATTCTTCCGGGCGCGACCGCAGAGGACCTGAGCAAGGTGGATGTATGGCACTACAACGAGTACAGGGGAGGAAAGAACGGTGATGATTATCCTCATTTTGACTGGTCAACAGACTATATGGCAACGTTCACTAGCTGGTACGGCTGGCATGAAGAGCAGAACGAGGGCACCACAATCCAGATTCGTAACCGCGAGGCAGACGGGGACTGGAAGAATCCTGCAGATCACGAGAAATTCGACTCCTATCTTGCCGGACGCAAGAAGATTACAGCGGACAACTGCATCTTGGCGATAAAGATGCGCACCCATGCTTCTTCCGAGGACGCTCCGTGCCACTGGGGAGTGATGGTGATCGATATCAATTCGGCAGATCCAGTTGCTGAACTTGTTGGAGACCAGCAGGTTTCATGGAACGAGAGCTATAGCAACCCGGATCCGACATTCGACCTGTCGAAGTATATCGGAAAGGAGGTTGTCATCGCCATCGGAACCTATCGTTGGGAAACCGGTGACTATTGGAAGCAGCTTGTGCTCCGTCGTCTTGCATTCGCCAAAGAGGCTCCGTCAGAGTGGGGTTATCTTCCGGGCGAGGCTGTTTCGGGACTTGACGCCGGCTACAAGATGACAATGGAGATGGTTCGCTCGACCATGCCTGTTACTGAGTTCAGCGAGTTTACCGGACTTCCTCAGGACGGATGGACTGACATTGACGGACCGGAGAAATACCGCGATGCCTATGCGAAGTACAGAACCGTCGGACATTTCGCCGGCTGGTGGTCATGCATGCCGGTCCAGAAGGATAACGAGCCGCAGGCCGGAGAGGGCTTTGTGATGAAGACTCGCGGAGGTGGCACAAGAGTCAGCACAACAGACCCGGAGTCATATTTCTATGCAAAGTTCGCAATTGCCGCAGGTCATAACAAATTCACGCTCAAGGCACGTAACTTCAGTTCTGCGAATGCGACATTCTTCAAGCTTACCGCAATCACGGAGGATGGTACCGTTAAGCACATCATTCCGACGGCTTCAGCGGGCGAGGCTGCCGCTGACGGCTGCTGGAAGTTCTGCCACGAGGACGGCAGCGCCGACAATCCGGATGCTTACGCAACTTTCAGCTACGACCTCTCTGAGTTCAACGGAAAGAACGTGGTTCTTGCTCTCGCTGTCTTCAAGGGCGAGGCAAATGATGACGAGAACAAACTGAGTATCTATGGCATGTCGCTGAAATAGCGGACATCTTGGTGGCGTGGATGGTGCCTGCAACGGGGCACTGTCCATGCCTTTCTTCTGTAAAAGCGCTATTATTATAGTGTAGACATAATCTTCATAGAAAATAAACAAGTAATGACAATCAAGCGTTTCGCATTCATTTCTCTTATAGGACTTTTTCTTGTCGGATGCATCTCTTGCAGCAGTCCGGAGAATCCCGTAAAGCCGGCTCCGGGCGGCGAGGAGAAGGATAATCGTGCGGAGAAGATTGAACTTGCGAGGCGTGACCTCCTCCGCGCGATGAGTTTGGCCGCCTCCGCGCGAACCAACTATTTCTCCTCTGACGGAACTGAAATGGCGCGCTACTACAATCCTTACACGGGGCTTAAATCCTCCGAGAAGGGCAGCGTCTGGATGTTTACAAGCGCTATTGAGGCGGTGAACTCCGTGCTGCACGGCCTCACTGCGCTCAGAGATGCCGGGGAAGAGAGTTTCTACAACAGCTACTTTTCGGCATATAGTTCAATGCTCTCCGAACTTGTGGAAAACCTCAAGTGGTACGAGGGCACATATACGCTGACCTCTTACACTCAGACCAAGAAATGGACAGTCTATGGAGTGAACCGCGGCTCAAGTCCGGGAAAGGCTGCCGTGGAAGGGCGTGAGAATGTTTATGATGACCAGCAGTGGCTCATCCGCGAACTGATTGAGGCCTACCGGCTTACAGGCGTGGAGCGCTATCTCGAAAAGGCCGAGTACCTTGCCGAATATGTGATTGATGGATGGGATACTACTCTTGATTCCGAGGGCAAGGAGCACGGCGGCATAGTCTGGGGTCCTGGTTACTACACCAAGCACTCGTGCAGCAACGGACCGTTCGTCAGCCCGCTTGTCTGGCTGTCGGAGATTTACAGCGGCAAGCCCGACGAGGTGACCTACAGGTACATTGGCGCAAACAAGGCACGTCTTACGAAGCAGATGAACAAGGGTGAATACTACCTTATGTATGCGAAGAAGGTCTATGACTTCCAACGCTCACACCTCTATAGAAAGAGCACCGGAGTCTATGCCGATATGCTCGGGGCAAAAGGTTGGGGTGGCGACAACATCGCCTACGAGACCGTCGACGGAGTCAGGTATCGTGGACATAATGAGGAGGAGTCCGCAACCGGCGAGGCATATTCCTATAATTCCGGAACCATGCTCTCCGGCGCAGCCGATCTCTATCGAGTCACCGGCGAACAGGCCTATCTCGACGATATGAAGTCCCTCTCGACTTCGTCGTTCCTCTATTTTGCGAAGAAGTCAGCAGACCGTCCCGGGTATTACGAATATGCAATCGACGGCTTCAACAACTGGTTCAACGGGGTGCTCATGCGCGGATGGGTCGATGTTTCAGCGCATTACGGCAATGTCGCACTTAATATAGGAACATTTCAGAGCAATCTCGATTATGCCTGGGGCAACTATCTGAACAAGAGTATGTTGCCGACGAGCTTGCTCTACGGATGGAATAAAGACAAATCCAAGAACAAGGTTGAGGCGATGTTCACCTTCGCGTATGCCGCTGAATATGCGGTCCTCGCAAAATGGCATCTGTCACAAATTGAATAATATTGTATATATGAAAAAGATACTGATAATCGCAGTTTTCCTTCTTGCGTCGCTCGGACTTGATGCCCAGACAATTACGGTGAGTGGAACGGTCGTCGATGAGTCGATGCAGCCGGTGTTCGGGGCGAGTGTCATGGTGAAGGGCTCTAAGATCGGAGTCGCGACGGATATGGACGGAAAATATGAGATTCAGGCGGCTTCCGATGCCGTGCTGGAGTTTTCTTTCCTCGGATTTGCGACGAAATATGAGGCTGTCGGCGGGCGGGGGGTAATCAATGTCGTGATGGCGGCCGACAATACATGGCTTGAATCGGTGGTTGTGGTCGGCTACGGCACGCAGAAGCGCGGCTCGCTCACTGGAGCGGTGTCCGGCGTGAATGGCGAGAATATGATTAAGACAAAGAATGAGAACCCCCAGAACATGCTCACGGGACGCGTGCCCGGCGTACGCGTGTGGCAGAAGTCGGCCGAACCGGGAACATACAACAATAGTATGGACATCCGCGGACTCGGAGAACCGCTCATCGTCATTGACGGCGTTCCTCGTTCGACGGAGGACTTCCAGAGGCTGAACGCCAACGATATTGAGAACGTCTCCGTGCTCAAGGACGCTTCGGCAGCGATTTACGGTGTGCGCGGCGGCAACGGGGTAGTGCTCGTGACAACTAAGAAGGGGTCGGAAGGCAAGGCCGCCGTGCAGTACAACGGCTCGTTCACCTTCCAGATGCCTGCGACCATGCCGAGACTCGCGGATGCGCAGGGAGCTATGACCCTTTATAACGAAATGGCACTTAACAAGTCCGACGGAAGCGGTTCCATAACATTCACGAAAGATTTTATGAACCAGTATGCGGACGGCACCCGCAAGGCCGCTGACTGGAACTCTCTCGTGTTCTCGAATATGTCTCCTCAGACCCAGCACGACGTGAGCATTTCCGGCGGAAATGAGAAATGGCAGTACTATGTGAGCATGGGCTACCTCTATCAAGAGGGATTCTTCCGTTCCCGCGACCTCAACTATTCCAAGTACAACATCCGCTCGAACATCGACGCGGAACTCGCCCGTGGACTCAAGTTTAATCTTAACATCAGCGGAATCGCCGACAACCGCAGCACTCCGGATTCGGATGCGGTTTCTCTCATCCGCAATCTTTGGAAGCAGGGCGTGCTCTTCCCGGCATACGTTGATGACGCGCAGACCATGCTCAACTACGAGGGACTTGACCTTATGCAGAACACCGTGGCGATGATGACCCGTTCTATCTCCGGCTACAAGGACTACCGCGAGAAGCAGTTCCAGTCGTCAGCATCGCTCGAATATGATTTCGGAACTCTTACCGACGTCCTCAAGGGACTCTCGCTCAAGGGAATGGCCAGCTACGACTTCCGCTACGACGACAACGAGTTCTTCCGCAAGTCCTACAACCTCTACGCGCAGGACGAACTGACAGGCGAGTACGTTGCAAAAGAATTCTCTGACCACTCCGACCGCCTCACTCGTGAGAACTATACAAAGTGGCAGGCTCTCGGGCAGATTCTTCTCAACTACAGCCGCACCTTCGCGGACAAACACGATGTCGGCGCGACCTTCGGCTACGAGGCTCAGAAGCGCCGTGGTGACAACTACTATCTCATCGGCGACCTTGCCTTCAGTTCTCCGTATCTCACTGCGCTCAAGGACAAGACCCAATCTACATTCGTTGACATCAATAGCAATATAGGATCGTTCTATAACCTTGCCTATCAAGCTCTTATCGGTCGCGTGAACTATGCCTTCGACAACCGCTACCTCTTCGAAGCCCAGTTCCGCTATGACGGCTCGTCCAAATTCGCTCCAGGACACCAATGGGGATTCTTTCCGTCCGCTTCCGTAGGCTGGCGCATCTCGGAGGAGCCTTTTTTCAAGAACTGCTCTGCGCTGTCTTTCATCAATCAGTTCAAGATAAGGGCAAGCTACGGCTCTCTCGGCGACGACAGTGACCTAAATTATGAGTGGCTTTCCGGATATGTCTATCCGGCTACAGGGCGAGACGGTGAGAAAGGCTATTACAGCGGCTATGCCCCGGCCTACCTGATTGGCGGTGAGATGGTCTATGGCGTGACCACTTCTCCGCTTCCTAACACGAACATAACCTGGCTCAAGTCGAAGACATTCAATGTGGGTGTTGACTTCGAAGCCTGGAACGGAATGCTCGGAATAACCTTCGACTATTTCCAGCGCAGCCGTGACGGCGTGTTCGGCCAGAACACCTCCTCGCTTCCGACAGTCGTCGGCGCATCGGCTCCGGTCGAGAACCTCAACAGCGACAGGAACCTTGGTCTTGAACTTGAAATCTCTCACCGCCATAAGGTGGGCGAGTTCAGTTACGGTCTCACGGGAATCGTCACAATCACTCGCCGTCAGAACCTCAAAGCATACGGTCAGGGCCCTTACGGCAATTCCTACGACCGCTGGCGCAATGACAATCTCACCAACCGCTATCAGGGCATCCAGTTCGGCTACGAATCGGCAGGGCGCTATGAATCATGGGAGGACATCTGGAACTACGACATCTACAAGGAGAACGACACCCTTCCGGGCGACTACAAGTATCTCGACTGGAACGGTGACGGCGAGATAAACGGTCTGGACGCTCATCCTTATGCCTACGACCAGACTCCATGGATGAACTACTCCCTCTCGTTCAACTGCGCGTGGAAGGGGCTTGATTTCAGTATGTTACTTCAAGGCTCGGCACTCGGCTCCTATATGTACGATGAGCCGCTCTACTCCATCTGGGGCTCTAACGGTGGCGGTGCTCTTGAGCAGTTCCTCGACCGCTGGCATCCTGTGGGCGACTACACCGATCCATTCGACCAAACGCTCCAATGGACTTCCGGACACTATGCCTACACCGGTCATTCTCCGGAGAAAAACTCCTCGTTCAACCGCGTCAGCACTTCATATCTCCGTCTCAAGAGCATCGAACTCGGCTACACGATACCGAAACTCCCAAGGTCATCCTTCGGTCTGAGGGTGTTCGTGAACGCATATAACCTCCTGACGCTCACTGGGATAAAATATGTCGATCCTGAACATCCGGACTCCGACTACGGAAGGATGTATCCTCTGAATAAAACCGTTTCCCTCGGTATGAACCTGTCATTCTAAAATGTTATGAAAAAGATATTTACAGCGATAATGTCCGTTCTTCTCGTGTGCTCCTGCAATATGGACATAACCCCGAAGAACATAGTTTCTGACGACGACATGATGGGTTCGCCGAAGGGAATGTCCATCTATATGGCGACGCTTTATTCCCATATGCCGTTCGAGGATTTCAAGTATATGGCTGCATGGGGCTTCGATTTCAACGGATGGCTCGGGACGCTCGGAATCGATGGAAGCGGTGAGGCCATGAACCGCGACGATGTGTTCCGTACCTTTCAGGGAGAGGAGAACCCGTGCTGGAGCAACGCATTTGAACTCATACATGACGCAAATCATCTAATCGAGTCTCTTCCGTCCTACCGTTCTAATTTCACCGAGGCGGAATATGACTTCTTTATGGGTCAGGGATATTTCGTTCGCGCATACGTCTTTTATCAGATGGCGCGTCGTTTCGGAGGCATTCCGCTCGTGACGCACACGATTGCATATCCCAATTCTTCCGACAAACTTGAGATTCCCCGCGCTTCCGAGGAGGATACATGGGACTGGATTTGCAAAGATTTCGACACTGCAATCTCGTTCCTTCCGGCGACTTCACTCATGAGCGGGCTCCCGAACAAGTATGCGGCCCTTGCGTTCAAGGCCGAAGCTATGCTCTATGCGGGGTCGGTCGCAAAGTACAACGAGACTGTCACCGGGCGACTCACAGGTTTCGGGGACAAGACAGGTGTTCGTGTGATAGGCTTCTCGCCGGATACCTATCGCGACGCATACATCCGCTATTTTTCCGAGGCCTACAAGGCTGCGCGCGAAGTTATGGAGTCGGGGAAATATTCCCTATATAAGAAAAAATGGGCGGCAGGCGACAGCGAGGCGATGTATCAGAATATGATTGATATGTTCAGCGACCTTTCGAGTCCGGAGAACATTTTGGTGAAGGAGTATCTCTATCCTTCTCTCACTCATGGACTTGACGCGTACAGCTCGCCTTTCATCTTCCGTGACCCTCTTTGCTCCGGCAGTTGCCCTTCGCTCGATTTCGTTGAACTTTTCGACGGGTTTGACAGATATGCCGACGGCACAATCCGCGTCACCGACGGGGATGACAACACGAAGGGACATTACCTTATGTTCGATTCCACTATGGATTTCTTCAAGAACGCGGAGCCTCGTCTGAGGGCATACGTGATTCTTCCCGGCGACGTATTCCGCAACCAGGAAATCGAAATCAGAGCCGGAATATATACTGGCAGTACGCCTGTTTCTCCACTTTGGGACGACTATTCGTGGAGTCGCGCAACGCAGAATTTCTACCAGAACCTGCCGCAATACACCGGTACGCCAAAAACTCTCTATCTGAGCCCGCGCGCACAGTCGGGGCAGGAAATAGTGACGCTTGACGACGATACGAAGATGACTGCAGCAGGTGCGAACGGTCCTTTTTATGACGTGAAGGACAATGAGGCAAACCTTTCAGGATTCTATCTTAGGAAGTATCTCAATCCGGATCCGAACTACATCCGCGGTGAGGGCAAGTCCGCACAGCCGTTCATCCTTATGCGCTATGCCGATGTGCTTCTGGCGGCTGCGGAGGCCGGTGTTGAACTTTCAATCGATGGTGTCTCCTCTCCTGTTGAGGGCGACAATATGCTGGAGGTCGCGACTAAGGCAATCAATGACATCCGCGAGCGTGCTGGTGCTGACCTTCTGACAGGAAGTCTTGCTGCGGATGAGGACAGCCGCAATCAGGTGCGCCGCGAGCGCCGCAAGGAACTGGCGTTCGAGCACAAGTCCAAGTGGGACATCCGTCGCTGGAGGGTGCAGCACGCCGAGGGACGCGATGGCTTCTGGGGCGAGAAGCGTGACGCGAGCCGTTTCGGGAACGGTGAGAGCTATCGTCTGCATGGTCTCTATCCGTTCTACAGCACAGTGGCGAAGAAGTATTTCTTTGATGCGAATTTTCAGATGGCACGCGAGATGGAACTGAAATATACGCCTACGGACTACTATTTCGAGATTCCTTCGGGTGAAGTGGCTAAGAGTCCTGTTATTGATCAACAACCTAATCGATGAGGATGCAAAAAGGCGGATTGCTGCGTTACGCGTCTTGCCAAAATCCTCACAACCATCAGGTTGCTGCGGTTTTAGCTTCACCGCGTGCCTTGCACTCCATCCTTTTATCATCCTCATCGCCCGGCTTGGATTATAATAAATTTGAATGTTGAGAAATTGAAATCGTTGAAAAATAAGAATGATATGTTTAATGTGTTTGATATGAAAAAATTGGCGTTTGTGTTGTTTGGGGCGCTGCTGCTGAGTTCCTGCTCGCTCTTTAAGCTCGACAACTACGATGCGCCAAAAGAGACGCTCTACGGCAAGGTCACTGACGTGAAGACAGGCGATCCTGTCCTGACGGATCAAGGCTCGGAAGGCATACGAGTTAGGCTGATTGAAACCAGTTGGGAGGGGAATGTGACTCCTCAGGACTTCAACTGCCGCCCGGATGGAACATTCCGCAACACCAAACTCTTCGAAGCCGACTATAACATCCGTGTCGACGGCCCGTTCGTGCCGATTGTTCTTGAAGACGGAGACGGAAACCTTGTTGGGGACAAGAGCGTGAACATCCACATCAAGGGCAGTGCAGAGGTCAATTTTGAGGTGCAGCCCTTTCTTAAGGTGGAATTTGTCGGCTCACCTACCGTAAGTGCAGGGAAGGTTACAGCGAATGTAAAGGTCACCCGTGCCACGACTCGCGATGAACTTGCCTCGGCAATGGAAGCCACAAAGACATGGAAGGACGCTTATGCGAATGTTACTGACATCCAGTTGTTTGTTAGCCGTTCATCTTCGGTCGGCTACCGTGCCCGTGACACCCGTTGGTCTTCAGAATTGAAATATACCGGAGCCGCGTTTGAGACGGAGCTCGGCAAGCCGGTGAGGATTCGCTCGAATGGAACCATTCCTTCCGGGCAGAAGGTCTTTATCCGTGCGGCAGCGAGAATCAACTACGACACGCCGGCCGGAAGCGGGACGAGGCGGTGGAATTATTCGGAACCGATTGAAGTGGACATCCCTTGATGACTGGCCGGATATCGTTTAAACACGAGACCTGCCATCTTGTTTTTGGGGGGAAAGTCGGGGTTTATTTATGTAGATAATGGCCTTTTAATCGTCTATATAACATATACATTTTTGATAACACGAATCTCAGATGAAACTGAAACTTTTGACAATCCTTGCGGCGCTTTTCTGTGTGGCGGCCTCCTGTACCGCTTCTTTTGATGGGGCGGATTCTCCGGTAGATTATGTGAGTACGCTTGTCGGCTCGATGTCCAAACATTCGATATCCACGGGAAATACCTATCCTGCCATTGCCCGTCCTTGGGGTATGAATTTCTGGACGCCGATGACCGGAACAATGGGTGACGGATGGACCTACACCTACACGGCAGACCAAATCCGCGGTTTCAAGCAGACGCATCAGCCCAGTCCTTGGATTAACGACTACGGTCAGTTTGTCATAATGCCGGTCACCACCGGGGCCCATTTCGACCAGCAGGAGCGCGCCAGCTGGTTCTCACACAAGGCAGAGACCGCAAAACCATACTACTACAGCGTCTATCTTGCGGACCACGACGTCTTCGCCGAACTTACACCGACCGATCGTGCGGCAGCCTTTCGTCTGACCTATCCGGAGAGGGATATGTCCTATCTGGTGGTTGATGCATTCGACAAGGGTTCATTTGTTCGTGTCATTCCTGAGAAGAATATGATTGTCGGCTACACGACGAAGAATTCCGGCGGCGTTCCCGACAATTTCCGCAATTGGTTCGTAGTCGTTTGTGACACTCCTTTCGACTATGTCAGGACTGTCAGCGACGGTCGCAATATGTCTGAATCCCTTTCAAGCGAGTCCTTCCATTCCGGAGCTCTCGTGGGCTTTAAGACCGCGAGGGGCCAGAAAGTCGGCCTTCGTGTAGCTTCGTCATTCATAAGCCTCGAACAGGCAAAACGCAATCTCGCTGAACTTGGAGACGGAGACTTCGACCGCCTTGTCGCAGAGGGCAAATCCCGTTGGAACGAGGTTTTGGGACGCATCAGCGTTGAGGACGAGAATGTCGACAATCTACGCACATTCTATTCCTGCCTCTATCGTTCAGTGCTTTTCCCCCGCAATCTTTCGGAAATAGACGCTGAGGGTAAAGTTATGCACTACAGTCCATACAATGGCGAAGTCCTTCCGGGATATATGTTCACAGACACAGGATTCTGGGACACATTCCGCTGCCTTTTCCCGCTTTTGAACCTCGTCTATCCGGACGAAAACATCAAGATGCAGGAAGGACTTGTCAATGCCTACCTCGAAAGCGGTTTCCTGCCGGAGTGGGCAAGTCCGGGACATCGCGGATGTATGGTGGGCAACAATTCCGCTTCGGTCGTGGCTGATGCATATATAAAGGGACTTCGCGGCTATGACATCGAAAAACTCTGGGAGGCGGTCACTCACGCTTCCACCGCTGTTCACCCCGAGGTGAGTTCCACCGGAAGACTTGGATGGGAAGAATACAACCGCTTGGGATATGTTCCTTGCGACAGGGGAATAAACGAAAGCGCTGCCAGGACTTTGGAATATGCCTACGACGACTGGTGCATCTGGACACTCGGAAAGGCTCTTGGAAAAACCGAAGAAGAAATATCTGTATATAAAGAGAGGGCGTTGAATTACAAGAACTTATATTTCGCAGATGAGTCTCTGATGTGTGGCCGCAAGGCCAGCGGAGAGTTCTCCCTCCCGCTCAACCCCTACAAATGGGGAGGCGATTTCACCGAGGGTAATGCCCTTCACTACACCTGGTCTGTCTTCCACGACATTGCCGGACTCATCGAACTTATGGGCGGTGACGAGGCATTCATCGCCGGTCTTGACAGGATTTTTGAGATGCCGCCTGTTTTCGACGATAGCTACTATGGTTTCCCGATTCACGAAATCCGCGAGATGCAGGTTATGAATATGGGCAACTACGCCCACGGAAACCAGCCGATCCAGCATATGCTCTATCTCTACAACTGGGGCGGGCAGCCATGGAAGGCGCAGAGGCGCATCCGCGAAGTGATGGACAAGTTCTACACCGCCGCTCCTGACGGCTACTGTGGAGACGAAGACAACGGACAGACCTCGGCTTGGTATGTTTTCTCGGCACTCGGATTCTATCCTGTCTGTCCTGCGACCGAGCAGTACGCGATTGGCACACCTCTCTTTCGCAAGGTCACGCTCAACTTGCCGTCCGGCAACCAGGTCGTGATTAACGCAAAGAACAACGGACGGGACAATTTCTATATAAAGTCTCTGAAACTGGGCGGAAAGACATACACCAAGACATATTTCACCCATGGCGATCTTGTCAGTGGGGCGAATATTGACTTTACAATGTCCCCGGAGCCTGATATGCACCGCTCTACGACACATTCCGACCGGCCGTACTCATTTTCCGATAAAAAATAAAGACAGCGAGATATGAAGAAGAAATTACTGACAGCAGCGTCAATTGCCCTTGGCCTCTCACTTACGGCCTCGGCGCAGACATTCGAATCCCGTCGTCCTGCGGAGGGGGATCGTCTCTTCACGTCTGAAAAGATTGAACAAGTCATCGACGACGTCACCTCACAACTGACGAACCCGAAACTTGCGTGGATGTTTCGCAATTGCTTCCCGAACACACTCGACACGACGGTACATTTCCGCGAGGACAAGGACGGCAATCCCGACACATTCGTCTATACCGGAGACATACACGCCATGTGGTTGCGCGATTCCGGAGCCCAAGTCTGGCCTTATGTGCAGTTCGCTGCTCAAGATGAGCATTTGAGGCGGATGATTGCCGGGGTCATAAACCGTCAGTTCCTTTCTATAACTATCGACCCCTATGCAAATGCGTTCAACGACGGCCCGACAGGGGAGGGATGGACAACCGACGACACCGGCACGCCGAAAAACCCTAATGTTTATGAGAGAAAATGGGAAATTGACTCCCACTGCTACCCAATCCGCCTTGCGCACGAATACTGGAAGGTGACGGGTGACTGCTCGGTTTTCGGCGACAAGTGGATTTCCGGAATGAAGCGGGTGCTTGAGGTGATGAGGGAGCAGCAGCGCAAGGACGGCCCCGGGTCATACATTTTCCTTCGCGTCACCGACCGTCAGCTCGACACTAAATGCTATCGCGGACACGGCAATCCGGTGAAACCCTGCGGACTCATTGCTTCGGCTTTCCGTCCTTCCGACGATGCGACGACTTTCGAGTATCTCGTGCCTTCGAATTTTTTCGCCGTTTCGTCGCTCCGAAAGGCTGCCGAGATTTTAGAGAATGTGAATAATAATCCTGAAATGGCCGCAGAGTGCCGTGCAATCGCAGATGAGGTTGAGGCCGCTCTGAAAAAAGAGGCAATTGTGTATCATCCCGAATTTGGGAATATATATGCCTTCGAAGTGGACGGTTATGGGAATCATTTCCTTATGGACGACGCCAACGCGCCGAGCCTCCTTTCCCTTGCCTATCTCGACCCGTCAATGTCCGACGACCCGATCTACCGCAACACGCGCCGTTTTGTCTGGAGCGACGCCAATCCATATTTCTACAAAGGTACTGCAGGCGAAGGCATCAGCGGCCCGCATATAGGCTTTGAGAACATCTGGCCGATGAGCATAATGATGCGTGCCTTCACATCCGACAATGATGATGAAATCCTCGACTGCATCCTTATGCTCCTCAACACCGACGCGGGACTGGGCTATATCCACGAGTCTTTCCACAAGGACGACCAATATGATTTCACCCGGGAGTGGTTCGCTTGGCAGAACACGCTGTTCGGCGAACTGATTCTGAAACTCATCCATGATGGAAAGCTCGGTGTTCTGAACACCATCGGGCTTGACCATGACGGAAAGGCTGTCGCACAGTACGACAAGCCGGACTGCTGTCAGAATACGGGGTATCAGTCTCTTCGGGAGCGCTGTGAAAAGGTTTCATTCAAGGATCAGGGCATCGTTCGCGATGCCTTTCTTTATCGTCCTGCGAGACATGCCGGGACAGCGGCTTCTGTTTTCTCAGACTCTGCCGGCTCGGGGGACGAGGCTTCTGGACAGACTGACGGAATGCCGCTCGTGGTTGTCCTGCACGGTTACGGCGGGAAAGCCCTTGGCGATGGCCTCCGCTTTATTGAACTTGCTGACCTACACGGTTTTGCCGTCTGCTGGCCTCAGGGCGCCGAGGACGGCACCGGACACAGCTGCTGGAATGTCGGCTATCCTTTTCAAGCTGACTACCGCATAGACGACACAGCCTATCTAAGGCGTCTTGTCCGGCGCCTGCAAAATGACTATGGCCTGAGCCGCAAGAATGTCTTTTTGACCGGAATGTCCAACGGCGGAGAGATGTGCTACAAGATGGCCGCGGAGCACCCTGAGACTTTCTCTGCAATAGCCTCTATTGCTGGCCTGACACTGACTTCAATGAGCACGGACTACCGCCGTCCAATCCCATTTATGGAGGTTCACGGCACTGACGACAAGACTTCTGCTTGGGATGGTGACCCTCAAAACAAGGGCGGCTGGGGCGCCTATATCTCTGTCCCGTCTGCCGTCTCGCACATAGTTTCAGCTAATCGCTGCGTAGCTCTCAGCACCACCGAAATCCCGGCCGAGCACAAGAGAGTCATCCTCCACCATTTCACCGAAGGCATCCCATCACGCAAAGGAGGCCCTTCCTCCGAAGTCCTTCTCTACGAAGTCCGAGGTGGCGACCACAGCTGGTCCGAGCGCTACATTCCCACCTGCGACCTTGTCTGGGAGTTCTTCTCAAGATATGTCAGATAGGATTTTATTCCACAAACTGCGCCCAGCTTATGTTCTTTGCTTCGGCAGCGTTTTCGATTTCGTCCGGAAGGTTGACGAAGAAGTCGAATCCTGTCCATTCTTCGACTTGATCTACGCTCTTTCTGTAATTGTCAAAATTGTCCCCACTCTCATAGGCTTTATGTTCGAACCAAAATGCTGTGCAACTTGCATCGGTGACTGATGCTGCCACGTACTTCACTCTTAGAACGAGTTTATAGAAGTATGGGGGAATGGGAACTCGCTGGTCGGGATGTTTCGCAGGACTGATGTATTGAATTTGAGGCGTTTCATTTCCTTTATGGAAAGATACACCTGTGGTCACGAAGATTTCTTCGTTCTTGGCCAGAACTTGAACAGCCGACTCTAAATTTTTCCATATTCCATTGTTGAACCCATTGTGGATTTGCGGCACTTGATTCGTTACATAAAAGGTTTGCTGCTGCATCGTTTCGTTGTTGTTTCGTGAGCCATTCGGGCACATGTGCCCTCTCGCATAATTTGAAGAGGGAGTATAACTGCCTTCACAAACCTTAATCTGGTGAGCCTCGCTAATACTTGGGTTATAACTCCATTCACCTGTACGACCACCGGACATATGACTGCTGTTAAGCGGATAGGCGGTCCAAAGCGGTGCCATCATTTCAGTGTCGTAGAAAACTGTATAGTTCCTTTTTTCACCAGCATAGGTTGTGTTCACCACATAGCGGGTACCATCTTCCTTTATGGAAGCGAGTTCCAGCCAGTCTTTGTCCAAAACGGTCTGCGAGCCTCCGCCTGGAGTGTTGCCACCGGGAGTTTCGCCTCCCTGTGAGCCGCCAGGCGTCTCACCACCCGGAGTTTCCCCTCCGGGCGTGCTGCCGCCTGTCTTTTCCAAAATGATGTCGTCAACAAGTGTTACTGCGCTTGGCACAAATTTGAGGTCGAGCGACTTGACACTCGAAGAAATGCTGAAATTCAATTTCTGGACAGTGTCGAAAGACTTGGTTGTCGCTTCAAACTTGCCGTTTACTTCAGACCACTCCGTCGCTGATGATTCCTTATATAAAAGTTTCACGTTTGAAGTTTTTTGAAGCGTCCTGACTTGAGCGGAAAGCGTCAACGATGTTTCTCCCTCAACGACAATGTTCTCGACTGTAAATGAACCTTTATTTGCGATATATAAATATGGATTACTTGGTGAATGACCGTTTTTGTTAAACCTTATATCCGTGCTCGTTCCGTTATAGACATATTGCAGTTTGTCGGATACTCCGGTTCCGCTTACGCCGGTGACATTCGGTTGGTGTTTGCCTTGCTCTGTGACATAACGGAAATTCTCAACAAAAATACGGCTCTCAATCTGCTTTTCTTCGCAGTTCTCCGCCGTCAAACTAAGGTTTATTACAGCCAGCTGACTCTCAGGAAATGACAGGTTCTTTGTCAGAGTGACTTCCTTGGAGAAGGAATAACCCTCGCTCTCGCCTGAAAAAGTCAGTTTCACTCCGGCTTTGATTGTGGTAGGATTAACAACCAGCCAGACCGCATTGTTGCTATTCGACGAGTTTTCGCCAAAGATCGGCCCGTCTGTGCCAAGATACAAGGCTGTGACGACGTTATCTTTGATATTCCATTTCTCGATGCTTGCCTTCGCCAAATCAATGGCGGCACGACCGGTGAGAACTGTGTCTTTCGGTGCCGTGATAGAGAACTCTTTAAGCTTTTGTCCGTTGAGAAGTTCCGGGCCGTTCAGATTCACTTTCACAATGGAGAACATTCTCTTGAAGAAGAGGTCGGCCGGCCTGATTTCTCCGTTTGTTGCCGAGTAAGATGCCTCTTGCGCCACGAGAACATCGCAGGATTGGTCGATTGTGTGGCGGCTCGGCTTTTGGACAGAAGCCAAGTTGATTCCTACCCGACTTTTACTTGTACTGTTTAATCCTGCCTGGAATGCGGACGCCGGCGCAAACGATTTGAATTGTCCGGTTTCTGTTATGCCTGTAATTTTTCCTTCAAATTTTGCTATGATGCCCTCTTCGTTTGTGTTTTTCAATATCGCTGTGGGCTTCTTCGTGTTGTTATCAATTGCCCCGACAAATATCGCCAATTCGTCATCTTTAGACCACTTCGGAGTGTATGTGCCATCGAAATTGTTGTCTATAAAAGACTTGACGGCAGCATTTTCCTTAGTTTCGACGATAAATCTGTAGGCTCTCCCTTCCTTTGAAGGCTCATTGATTGTTTCTTTTACGCAAGATGCTGCGAAAAGCGCGAATGCTATAACAGCAGCTGTTTTGATTAGTCTTTTCATAATTTCTGCTGTTTTAAAGGTAATAGCTGTGATTTTCATTTTCGCTGACTGGGGCGCCAGCCTGGTTTGCCCCCCCCCAGGTTACTTTGTGCGAAGCCATGCTCAATTGAGATGACTTCGACAGACACCATAGGTACCTCGTAGATTGTTTTTGTCATAGTGTACTAAGTTTTATGTTGCATTTATGGAACTTTTCTCGCGTTTCAAGTTGCAAAAATATTAATAATCATCAAATTTCAAAATTTTTTTATCTGATCACCAAAAAAAAGAACAGAGAAACGTGAACAAAGAAACGGCGGAAAGATTCGAGTCTTCCCGCCGTTCCGATTTTCAAATGTCAAAAAGACGCTGTCTTTCTTTGACGCAAAAATTAGAAATTATCCTTGTGGAGTTCGAAATAAGCCTGTGGATGTGCGCAAACAGGGCAAATCTCAGGAGCCTCGGTGCCCACAACGATGTGTCCGCAATTGCGGCATTCCCAAACCTTCACTTCGCTTCTTTTGAAAACTTCAGCAGTCTCCACATTGTGAAGGAGTGCACGGTAGCGCTCTTCGTGGCGTTTTTCGATGGCCGCTACGCCGCGGAACTTCTCTGCGAGTTCCGGAAAACCTTCCTCCTCCGCAGTCTTTGCAAATCCTGCGTACATATCCGTCCACTCATAGTTCTCCCCTTCGGCTGCGGCAGCGAGATTTTCCGCTGTATCACCAATACCGTTCAACTCCTTAAACCAGAGTTTAGCGTGCTCCTTCTCGTTGTCGGCAGTCTCAAGGAAGAGTGCAGCAATCTGCTCAAATCCCTCTTTCTTCGCCTTTGACGCAAAATAGGTGTATTTGTTGCGTGCCTGTGACTCTCCTGCGAAAGCCGCTTCCAGATTCTTTTCTGTCTGGGTTCCTGAATACTTTGTTGCCATATCAATTAGTGTTTATGGGTTTCTATTCTTTTTCGCCGGTCTTGTCCGGGGACATAACGACCTCGATGAAGTTGCCGGATTCAAGCACCTTCTGGAGCACTTCCTTGATGCCCTCGGCGGAAATCTCGTTCACCGCAGCCTCATACTCGGCGTCGTAGTCTATCCCCCTGTACTCGTTGGTGAGGAGATTGCCGAGCCAGTAGCTGTTGTTGATGCGTTTTTCCGGAATGCCTTTCCTGAAGTTTTCAAGCGTGCGTGTCATCTGCTCCTCGGTCGGTCCTTCGTAAGCCAGTTTGTGAAGCCCTTCCTTTGCCAGGCCGATGAGTTTCTCGCACTGCGTAGGATTCGTCTCGAAAGCTACCTGAATGCGGGCCTGCTGCTGAGGAGCGGCAGTGATGCTCATGTCCGAAGACGCTCCGTATGTGCCTCCCTCGTCCTCGCGAAGAGTGTCGACATAGATCATGTCGAGGATGTAGTTCGCCGCCTTCAGCATGACAGATGTCTTCACGGAGTATGGCATATCGGCAGAGTAGAACTGAATCACCGTGTTTTTCGGCGTCTGCATGTCTGTGCTGAAGTGGTCAATTACCTCGCCCTTTACGACTTCTGGGGAGTTGTCCTTCCAGGTCGTGGCCTTCTTTCCCTTAGGAATAGAGCCGAGATACTTCTCACAGAGCGGCTTGAACGAGTCAAGGTCGATGTTGCCGACAAACACGGCCGTGAGTCCGGCAGCGTCCTTGAAGAGGCTGCGATAGACCCTCTCTATGGTCGCGAGATTGGCTTTTTCGAGCGTTTCTTCGTTAAGTTCCACATTCCTCTTGCAGTCCGGTCCATAGACGGCCTTGTTTATCTCCTGCTGAAGTTTGAATGACGGCTGGTTCATTACGTTAGGAAGTACTGCCTTAATCTGCTCAATTCCCACTTCATACTCGGATTCGTCGAAACGCGGGTCGCAGTAGGTCAGATATGCAATCTGGAGTGCTGTCTCAAGATCCTTCGGGGACGTACTTCCGCTGATGCCGTGACGGATGTTGGAAATGTAAGATGAAACTGACAGGTGCTTGCCGGCGAGCATCTTTGATGCCTCGTTGGAACTGAACTTTGAGATTCCGCTGTTGCGCTGGAACAGGCCGTAGATGTTGTCCTCGAAAGATACGAGGTCCTCGTCGCTGATGAGTGTCTCGCCTCCGTTCTTGAACCAGGTGAAGAGAATCTGATCTTTCTTATACTCGGTCGGAAGCACAACCACTTTCACGCCGTTCTTCAGTGTCCAGACAGTCGAACCATAGAGCCCTGTTGAGGTCTTCTTAACCTTTGAACCCTTGAGTGATGCCGGATTTACGAATTCCGATGCTACTTCTTCCTCAACAGGAGCGTCGATTTCCGATGCGCTCACTTCATCATACACGGTCTGAAGTTGCTCCGGAGTAGGGTGTACAAGCCCTTCCTTTGCCGGCGCCTTGTAGACTATGGATATGCTCTTGCCGTCAACGAGCGCGTTTGCCGCGAGTGCGAAGATCATGTCCGGCACCTGGCCAAGCAGTGTTTTGGCCACCTCGTATTGTACCTGCGGTGTCATGTAGGCATCATTATCGAAGAAATTGTTGATGAGAGGGCGCACGAAATCAGCATTCTTGCGCGAGTCAGCGGCTTCGACAGCCTTCTCAAATGCGCTGAGGATATTGTCTTTTGCTCTCTGGAGTTCGGCAGAAGAGAAGCCGTGGCGCCTCATTCTTTCCACTTCGGTGAGGAAAGACCTGAATGCAGGCTCCCAGTCTCCGTCTTTGAAGGTGACATCACCCATCGTGGCCTGGCATGTCTCACAGAGGTTGCCGGCCCCAAGGTCCGCTCCGAGGAACGGAGCGCCTGGCTTGCTCGTGATGGCGTCGAAGCGCTCGGCCATAATCATGGCAATCATAGTCTTGGTTATCGAGGTGAGGAATCCGATGTCAGTGCTGTTGTAGGCCTCGTCGTCCGCCTCGCTCCTCCATAGAACCTCAATCGAGCTTCCGCTGCACTCAGGATCAGTGAGCACTCCTATGAGCGGTTTCTCGTTCTCCGGAATTTTAATCACGTCCTTCGGCTTTGGATCGACCGCCGCAGGAATGTCCGCGAATGTAGACTTGATTTTGGCTTCGATTGAGTCCACATCAATGTCTCCCACAACTATAAGCGCTTGAAGGTCAGGGCGGTACCATGTGTGGTAGAAGTTCAGGAGGCTTTCAGGCTTGAAAGTTTCGAGGTTTTCCTGGCTTCCGATAAGGGTGCAGCCTGCATATTTGCTGTCTCCATAATAATAGGGGAGTGACTGCTCGTGAAGTCTCCATGAGGCAGTCCTGCGTGCTCTGCGCTCCTCGATGATTACGCCCCTCTCCTTGTCAATCTCCACCGGGTCGCAAGTCACGAAATGCGAATAGTCGTGCATTACGAGAAGGCAGGTGTCGATGATTCCCTCACGGGTGACGGGGATATTGTTGAGCATATAGGTCGTCTCCTCCACACCCGTCGCAGCGTTGATGTTGCCACCGAATGAGGCTCCGATGCTCTGGAGATACTCAAGCAAAGTCTTGCCCGGGAAATTCTTTGTCCCGTTGAAGCACATGTGTTCGAGGAAATGTGCGAGACCGTCCTGGTCCGGAGTCTCCTGAATTGCTCCGACATTGGTGGCGAGGTAGAATTCAGCCCTCTGTGCGGGCTTGTCATTGTGCCTGATGTAGTAGGTCATCCCGTTGTCGAGCTTGCCGACGCGCACCGCAGGATCATTAGGCAATTGCTGAAAGTCCTGCGCAAATGCGGCTGCCGCGACGAAGAAAGCCGCGACGCTAAGTAAGAAACGTTTCATGAATGTGTTTTTATTTGTAATAATTTTCTTTAAGTTCATACAAAATAAGCGGACTCAACAATGATTCCGTCACTGCGCCTCCTGATATGACGTCAGCAGTCGTTCGATGTCTTCGGCAAATCCGGAGTTCATCTTTCTGAGTATAGGAAGCAACGAGCGTACCATTTCCACTGCAATATGCTCCTGACTCTCGGAATTTCTTCCGCTTTCTTCAGCGAAAACCGCCGCATCCATGTAGGCACCCTCGATTCTGAGAGCATATTCCCGGAATTCCCGTCCCTCCTTTGTCAGCGACACGGCTCCACGTTCGCGGTTGAACAGCCGGATTCCGTATATCCGCTCCAGTTCGGAAATGTGTTGGCTGACTCCCGGCTGTGTGATTCCGAGCACGGCGGCTGTCCTCGTGAAACTGCCTTCTTCCGCAAGCGTCAGAAAAACCCTTAACCTGAAATCTTCGTTCTGTGTCCTCATATATAATAGGTATAACTTCGCAAAGATAGAATCTGTTTCGCGATTGGCAAAATATTATTGGCGGAAGGAAGTGTCATTGTATGCATCGTTTTCTCGGCAATGAGCCGGTTTATTGATGTGCCGAAAGTAAAAAAACGACCAACTGCATAATTTTTGCGAAAAACTGAATCTGACAATATGTCCGTTTGTACCTCCTATGGAATGCCCTTTGTCATTTATCGTGATGTTGTTATGAATATCAAACACAAAAAATAATAGTTATGAAAAAGTTTCTTACAATTTCGATGATGGCGCTCGCACTGGTGTTCGCCACATCTTGTGAAAAGGACAATGAAGAGTCCCTCGACAATTACGTAAATACTTGGGTGACCGACGAAATTCCTTTGACAGAAATTGCCGGCGATGACATCACCGCCGAGTTTCCTGAGCTTCCTGAAGGAATTCAAGCTGTACTTGCACAGCAGCTTGCCAATGTCAAGTTGCGCGCTGTCATTAATCTCGCCGCTGACGGCAAGGCTCAGGCAGGTGTGCTCGTCAACAAGACTAAGCTCAATCTTATGGTGACTGCAATGGAAACTCTGCTCTCCCAATACGAAAGCCAGCTCAAACCAGAGGAACTTGCGCAGGTGAAGGCAGTGATGGAGGTTCTGAAACCATTTGTAGCTGGACTTAAAGACAACGATTACGTCGGTGTGTCATTCACCTACACCGTTGCCCCTACCGATGCTACAAGCGGAAAGATTACCCTTACTCTCAAGGACGAGGAAGGCAAGGACGCAGTCTCCGAAATAGACTACAGAGATCTTTCATCCGATTCCATCACCATTGAGTCCGTTGATGAAAATGACAGCAGCAAGAAGACTACGATGACGTTGAAGAGCGCATCTTCCGCTAAAGTTACAGTCGGCAACTTTGTCGATATCGCTCAGGCTCTGAACTCTCTTATGCCAAAGGAATAATAGCAATATTCATATAATTTTATTCCGGCTCCTTTGGGGGCCGGTTTTATTTTGCCCGTTTCTATCTGTTGCGTCTGTTACTTTTGCTTGGAACCGCCGTTGAGGATTTTTTCTTTTCTGACAAACTGATTCTCCAAATGTACCCTCATTGCCAAGCGAAACAGTTCGACATCTTTCTTTTTCAGGAGTGTTACCAGTGTACGATGTGTCATCATCTCATTTTTGAGCCATCCGCTTGATTTGAGCGTGTATAGCGAAAAGAGTTGTTGGAGAAGATGTTGGAAATATTCCAGGCTTCGGTTTCCGGTCATACGGTATAATATGGTATGGAATTGAATGTCGATTGCCTTCAATTCTTCCGAATCCTCGCACTGTTCTTCTTTTTCGACGAGTTCCTCTAATTCTTGAATATTCTCGTCTTTTACATTCTTGACGACAAGGTCTGCCATTCCTATCTCCAGCATAAGCCGCAGTTCATACAAATCTTTGATAGAATCCTTGTCCAACAAGTCAGATTGAATGATGTATTTCAATACTCCGAAAACCTTCGGTTTGATGAATATCGTCCCTTTCTTTCGCTTGGTCTCAATGAAGCCCAAAGAGCGCAGGCCGCTATAGGCCTCTCTTACGACAACTCTGCTGACTCCAAGCTCTTGTGCCATTTCTTCCTCTTTCGGGAGGATGGAGTTGTACTGATAGCCTTTTTCCTTGATGTAGTCAAGTATTCTTTCTTGTATATTCTCTACGTGCGAAATAGTATGTTCTTGTTGTGGCATCTCTGTTATAATATTTGCATCTTGGCAAAGATACTAATTAATATTGATAATTAGAACTCATATTTCTCTATAATTACTGTCCGGTAATGAAGTTTTTGTTTGTATTAAGTAATACATAATAAAGATATATTTCGAAAAATACCGCAATTTTTAAAAATATTTTGCAAAATAAGTATTACATATTTAAAAATTATTTTTACATTTGCGCAGAGTCGACCAAGTTTATTAAGTATTATTTAAAAACAGAAGGCAAAAATGGAAAAAATCAAAGGCTTAATCGATGCCCCATTCACGCCGATGCAGGCAAACGGAGACATAAACACGGCCGTCATCCCTGCATACGCACAGATGCTTGTCAAGAATGGTTTGAAAGGAGTATTCATTAACGGTTCGTCCGGAGAGGGCTATATGTTGACTCCGGAGGAAAGGATAGAACTCGCAGAAGCTTGGATTAAGGCTGTGCCGGAGGGCTTTAAGGTCATTGTTCACGTCGGAAGTTGCTGCTTGAGGGAAAGCGAGCGATTGGCAGCGCATGCAGAAGCCATCGGAGCGTGGGGTATTGGGGCAATGGCTCCACCATTCCCCAAAATAGGCAGGATTGAAGAACTTGTGAAATACTGCGAAACAATCGCGGCGGCAGCTCCGTCACTCCCTTTCTACTATTATCACATTCCCGCTTTTAACGGGGCGTTTCTTCCGATGTTGGATTTGTTGAAGGCGGTCGACGGGCGAATCCTGAATTTCGCCGGCATCAAATACACTTTTGAGAGCCTGTATGAGTATAATCAGTGCAGATTGTATAAAGACGGCAAATATGATATGCTTCACGGACAAGACGAAACCATATTGCCAAGTCTCGCTCATGGTGGAGCTCAAGGCGGTATTGGCGGCACAACCAATTACAATGGTCGTGAACTCGTCGGAATCATTCAGGCGTGGGAAAATGGTGACTTGGAAACTGCCCGTGAGAAACAGAATTTCTCTCAGGATGTCATTAATGTTATATGCAGACACGGAGGAAATATTGTCGGCGGAAAGAGAATAATGAAGCTCATCGGTCTTGACCTCGGTCCAAATCGTACTCCGTTCAGAGTCGTGACTGATGAGGAAGAGCAGGAGATAAGGGAGGAACTTGAGGCAATCAACTTCTTTAAAAGATGCAATAAATTGTAGGCACTATGAGAGCGGATTACAGACAATATATTGAAAAGTACTCTTCTATATATAAAGAGGAACTGACCGGAAACATTATGCCATTCTGGCTTGAGCATGGGATGGATAAGGTCAACGGAGGGCTTTACACTTGCCTGGATCGCGACGGCAGTTTGATGGATACTTCCAAATCCGTTTGGTTTCAAGGAAGATTCGCTTATGTTTGCGCGTTTGCCTACAATAACATTGAGAAACGTCCCGAATGGCTGGAAGCATCGAAATCTTGTATAGACTTTATTGAAAAACATTGTGTGGACAATGATGACCACATGTTTTTCAGCGTGACTGCCGAGGGAGAACCTTTGAGAAAACGACGCTATGTTTTTTCCGATTGTTTTGCTGCAATTGCAATGGCGGAATATTCCAAGGCAACAGGGGATAAAAGCTATGCAGAGAAATCAGTCAATATCTTCAAATTCATTCAGTATATGCTGAATACTCCCGGCTTTTTGGAACCGAAAGGATATGTTTCCGGCCGCGGACATTCCATAACAATGATTCTTGTGAACGTCGCACTCGTGTTGCGGCAGATAAGTGATGATCCTGTGCTTGAAAAGCAGATTCGGGATTCCATTTACGAAATCGAACACTATTTTATGCATCCTGAGTATGAGTGCGTTCTGGAGAGCACAACTCCTGATGGCGGTCTGATTGACACTTGCGAAGGACGCATCATTAACCCGGGACACGGAATCGAAACAGCTTGGTTCCTGATGCAGGCATACGAAAGATTGGGCGATGAACACTTCAAGGAGCTTGGCCTCACTATTTTTGACTGGCAGTTCAAGTGGGGTTGGGATGAAGAGTATGGCGGAATTATCAATTTCCGTGACTGCAAGGGGCTGTCTTGTCAGGATTATGCACAGGATATGAAATTCTGGTGGCCTCAATGCGAAACAATTATCGCTGCGTTGTATGCTTACAAACTTACCGGAGATGAAAAGTATCTCGATATTTACAAAAAGGTCAATGACTGGGCTTTCGAACATTTGGTGGACCCCGAGTATCCGGAATGGTTCGGCTATTTGCACAGAGACGGCTCCGTCGCACAACCGGCAAAAGGAAACCTCTTCAAAGGACCTTTCCATATACCGAGAATGCTTGTCTTAAGCCACATTTTATGTAATAACATTATTTCTAATAACACCGTTTTATGAAAAAATTAAGTTTGATTATTTTCGTCATACTGCTCTCGCTACAGGCGTTTGCTCAGACGAAAGCCATCAAGGGAACAGTAAAGGACTCAAGTGGTGATGTTCTCGCCGGAGTCTCTGTCATCGAAAAGGGCACACGCAACGGAGTGATTACTGACCTGGACGGCGTTTATTCAATCCACGTACAGAAAGGAGCAACTCTTGTCTTTTCTTGTATCGGTTTTTCTGCAAAAGAGTCTCTTGTCGGGGAAGAGGATATTATTGACTTAGTTCTCGAAAACGATACTCAGATGTTGTCGGAAGTCGTGCTTATCGGTTATGGTACACAGAAAAAGTCTACTATGACATCTTCAATTGCCCAGGTCTCGGCAAAAGATGTCAACAAACAGATTAGCACAAATGTCGCTTCGGCTTTGCAGGGAAGAGCAGCAGGAGTGGATGTCATCCAGCAGGCCGGAATTGCCGGTGCGGATGTGAAAATTGTCGTGCGAGGAGCGGCTTCGCTCACTGCGACTGAACCTCTCTACATTGTGGACGGCGTTTTTACCAATAACGGACTCACAACCATCAATCCTGCCGATATTGAGAATATTGAAATCTTGAAGGATGGTTCAGCAGCCGCAATCTACGGTTCAAGGGCGGCAAATGGTGTCGTTCTCATCACCACCAAAGGCGGAAAGTCCGGAAGCGTGAAGGTTGACGCCAACCTCAACTATTCCATTCAGCAAGTGACCAATATTCCCGATTTTCTCAACGCTTCACAGTGGAGGGAATTTGCGAATATGGTTTCGGACAACAGCGGTCTTGCTCGGGCTCCTGAAAATGTGAGCCCATCAGACCCTGGTATAGACACAAATTGGGCAAAAGCGTGGTTGCAGTTTGCTCCGATTCTTAATGCAGATGCTGCAATCTCAGGAGGTAACAAAAATGGTAACTACTCCTTCAGTCTCGGTTATCTCGACCAAAAGGGTCTTACGCTTAATTCCGGGTACAAGAAATACAATGCACGTGCTAATTCGTCGTGGAAAATCGGACGTTTCTTCGTTTCTGAGAATTTCTCGGTTGTATATCGCAAGAAAAAACCGACAGCGACATTCAATATTGGAATGCCGACTCTTCCACTGGTTGATGCTCAAGGACGCTATTCATCTTGGGGCCCCGAATATTATATCGAGACAGAAAACAAGAGAAGGAACAATCCTATGGCCGGGCTTTTTGCAACTGATCAATACACTCAGTATTTTGATGTTATGGGGGGAGTTAATGCCGGAGTGAATATTATTGAGGGACTCAAATTCACGACTTCCTTCAGCGGCAACTATTCGTCTACTCACGGATACACCCACACTCCTGTTTATTATGCGAAATGGAACGAGGACGGCACTCCTGACACAGATTATGGCAACAACCGTAACACTTTGTCGGAATCTCGTGGCGCCACCTACAATTACACTTGGGACAATGTATTGAATTTTGACCGCAGTTTTGGCCGCCACACAATCAATGCCACTTTGGGGCATAGCTGGATGAGAGAACGTTACAGGGGACAGTCGTATAATACGATAAATGATTTGGGTGCCGAGAATATCGTCGGAGTGACATCCGTGGACGGGAAAATATCTTCAAATGAGAAAGAGCATGTTCTCCTTTCGTTCTTCGGTCGTTTGAACTATGACTATGCGGACCGATATATGATTTCAGCCAGTGTACGTCGTGACGAATCGTCGAAATTTGCAAAAGGTCATCGTGCAGGATGGTTTCCTTCTGTTTCGGCCGGATGGAATATGCATAATGAAGAATGGTTCAAGAATCCTGTGGTCAGTCATTTCAAGATCACCGCTTCTTATGGAGAGCTTGGAGCAAACTTCCTTGAGCCGTACAATTTCGACAATATAGCTTTCGGTCCGATTCCGTACACAATCGGAGGAAAGAGAGTTGTTGACGGACACGCGGCATATCTTAAAACCCGTAATCTGAAATGGGAGACCTCCAAAACAACTGATGTGGGCCTCGAACTCGGCTTCTTGAACAATGAACTGACATTCCAGGTCAACTATTTCTATAAGAAGAATGTAGACCTTTTGGCAACCATCAATCTGAATCTTTCTTCGGGACAGGTTTTCGAAATTAACTCATCCAATGAAACCCCTTATGTGAACACGGCTTCTGTCGAGAATAAGGGATGGGAGTTTATGGTGAACTACAACAAGCAGATCAACCGCGACTGGCACATCAGTGCAAGTGCAAATGTCTCAACTCTCGCCAATAAGGTTCTTGCTTTGGGAAATAATGTTCAGCCAATCACCGCAGGAGCTTTCTCATCGAAGTTTAATGATGCAGCGACCATCACAATGCCGGGATACCCAATCGGTTCATTCTATGGCTACAAGATTGACGGATTTGACTCTGAAGGAAATTTCGCATTCCACGATGAAAATGGTGACGGAAAAATCACTGCTGATGACAAAGTGGTTCTCGGCAATGCCATCCCTAAATGCACCTTTGGTTTGAATATCGACTTGAACTGGAAGAGTTTTGACCTCACGATGTTCTTCAACGGCTCATTCGGCAACAAAATCTTCAATGCAAGGAAATACGAATACTATTTCAACTATGCCAACAATATGGTGACCGATGTCCTGAATTCCTGGACTCCGGAAAACAACCACACAAGCGTGCCGGTTGCCAAGGTTTCTAATTACGAGGGCGGCAACTCTCTTCCGAGTGAGTTTTACATAGAGGACGGCTCGTATCTGCGACTAAAAAACATCCAATTAGGTTACACTCTTCCGCTCAAATATTCTTCGAAAGCATATATGAGCAAGTTCCGTGTATATTTCGGTGTACAGAATGCATTTACTCTTACAAGGTATACCGGATATGACCCTGAAGTCAGCTCTAATGCCCTCTTCTCCCGTGGCGTCGATTCCAATTCGTATCCTAATGCGAGAATCTACACGATGGGTATAAACGTATCTTTCTAACCACATAATCCGACAGATATGAAACATATATCAAGAACCATTTTGCTTTTTGCATCTTTGGTTGTCGCACTAAGTTGTGCGAAAGAATTTGACAAACTGGCCGTCAATCCGAGTCAGCCAAGTATGGACTCCTTCTTCACTACACCGGAGGCGGTGAATACGGCTGTTATGACTTGCTACGGATATATCCAGACACAGAGATGTTTCGGTGCGTCCGCATCTAAAACTGCCATTCTTCGTTCTGACGAGGCTTCAGGTAACTCCGATTATGCAAAGCCTGGAATGTATGGTTCGAGCTTGAATTCAAGTTTCTACACCATAATGCAGCCTTTCGGCCTGTTGTATTCGACAGCGTCGCAGGCTTCCTATGTAATCGAGAATGTCGATAAGGTTACCTTCCCTGACGAGGCTCTTAAAAACGCATATAAAGGCGAAGCGTATTTCTGGAGAGCCTTCGTACACTATTATCTGTTAATCTCTTACAGACAAGTCGCTCCTATACGTCACGCTCCCGAAAGCGCAGCAGATTATGTCCGGGTGGTTGAGGCGCCGGATGCTGTCTGGGATTTTATCATAGAAGATTTGGAAAATGCGAAAAATCTTCTCCCTCACAAGGGTTATTGGAAAGGCGTAAATGTCGGTCGCGTCACTGCCGCCGCTGCTGCCGCATTGAAAGGAAAATGCTATTTATACCGCAGTGGCATAGAGCCTCTTTATGGTGAATCGACAAAAACCTATTTCGATGAGGCGGCTGCAGAGTTTGATGAAATCATCAAGGGCAGTTATGGCGGCTATAGCCTTGTCGAGTATTCTTGGAATTTTGACATCGCTCACGAGAATAATGATGAGTCAATTTTTGAGATGCAGTTCCTTGGTGATGTTGAAAATGCTTCATTCAACCCGGGAACAGCGACCTCCGGACTTGCATTTGACACTCGCGGACTGATGTTGCCGGGGACCGGTGTGGGTTATGAGGCCGTAGTTCACGACTGGTTGTATGATGCTTTCGTTTCTTCCCTTGACAATGATGGCAAGACAGACAAGCGAATGTTTTCGACTATGATGTTCAATGATTTGAAAGCTGAAATCAAATTGAGGGCAGGTCAGAGACTTACCGGTCCCGGAGGATATCATTTCGAAGACTATTATCCAAAGGGTGATTTCTCTAGCGTAGGAAACACCAGGACATATCCTTATAAGGCAGCCGTCTTGAAGGGATTGGACCTCTCGATGCCGATGAGAAACAATGACCCGACTTCGCTTAACGGAGTTGGAGCAGGCACAAAAGAATATATCTACAATCAGCCGCGTGCTCACGGTGTCAACTGGCGCTATATCCGTTATGCAGATGTTCTTATGATGTATGCCGAGGCTGTTGTCCTTGGTGGTAAAGCCGGCTCTCTCTCAGCGGCACAGGCGTTCAGCAAAGTGCGTGAGCGTTCGAATATGAGCATAAAAGGCGCGATTACTATGGAAGATATCAAGTCTGAACGTATTCTCGAATTTGCTCTTGAGGGACACCGTTTCTTTGATTTGCTCCGCTGGGGCGAACTTGCATCACGCTTCAAGAGTCTTGAGAAGTCAGATCCGAACTTTAAAAAACTGATTTCAGACACTGACTATGAAGGCTTTACAGAGAATAAGCATGAATGGCTCCCAATTCCTATCGCAGAACTTGAATCAAATGAGTATGCAAAACAAAATCCGGGTTATTAGTCTGTTCGCCTTGCTACTCGGCCTTGCCTCTTGTGGGCAAGGCTCGGGGAGCGGTGCGGAGGTGCTCCATAATGGAATCGAACTCCCTCAGCAGTGGCCGCCGCGTTACGATGTGGCTCAAGTGAGGGAGGAGATGCCTGTGCCGTATTTGACACAGAAACCATCTGTGATTCCGGTGAATGTCGGACGGCAGCTTTTCGTTGACGATTTTCTGGTGGCGGAAAGCAATATGGAGACTATATTCCATACTCCCGATTACTACCGCCGGAATCCCGTGCTTGAACCGTCAGAAAAATGGGAGGAGACCATTGAGGGTGCACCTTATGCCGCTCCTTTCAGCGACGGCGTCTGGTATGACGAGATTGACGGGAAATTCAAGATGTGGTATCTTGCTGGAGCCGGTATGCTTCACAAAGAAGACAAACAGACATTCTACACCGCTTATGCTGAATCCCTTGACGGTAAAAATTGGGAAAAAGTCATTTGTGATGTCGTTCCGAATACCAATATCGTGGACTCCGAGAACCGGGATGCGGCGACTGTTTGGTTGGACAAACAGGAGACCGACCCTTCGAAGAGGTATAAACTCTTCAATGTGGAAAGACGTCCTACCGACCGCAGGTGGCAGTTTATCTTGAAATATTCTGCGGACGGTATCCATTGGTCGAATGGTGTTGCTCAGAGTGGAGACCTTTATGACAGGTCATCCGTCTTTTATAATCCTTTCCGTAAAGTATGGTGTCTGAGTATGAGATATGGGACGGAATTGTCTTCACGTTCAAGGAGTTATCTTGAAGCAGCTGACCCGGAGACCGCCGTGTCGATGGCTCATCGCATCCGCAAAGGCGTTCCGGACAAGAATGTCGTCTATTGGTTTTCACCTGATGACAAGGAACCGGTTAATCCGGATTTTCCTGAAGTAGCTCCAGGAATCTACAATTTTGACTGTATGCCTTATGAGAGCATTATGCTGGGCCAGTATTCTGTTTGGCAGGGCCCGGAAAATCATATTTGCGCGGAATTGGGGATACAGAAGAAAAATGAAATCTGTCTGGGCTATTCCAGAGACGGCTTCCATTTTTCCCGTCCTTCCCACGAGTCTTTTATGGCGAATGACCAAAGCGAGGGAGCGTGGAATTGGGGAAATATGCAGTCTGTGGGCGGAGTTCCTCTTGTTGTAGGAGACTCATTGTATTTTTATGCAAGCGGTCGTCGTCTGAACAAGATAATGTGGGACAGCTACACATCCACAGGTCTTGCGATGCTCAGAAGGGACGGATTTGTTTCCAAGCATGCAGGGACAGAGGGAGCGCAGCTTACAACCGAAGTCTTGACGTTTGACGGCTCGTTTCTCTTCGTAAATGCGGAGATTAGAGGCTCGCTGCGGATAGACCTGCTTACGCCAGCGGGAAAAGTGATGACATCTTTGGGAAGCGGACCTGTGAATTCGACAAAACTCTATTTGGGAAATGTCGGAAAATATAAGGGGAAACAGGTCAGGCTTCGGTTTACGGCTTCTGATTGTGACATATATTCATTCTGGATTTCTCCGTGGCAAACGGGCGAGAGTAGAGGGTATATGGCAGGTGGCGGTCCGGGATTGTCACCTTCGGGCATTGATGTTCCTAACCTATTATAATATATTTTGATTATGACCAGAGTTCTTTCATTACTTGCTCTTGTGGCCTTGTTTGCCTGTTCATCCGGTCTTAAACCGGAACCCGGGCCGACACCTGATCCTGTACCTGCGCCAGTGCTTCCGGTTCCCGACCCGACGGCGAAACTGCTGTACAACGGAATAGAACTTCCGGCCATTTGGCCTCCCAAAGTGCCTGTATCGGCAGTTCTGGAAGGTATGTCTCCGTTTTATCTGGCATCGAAACCCGATGTTATTGACATTTCATTGGGACGTCAGCTTTTTGTGGATGATTTTCTAATAGCTCATTCTACGGTCAAAAGAGTTTGGCATCAGGCAGAGTATTATCCTGCAAATCCGGTTTTCTTCCCTGAAGAAGAATGGGAGATGACCGCCGAGGGCGCCGTGGCGGCTCCGTTCAGCGATGGTGTCTGGTATGATGAGTCGGATTCCAAATTCAAGATGTGGTATATGGCAGGCGGTCGGGGATATGAAACCGGATTTGTGACCTGTTATGCTGAATCAGCCGACGGTATCACTTGGACAAGGCCGTCCTTGAACTATGTCAAAGGAACCAACATCGTTCTGAAGGGTTTGAACCGGGATTCCAATACAATCTGGATCGACAAGACGGAATCAGACCCGAATCTTCGCTTCAAGATGTTTGTGGTGGCAGAAGGTAAGTCTCATTGGGGGTATCACTACTATACATCATCTGACGGAAAGTATTGGAGATCTGTTAACGAATCCGGCAAGGTCGCTGACCGTTCAACTGTTTTCTACAATCCGTTCAGAGGAGTCTGGGTGTGGTCTCTCCGACATAACATCAGGCTCAGTTCTTCAGTGCTTGTCCGTGGGCGGGATTATATGGAAGACGCTGATGTTGTGGCGGGAAACAAAAAAGCTTTTGCAAATTTGGAGTCTTTCTGGTTCGGTCCTTGGCCCGATGAGCCAAAACATCCTGTCTATAAGGATGTTCAACCTGCGATTTATAATCTTGACGCAATCGGATATGAGAGTCTGATGTTGGGTGTATTCTCTTCTTGGGCCGGTCCTGAAAATGGAGTCTGCGCTTCGGATAGAGTCATCAAGCGAAATCAACTTCTTTTGGGCTACAGTCGTGACGGTTGGAGCTGGTTCAGAGGGGACTTTACTCCGTTTTGTGCTGTTGATGACAATACGGATGCGTGGAATAATGGAAACATCCAATCCGCGGTCGGGTCGCCTCTTATTGTGGGAGACAAACTCTATTTCTATATGAGTGGACGGCGACTCAACGAAGCAAAGAAAGAAGTCATATCCACCGGTTTGGCGACGCTCCGACGTGATGGTTTTGCATCAATGAGCGGGAGTGGGGAAGTGGTCACTGAAATTCTCAAGTATTCTGGTAATTATTTGTTTATCAACGCAGCAGTCCGCGGTTCAATGACTGTGGAACTTTTGGACGAGAACGGTGATGTTATCCCCGGTTTTTCTGCCGGAGAGTGTAATGTCGTCAAAACTGACGGATGTAAGATTATGGTTTCGTGGAAAGAACATTCTGATCTCAGGCCTTTAAATGGTCGTAATTTGAAAATAAGATTCCAATTGGAAGATGCTGATTTGTATTCTTTCTGGATTTCTCAGACTGAGGATGGAAAGAGTTCCGGCTACACCGCAGGAGGCGGTCCTTCACTTGGAAAGTATGGCATTGATTTATAAACATTAAAATTGATAAACTGTATGAAAAAGCAATTTTTTGCATTTATGGCTATTGCGGCGGCTCTCTTGTCCTGCAAGCCTGAGGAGATAAAATATCATACTGCTGCAAAAGTGCAATTTGAAATGAGCACTGAAGAGGTTGAGCGCGGAGTTAAGGTTAAATTCACCGACAAATCCGTAGCGACACCGGGAACCACTCTTAAGGGATGGGAATGGAATTTCGATTTCGAGAACAAAGAACAGAAGACCGAGTTCTCAATGGAGCAAAATCCTGAATATGCATTCCCTAAAGTCGGAACATTCGTCGTGAGGCTCGTTGTAACCGATTCCAATGGACAACAAGCTGCTGCAAGCCAGACAATAAAGGTTATTACTCCATATTCTGAACTTGCTCACGCGGACTTCGAGCTGCCTGCGCCTAAAGTGATGTTGAATGAAAAACTCTCGTTTAAGGATAAGTCTGTTCCGGCTCAAGGTGCCACATTGACAAAATGGGAGTGGCATTTCGGAGAAGGCAAGGGCTCGGTTTCCGAAGAACAAAACCCGGAATGGACCTACACAACGAGCGGAAGTTTCACTGTTTCTCTCAAAGTCACCGACAGCAAAGGAAACAGTTCGAGCACATCCAGGGACATCCTTGTCATTGATCCGTCAGACCTTATAACCATTGAATGGAAGAGTGCGATGCTGGGGCCTATCGAAAACACAATGTCTCCGGCTATGTCTCCTGACGGCAAGACTGTCTATATGTACGCTGACCAGTCAGCAGATAATGCTTATGATGTGGCCCTCAAAGCATTCGATGCCGCATCCGGTGCTGAGAAATGGTCGTTCGATGTGAACGCGGCACTTGCCCAATTGAATGAAAATGGCGGTGTACGTCTGGTTTATTCAAGTCCTTCAGTCGGGTCAAACGGTGACATATATGTCTGTGCGCGGGACCTCAAGAACTCAGGCGCAGCGAGGAAGTCGTTTATGTTCGCAATCAAGCCGGATGGTACAAAGCATTGGCATTATGCTTTCGGTCTTGACGCCAATTTCAATTATATGACCCCGGCTATCGATGCAAAAGGGGATATCTATGTGGGTCACCTGACTGCAAAACCATTTGAAATTGCAGTCTTAAATCCTGAAACTGGAGTAAAATCCAGAAGCATTCCTTTGGAATCTGGTGTGCGTTCGGGCATCTCATTGTCGAAAGCCGGAGATGTGTATTTCTGTTCTACCGGAGCAATAGGGCTTTTGTCTTGTGGAAATACAGGCAGCAAACCGTGGGCATACAACAACAATGTGAAGACTACCGGAGCTGCGATTTCAATTGACGGAAACGGGGTGATTTACACAGTCATTGCCGGAGCATCAAGCGGTATTCTTTGTGCTGTCAATACCAATGGTTCAGAAAAATGGCAATATGTTCTTCCGGGTGACACTCCTTATGGAGGCGCAGTCATCGGAGCCGATGGGACAGTCTTTGCTAATGGAGGAAAAGCTGTTGTGGCAGTAACTGCCGGTGGATCGTTGAAGTGGCAATTTGATCTTGATGAGCCTGTGCAGAACTGTGTTCCACTGGTGGACAATCGGGGCTATATTCATTTCATCACCGACAAGGCAACCTATTATGTGCTTACCGACGAAGGTAAACTCTATGGCAAGAAATCGCTCGGAACCAAATCTTTCGCCTCACCGGTAATGGGCCCGGACGGCATGGTATATATTGCCGCTCAGGAAGAAGCAAAATCCTTCGTCTTCGGTCTTGGAACCGGAGCAAGCGGCTATGCGGACTCCGCTTGGCCGATGAAGGGACAAAACCCGCAGCGAACCCACCTCCAAAGGTAGCTTTGCTATGTTAAATAAGTATATCGTTATCAATAGTGTTCTGGCATTATTCCTATGCCAGAACACCATTCTCGCGCAACCGACAGACAGATACTCTGCGGTAAATCCGATTTTGTTCCATTATACGGTAGATGACATATACCTGCGGCCTTTGACAAAACATAACAATGGGGCAAATATCATAAGCCCCAATCCGACAACCTACCCTTGGGAGGCAAGGCTTGAAAATGGGATGCCCAATGTATTGGTAGACAATAATAGGAATACGGCAATCTACATTTCCAGTTTTGTGAATTATGCTTCAAATCCACCGTCGAAAGTTGGGGCAATGGTTTATACGAACAACTCAGGAAATCTGTCACAATGGACGCGTCCGAATGCCGGGCTCTTTTGGTATAATCCATCAGGAGTGACATCGGACCAAAAGATTTCTCCAACCTATTCAGCCGGTTATCAACCCACTAATATTGTAGCTGTTGATATTGAGAGTTTAGGTATCTATGATGACTATGAAACAGATAATAAACCGATAAAACTGATATATCTGCCTCAGCGTGAGTCTCATAACAGCATTATATCAAGTTATCAGATGGGGCGTGGCGTTGACAATAACGGTGTGCTTCAAGATTTTGCCTTGATGAAGAATGACAGGCAGATAAAGCAGGAGAACTACACATTTCCATTTATCAATGGTGATACTCATATGAATTTCTTCAAACAAAACGGTGAGTATTATTTTGTTTCAAGAATGAATTCAAAACGTGCTTATCTTCTTGAAGGAGAGACTCTTCCATTACATCCTGACAATAGAAAGAGGTACAGACGCGAGACTGTTACAAAAGTTGGGGCCTCATTGCAATCAGAGAATGTAACGGCGGCAATTGCATTGGATATGTCCGATTTGAGATGGGAACCGTATAGTATGCAGCCGTTTCGTCTTCCCGGTTTCGAAAATGACATTTGGTGGGGATTAGTTACGATGTTTGGAACTGAAGGTGATGTGGAAGTTCAGCATCGTCAAAGGACTGAATTGGCATATTCAAATGATGGAATCACCTGGAAATATCTAAAGCCTGGAATGCCATTCCTTGATAATGGCACAGACCCATCAAGTGACGATTATGGGTGTATCAATATAGCGAAGCCGGTTTTTAATACAAAGTTCTCGGCAAATCCAAACGATTTGTTCTATTTTTATGCGGCGTCCAATGTCCGTCACGTAGATGGCAGAAATCCTGGAATTTCCTTGGCAAAAGGAAAATATGGAAAGATTGCGGGATTAGCCGCAGGAAGTGTTGAAAAGAGGTTCAGTTCCGTTGATATTCCCAATACGGTTCCGGTGGATTCGCTTACCGCATTATCCCTTTATAATTGTTTTTATTTAGGTACGAAGCCTTTTCCCGGAATACTTGCGGACGTGACACAAGACCCAAGAGGGTATAGTCTGAATCAATTGAACAGTTATGTCGCACTGCTATACTATAGCTATGATTCTGCATCTTCAAATGGAAAAGGAAATTTCCTCGGAGGTGTACTCGGTAGTTCTGTCAAGGGCACGACAACAGTTTCAGACAACTATGAAGCCGTTCCATTTGTTTATTATGGCATAGATGGCAATGGAAAACACTACTTGTTGAACCATTTTAAGTATCTGTCAAACTCGGACACAACAAAGATAGTCAGGATGAGTACTCAAGCGCCGATTCCGGTAGTCACTGAAGCGTGGGTTAAGAATGCCGTTTTTTATGGTATCGGTTATAACCTGTCTTCAAAGTCGTATTGTCCATTGCAAACTCAAAAATCCAACAGTTATCTTCCGTCCGGATTATGGCAAAAGTCTTTGTCCCAGTCTGCCACTCATTACACTGAAGACTTTAGCAACTCTCTTTCTATGGTGAACCGGACGGCTCCCGTGTGTAGAGAAACAGGCACAATAGCGGTAAAAATGACTCCGTCAGCGAGTTCAACCGCCCAATGTGTGATGAGAATGTATGGACAGTCTACCGGCAATGACATTCAAATTACATTGGAACCATCCGGCGCATTCTGTTATACAATCCGTAAGGACAATATTCCTTTTGCCATTATGACAATTGCTCCATTGCAAGGACAGAGTTTTATTGGTAAAGAAGTTACACTTACTATAGAATCAGTTCCAGCTTCTGAGCGAAAGCACGGTGCTCAATTTACTGAAGATGCAACTGTTTTTCGAGTCGATTGTCCGGCATTGAATTTTGTGCAATCTGTGCAACAGCCTATTCTGTGGAATTGGAAGCATCCTGAAGGAAGCATAACAGATAGTGACAGAGCCAATGCAAGGGCATTCTCTTTTCTTTCATTTTCCGCTTTTGTCGCAGGTATGAATAAAATCACAATCGGAGCAAGTGACCAAACCGGAAACAATCGTTTTGTTGGCAGGATCTTCTCAGTACAGATTGCCGACAAGTTACCGAGTGGAAATAATGATTTTTGGAATTAAAAAACAATGAAAAAGTTAGTATTTTGTATTGCACTTTCTTTAGTCACATATTCATTGTCTGCTCAGACATATTATAATATGTGGAGAGGAGATGGCGCATCCGGACAACCTGAATGGATTGCGAACTCTGCGATGTCATACGGATTCTCCGGCATTCAGTTTACGACTGCGGACAAATATCGCGGTCATATATCCGGTGGCGGACAATGGTTCGTTATGAATCCGGATGAGAGTGTGACATCGTCGCAGTATGTCAATATGTTGAAAAATAATATGGCAAGTGTCAGCAATTGTGCATTGGGGACTCAGGGTGGCATAGCTGCAAGTAAATTTATGTTGACAGATTTTGAGATTTCTGCAAATGTTGATGCGTATTTGTCGTTTGGCAGAAATCGTGATGTGACATTTAATAACCAGGTTTCCAAGTGGCTTAGAATCAATTCTTACGGAGGTATTGCCTGCTGGGGAAACGGACTTGCAAATGAAAACGATTTACCGAATCTGATGTTGACAGGAACAGAATTGCGTACTTCCATTGATGGAATGAGCACATCAATGAGAAATGTCAATAATTCTTTGTGGTTCGGAACAACCAACAATGCCGGTATTGAAATTGGAACGCACGGGACGACAGCAATATACATAGGAAACGGACAGAATATATTCTTTGGTTTTGATAAAAATTCAGCCGCTGCAATCAATAATACTCATAAACTGCAGTATAGGCTTTTTGTTGACAAGGGTATTCTTTCGGAAGATTATGCAATTGCGCCAAAGTCAGCTTGGGCAGATTTTGTGTTTGCAGAGGATTATGAATTGAAACCACTTCCGGAATTGGAATCATTTATTGCTGAGAATCAACATCTTCCTGATGTGCCTTCAGCAGAAGAAATCTCTGTATCAGGATACTCCCAACACGATATGAATGCAGTTCTTCTTCAAAAAATTGAGGAATTGACACTCTATGTGATTTCTCAGCAAAAGGAAATTGATGAATTGAAAGCAAAAATTAATACTTATGAAAGCGGAAAAGATAGTAAATAGCAAGGTCTATCCTTGGATTGTTGTCGCTCTTCTTTGGGTTGTCGCTCTTTTGAATTATATGGACCGGCAGATGCTGTCCACGATGAGGGATGCGATGCAGATTGATATAACTGACCTTGAGTCAGCGGTCAATTTCGGCCGTTTGATGGCGATATTTCTTTGGATTTATGGCTGTGTAAGTCCTTTTGCAGGTGCGATTGCCGACAGAATCAATCGTAAATGGCTGATTGTCGCGTCCTTGGGAGTTTGGTCCGCTGTGACATTACTTATGGGATATTGCACGACATTCGATCAGGTCTATTGGCTTCGTGCTTTGATGGGCATATCGGAGGCATTGTATATTCCTGCAGCCCTCTCACTCATCGCCGACTACTTTACGGGTTCTTCCAGAAGTCTTGCAGTTGGCATACATATGACGGGACTATATCTCGGACAGGCTGTGGGCGGATTTGGCGCGACTCTCGCGGCGGCCTATTCCTGGCAGGCAACTTTCCACTGGTTCGGTATCATTGGGATTGTCTATGCGCTTGTGTTGGCAGTTTTTCTTTTTGAGAAGAGAAAAGAAAACTGTCCGGCAGAGGAAGAACTGAAAGTTGTGAAAGAACCTGTTTGGAAAAGTTTCGCACTTGTGTTTTCGAACATTTCTTTTTGGGTAATTCTGTTTTTCTTCGCATCGTCTTCACTACCCGGCTGGTCCACCAAAAACTGGTTGCCGACATTGTTTGCGGACAGTCTTGGAATACCGATGTCTCAGGCAGGTCCGATTTCGACAATTACTATCGCTGCCGCATCCTTTGTCGGTGTCATCCTTGGCGGCTCGTTATCCGACAAATGGGTGAGAAAGAATGTCAAAGGAAGAATTTATACGAGTGCAATCGGTCTCGGATTAATGATACCGGCCTTGATTTTTATAGGTATTGGTCACGGAATCGTTTCTGCAGTCGGAGCCGGTGTATGCTTCGGAATAGGATACGGTATGTTCGATACCAATAATATGCCTATTCTCTGTCAGTTCGTTTCGACAAAACACCGGGCTACCGCTTATGGAATTATGAATATGACCGGGGTTTTCGCGGGAGCGATAATAACCAAAGTTCTCGGACGTTGGGCTGATGACGGAAATCTCGGGCTTGGCTTTGCTTTGATGGCAGGAGTTGTTGCAGTTGCGCTTTGTTTACAAGTTTTTGCCCTAAAACCATCATCTGATAATATTGAATAGCTATTATGATACTCACAGATTTGAAAAACTTAAGGCGGTATGAATGTCTTAACAAACATTTCACTGCCCTGATTTCTTATTTGGAAAGCAATGAATTGCTTGCTGCCTCGCTTGGCAGAATCACTGTTGACGGGGATAATGTTTTCATCAACAATATTTGTATCAGCGGCGTTCCGCCGGAGTCTCAGGCTCTTGAAATGCACAAGAAATACATTGATGTTCACATCCTTTTGGAAGGTTCTGAAACCATTGGCGTCAAGTCATTGGCTCAGATTAATTCTTTCTCGAAAGAATATGATGAAGATGGCGATTGTATGATTTCTGAAGGACTGGCAGACCATTATATAAATATGATTCCCGGCAGCATTTTGATTTGTTTTCCGGAAGATGCTCACGCGCCGGCAATCGGAAACGGTGTAATCAGAAAGGCCATCGCAAAGGTTGTTGTTGAATGATTTGTTGTGTGAATGGCGTTGTATGTAAATAACAGATGATTCAACTTCATGAGCATCCGGTGCGTACGAAAAAGGGTGGCTGAAAGTCAAGCTTTCAGCCACCCTTTTTACATTGTACAGACTCTGCTACATAGAGAGTCTCTTGTAGTTCTCGTATCGAACTTTAGCAAACTCTTCGGTCTTTTCAAGAAGCTCGGCTGCTTTGTCAGGGAACATCTTGTAGAGAGAAGCGAAACGGACCTCGCCCTTGAGGAAGTCCTGGAACTTGCTCCAGTCAGGCTCCTTGGAATCGAGTGTGAACGGATTCTTGTCCGTGCCCTCAAGCTCAGGGTTGTACCTGTAGAGGTGCCAGTAACCGCACTCGACAGCGAGTTTCTCCTCCTTCTGGCTCAGACCCATGCCGGCCTTCAGACCATGGTTGATACATGGAGCGTAGGCGATGAGAAGTGACGGACCGTCATAAGCCTCGGCTTCCTTGATGGCGTTGAAGTACTGAGCCGGAGATGCGCCCATCGCGATCTGTGCCACATAGACGTAGCCGTAGCTCATTGCCATCATTCCGAGATCCTTCTTGCGAACCTTCTTTCCGGAAGCCGCAAACTTGGCGATTGCTCCTGCAGGAGTTGCCTTTGAAGACTGGCCACCGGTGTTGGAATAAACCTCGGTGTCAAGAACGAGGATATTCACATTCTCACCGGAAGCGAGCACATGGTCGAGTCCGCCGTAGCCGATGTCATAAGATGCGCCGTCACCACCGATAATCCACTGGCTGCGTGAAGGGATGAAGTGCTTGTACTCAAGAAGAGCCTTGCATGTTTCGCATCCGCAGGCTTCCATAAGAGGAACGAGCTTGTCCGCAACCTCGCGGGTGATTTTCGCGTCGTTCTTGTTCTCAAGCCACTGTGTGAAGAGTGCCTTCATTTCGTCTGAGCAGCAAGAGCAAGAGAGACCCTGCTCCATGAGTTTTGCGACGGTTGCGCGTGCTCTGTCTGAACCGAGCTTCATTCCGAGACCGAACTCGCAGAAGTCCTCGAACAGAGAGTTCGCCCAAGCCGGGCCGTGACCCTGTGCGTTGGTGCAGTATGGGGTTGCCGGGAATGACGCTCCGTAGATTGAGGAGCAGCCAGTCGCGTTCGCAATCATCATGTGGTCGCCCCAGAGCTGGGTGATGGTCTTGATGTAAGGAGTCTCGCCGCAGCCTGCGCATGCGCCGGAGAACTCGAACAGAGGCTGTGCGAACTGTGCGTTCTTCACATTGCCTTCCTTGTTGAGGATGTTCTCTTTGTAGCCGACATGCTCGTTCAGCCAATTGAAGTTCTCCTGCTCCTGGAGGTCTTCCTGGTAGGAAACCATTTCGAGAGCTTTCTCCTTTGCAGGGCAGACATCGACGCAGTTGCCGCAACCTGTACAGTCAGCGACAGAAACTGAAAGCGCGTAGGTGTATTCCTTGAGCTGTGCCTTTCCTGCGACCTTCTTCACGCTTGCAGGAGCGGCGGCAGCCTCATCTGCGGTGAGGATGAACGGACGGATTGCTGCGTGAGGGCAGACAAATGCGCAAGTGTTACACTGGATGCAGTTCTCGCTCTTCCACTCAGGGACCTTAACTGCAACACCGCGCTTCTCGTAAGCTGCCGTGCCGTTAGGCATCGTTCCGTCCTGGATGTCGACGAACTTGCTGACAGGGAGCCTGTCTCCGCACTGTGAGTTCACTTCGTCCGCGATTTCTTTCACGAATGCAGGTGCGAGACGGTCTTTGTTAGGGTTCTCGAACTTCGCGGTGATATTCTTCCAGTCTGCCGGAATCTCAACCTTGGTGTATTCGCCTCCACGGTCAACGGCTGCGTAGTTCATGTTCACGACATTCTCGCCCTTCTTACCGTAGCTCTTGAGGATGGCCTGCTTCATGTATGTTACGGCGTCCTCGTAAGGGATGATGTTCGTAATCTTGAAGAATGCAGACTGGAGGATTGTGTTGGTCCTTCCGCCGAGTCCGATTTCTGCAGCGATTTTCGTTGCATTGATAATATAGAGGGAAATATTCTTCCTTCCGATGATGCCCTTCACATGCTCAGGGATTCTGTCGAGAGTTTCTTTCTCGTCCCAGAGGCTGTTGAGCAGGAGAGTACCGTTCTGCTTGATGCCGGCAAGAACGTCATACTTCGAGAGGTATGACGGAACGTGGCAGGCAACAAAGTCAGGAGTTGACACGAGGTACGGAGCCTTGATAGGGAGGTCACCGAAACGAAGGTGTGAGCAGGTGTATCCGCCGGACTTCTTTGAGTCGTAGTCGAAATAACCCTGTGCATATTTCTGCGTGTGATCACCGATAATCTTGATGGTGTTCTTGTTTGCTCCGACCGTACCGTCAGAACCGAGACCGAAGAATTTGCACTCCGTTGTGCCCGGTTTCATGATTGAGATTTCCTCCTTGACAGGGAGAGACTTGAATGTCACGTCATCGACGATGCCGATTGTAAAGTCGTTCTTAGGCTCGGCAAGCTCAAGATTTTCGTAGACTGCGACAATCTGTGCCGGAGTGGTGTCCTTTGAAGAAAGGCCGTAGCGTCCTCCGACGATGAGAGGAGAGTTCTCCTGACCCTGGAAGAGTGCCTTGATGTCGAGGTAGAGAGGTTCTCCGAGAGAGCCCGGTTCTTTTGTCCTGTCGAGAACGGCGATTCTCTTCACGCTCTTCGGAAGAGCCTTGAAGAAATATTTTGCGGAGAATGGACGGTAGAGACGCACAATCATGAGACCGACCTTCTTGCCTTCCTTTTCAAGGTGGTCGATTGTCTCCTTGATTGTCTCTGTCACAGAACCCATAGCCACGATTACGTTCTCAGCCTCAGGGTCTCCGTAGTAGTCGAACGGACGGTAGCTTCTGCCGGAGAGTTCGCTGATTTCACCCATGTACCTTGCCACGATGTCAGCCACAGCGTCATAAGCTCCGTTGCAAGCCTCGCGGGCCTGGAAATAAACGTCGCCGTTCTGTGCTGAACCTCTGGTTACAGGCGCGTCAGGATTGAGCGCGCGCTCCCTGAATCTTGCGAGAGCCTTTGTGCTGATCATTCCCTTGAGAGCGTCCTCGTCGAGAAGTTCGATCTTCTGAATTTCGTGTGATGTGCGGAATCCGTCGAAGAAGTGGATGAAAGGAATGCTTGACTTGATTGTGGAAAGATGTGCCACAGCCGCGATGTCAAGAGCTTCCTGCACTGAAGCGGAAGCGATCATCGCGAATCCTGTCTGACGGCATGCCATCACGTCCTGGTGGTCTCCGAAGATTGAGAGAGCGTGTGACGCGAGGGCACGTGCGGAGACGTGGAACACGGTCGGAAGCTGCTCTCCCGCAATCTTGTACATATTAGGAATCATCAGGAGAAGTCCCTGAGAAGCAGTGAAGGTTGTGGTGAGCGCACCTGCCTGAAGCGAGCCATGCACTGCACCGGCAGCACCTCCCTCAGACTGCATCTCAGTCACTTTCACGGTTTCCCCGAAGAGATTCTTCTTGCCCTTCGCAGCCCACTCGTCGACATATTCTGCCATAGTCGACGACGGCGTGATAGGGTAGATCGCCGCGTGCTCACTGAACAGATAAGCGATGTGAGCGGCAGCGTAGTTTCCGTCACAAGTGACGAATTTCTTTTCGTTTGCCATAACTAACCAGTTAATATTGTTTTATAAAACTTATGTAGTCGGAATATATGTTGTTGTCAATATTATCGTGCAGTCCGGAATACCCTTACTCCGTGTGCGTTAACGGGAAACGCATACATTGGTGCAAAGATACTCATTTTTTGCCGTTCCGGAAATATTTTTAGAAGGTTTCTTGTCGTTTATCAGAAGGCTATTTTCCTAATCAGTCCCGTAAGCGTTGTTCCCGGGCCGATTTCTGTGAATTCTATTGCTTCGCAAGCCGGAACGCCAAGTTCGGCGGCAGCGTCCGCAGCCATATTCCTGATTGTTTCTGTCCATTTCACCGCTCCCGTGAGCTGGGCGAGAAGATTTGCCTTGATGGTCTCCGGGTCAGTTGTGGAAACTGCGCTGAAATTCTGATAAATGGGGCAGGCAGGGTAGTGCATGCGAACTTTTTCGATTGCCTTTGCAAGTGCCTCTCGTGCAGGCTCCATTAGCGGGGAGTGGAATGCTCCACCGACTTGCAGCATAAGGGCTCTTTTTGCCCCGGCCTCCTTGAGCCTCTCGCAGGCGAGTTCCACAGCCGCATAATCACCGGAAATCACGGTCTGACCATCGCAGTTGTAGTTTGCCGCGACGACAAGTCCTTTTTCGTCGCAACCTTCCACCGCCACGCCTTCAGCGCTCACTTCTGCGCAAACTTTCTCAATCTTCTTCGGTTCAAGGGCGATGATTGCCGCCATTGCACCGCGTCTGAGCTCACAAGCTTTCTGCATCGCCTCGGCCCTTGCCGAAACCAGTTTCAGCGCATCCTCAAATTCGAGTGCACCGCAGACCGCAAGTGCGGAAAACTCTCCCAGCGAATGCCCCGCCACCATATCCGGTGCCCCATAATCGAGGGCCTTTGCCACAGAGTGAAGAAAAACTGCCGGCTGGGTGACTTTGGTCTGCTTAAGCTCCTCAGCCGTTCCACTGAACATTGTGTCTGAAATTCTGAATCCGAGAATGTCGTTCGCGGATTCGAAAATCTCCCTGTATTTGCCTCCTTTCTCGTAGAGGTCCTGTCCCATTCCGGTGAACTGAGCTCCCTGTCCCGGGAAAACAAAAGCATTTTTCATAACGATTACTAAATCAATCCATAAATCAGATTCCACAGCAAAAATCGGGCGAACTTGCCGACGAGCAGCAGGAACATCGTCGCCCATGGGCGAGTCCTGTAGAAACCGAGTGCTATCGCGATGACATCTCCGATGAAGGGCACCCAAGCGAGGAGCGCAAGCCACACGCCGTATTTGTCAATCTTTACCTTCTGCTTTTCGAGCGTTTCCCGCTTCACCTTGAACCACTTTTCAATCCACTCCCACCGGCCAATCCAACCCATCCAATAGGTCACAACGCTCCCGAGCCAGTTGCCGACAGTTCCGACTGCCAGGCACCCGATGGGATCCTTCGTCGCCGCCAGCACCGCGATGTAGAGCGCGTCCGAACTGAAAGGCAGAATCGTCGCGGCGAGAAACGTCCCGATGAAAAGTCCCAACAGACCAAGTGATTCCAAATCAAACATCTAGAGTCATGAACTAATTTAATTCGCAGACGGCGAACATCTACTTCCTCTTGCTCTTAAAAAACTCACTGACAATTCCTCCGCACTCTTCGCTCAACACGCCGGAAACGACTTCCGTCTTGGGGTGCAACAGCGACGGCGTGAACTTCGAGAACCCACGCTTCGGGTCGGCCGCGCCATAGACGACACGCCCCACCTGCGCCCAGTTCATCGCCCCGGCACACATCGGACACGGCTCAACCGTCACATAGAGCGTGCATTCGTCCAAGTATTTCCCGCCCATAGCCTCGGTAGCCGCAGTCAGGGCAATCATTTCCGCATGCGCGGACGGGTCGTGCAGCCTCTCCGTCATGTTGTGTCCCCTTGCTATGATGCGTCCGTTCCACACCACCACCGCTCCAATCGGAACCTCCTCCTCTTCAAATGCGAACTGAGCCTCTTTGAGAGCCTCACGCATATATCTTTCGTCTCCGGAAACGGGCTTGTTATCGTCGTCTTTGAATGTGTTGTATCCTGATGTCATCTTTTTATCTCTGAAAAATTGCAGACAGTTATTTCACGGCTTTCTTGGCGTGGGCCTTGACCGTTACCTGCGACAGAATAACTCCCACCGTGCACAGCGCCACTCCGAACCACTGCCTCGAGTTCAGTAACTCATGCCCGCAGACCCAGGCTATGATTGCCGATGCAACTGGAATCAGCGCCGTAAAAATGCTCGATTTGGCCACTCCGAGTTTCTTGATTGTGCCAACCCAGAGCGAGAATGCAACGCTTGAACAGAGCACCGCGAGGCAGAGCACCGGTTTCCACGTATCCCAACTGAGATATACTGCGGCGTCAAAATCTTCCAATCCCTTGAATATGAATAGCGGCAGCAGATATACGGACCCGATGAGGAATTGATACATGACGATGTTCTGACTGGCATAGTGGTCGCTGAGCTTCTTCGTGATGCTCGCATGGCAGACTTCCGCAATCACGGCAATGAGCAGAAATATGACCCCGGCGATGAAATGCTCGCCGAGTTCACCCTTTGCCATTGCAACGAGTACTATCCCGCCGAGCGAAAGGAATATTCCGAAGATGTTGAGCCCGCAGATTTTTTCGCGGAAGAACACGACGCCCGCGAAAATCGAGAATATCGGAATCGTCGCGACGGTCATCGCGCTCAGTGTCGGCGACCCCGTGAATTTTATTCCGTAGGTTTCAAACAGGAAGTAGATGAACGGCTCGCAGAGCGCGAGAATCAGAAACCATGGCAGGTCTTTCTTCCTGATTGTCTGGAATTTGCGTGATGCGGCATTGAACGCGAGCAGAAGAAGTCCGGCAATGGCAATCCGGACGAATACAAAATAGAAAATGGACACTCCGCGGCTAATAAGACAATTCGACCAGATGTACGAAGCTCCCCAAAGGGTGATTGCCGTCAGTGATAACAGATATGTCAGAAAATTTCCCGTGTATGTCCTGCTCTTCATTCTTTTGAGTATATATTACGCTCGGCATAGCTCAAGTAAACTTGGCTCTGCTCTCTTTATTTTATGCTACAATTTCTTCTGCGCCTTCGGACGGATTTTCCGGAATCTCAGACCGAGCACGCCCCAAAACGCTTCGCCGAAGATGCTTCCGCTCATTTTTGATGTGCCTTCCTTTCGGTCGACAAAGATAATCGGCACTTCCACGATTTTGAATCCGAGTTTGTAGCAGCTGTATTTCATTTCAATCTGGAAACCGTAACCATACATGCGGATTTTGTCCAAATCGATGGTTTCCAGAACTTTACGTCTGTAGCATTTGAAGCCTGCGGTGGTGTCATAGACCTTCATCCCGAGCACCGTGCGTACATAGACAGAAGCGTAGTAGGACATTATGACTCTGCCAATCGGCCAGTTGATGACGCTGATTCCGTTGCAGTAACGGGAGCCTATCGCAAGGTCCGCTCCGCCTTTGGAGCAAGTCTCATAAAGCCGCGGAAGGTCGTTGGGATTGTGGGAAAAGTCCGCGTCCATCTCGAAAATATAGTCATATTTCTGTTCAATGGCCCATTTGAATCCTGTGATGTATGCCGTTCCCAAACCCAGTTTTCCGGAGCGCTCAATCATAAACAGCCTCTGAGGAAACACCGTTTGCAGTTCCCGGACAATCCCGGCAGTCCCGTCCGGCGACCCGTCTTCAATCACAAGACAATGATATTCACCATCAAGTGCGAAAACAGCTCTGATGATTTTCTCAATGTTCTCCCTCTCATTATAAGTCGGGATGATGACCACTTTCCTGTTCATAACAGTCATTTTTAAAACTAATCTACAAAAATAATAAAAAATGTTTAACTTTGTGCCGTAGGCGGATTATTCCGTCTGACTACATATATGGAAGTGTTTTTCACTTATCCCTATCCGAAAATCTGACAGTTTTCTTTAAGCAAAGGGATGGCGAACTGCACTCATTCTTGCGTAGATATGAAACCGATGGACGTGCTAATACGCCCATGTTCGATATCTATTCGAGTGTGGGGTATTGTATCGTTTATTTTTGCTTAGGTTTTGTCAGAACCGTCGGGTGGATAAACGAAATGCGACTCCACACTTTCTTTTAGGACAGACCTGCCGCCTCGGAGTCCTGCGGCGAAACATTAAACATTCGTTTATGAAAAAATGGATTTATGCCATAGCATTGTTGTATGCTGCGGCAGTGTGCTCGTGCGCGGGCTACGATGACTCGGCGTTGCAGAACCGTGTCGGGAATCTGGAGAGCGAGGTGAGGCACCTCAAGGAACTATGCAGTCAGATGAATACGAACATTTCTGCGATGCAGTCAATCGTGAATGCATTGCAAAATAATGATTATGTTACAGGTGTGGCACCTGTGGTGAAGAATGGGGTGGAAATAGGTTACACAATAATGTTTAGTAAAAGCAGTTCAATAACGATTTATCATGGTTCGGACGGGAAGGACGGAGTTGACGGGAAGGATGGTCGCGATGGAACTGACGGCTATACGCCTATCATTGGAGTCCAGAAGGATAGTGACGGGGTTTATTATTGGACTCTGGACGGCAGCTGGCTGAAAGACATATCCGGTAACAGGATAAAGGCGATAGGAACTGACGGCAAGGACGGACTGAACGGCGGTGTTGATGGAAAGGATGGTGAAGACGGAAAAGACGGAGTTGACGGAAAGGATGGCGCGGACGGCATTACGCCGAGGCTCAAGATTGAGAACGACTGGTGGTACATTTCGTATGACAATGGAAATACATGGACAAAACTGTCGAAGGCAACCGGCGAAAATGGAAAGGACGGGAAAGACGGTGCTGACGGAAATGATGGCGTCGATGGAAAGGACGGTGTCAGCGGCGGCGACTCTTTCTTCAAGAGTGTGGACTGCACGGACAAGGACTATGTTGTCTTCACTTTGGCGGACGGAAGCCAGTTTAAGTTGCCGACATGGTATGCATACGAGACTCTCCGCACTCAGTGCAACCGTATGAACACGAACATCGCTTCGTTGCAGTCTCTTGTCTCGTCTTTGGAGAACAATGACCACATCACCTCCTGCACTCCATATATGGAGAATGGTGTGCAGACCGGCTATGTGATTGCTTTTGCAAAATCGGCCTCAATCATCGTCTATAACGGCAAGGACGGTGCGGCAGGCAAGGATGGACAGGACGGCTCAGACGGAAAAGACGGCTCGTCCCCTGTCGTCGGTGTAAAGAAAGACAGCGACGGGGTTTATTGGTGGACGCTGAACGGAGAGTGGTTGACCGATGCTTCCGGAAATCGGGTTAAGGCTCAGGGAAGTGACGGCACGGACGGAGCTCCAGGTACACCGGGTGCTGATGGGAAGCCGGGTGCGGACGGTCGTGACGGTGCGGACGGAGTAACTCCGAAACTCAAAATTGAGGATGGCTTCTGGTTCGTTTCATTGGATAACGGACAGACATATTCACAGCTCGGGAAGGCAACTGGCGCAGACGGAAAGGATGGGGATTCGTTTTTCTCTTCCGTGACGGATTCCGAAACTAAGGTGACATTCGTCCTCGCGAATGGGACAGTCTTTGAAGTTCCGAAAGAAAGCGGGCTGGACATCGTTTTTCAGGATTCGGGCGCAATCCGTTTCTCTCTCGGAAGTTCCTATAGGATTGCATACACCCTTGTCGGCTCAGATGCGCAGACTTCCATTGAACTCTTGTGCCAGGACGGTCTTAAGGCCACACTCGAAAAGACGGACGAGATGACAGGCTTTGTTGCTGTCACAACTCCCTACACGATTGTAGAGCGCAGTACGGTGATTGTCCTTGTTTCTGACGGCCGCGGCAAGACAATGATGAAGGCTCTGAACTTTGTCTATGATGGTTCTTCCGATGGAGAGAAGGGCACCCTTATCATCACCACAGCCGAACCTCTGAAAGTCGGCGCCGCTGGTGGAACGGTCAATGTCCCTATTCAAACCAATCTGAGCTACCGTGTTCAGATTGATGCCTCGGTAGCGGAATGGCTCACCCTTCAGGAAACCGTCGTGGTGAAAAGTCTGCGGGAGGAAACACTTTGTTTTGAAGCGGCCGCAAACAGCGGGGCGCAGAGACGCGCGTTCGTTCACCTGATAAACCTTGCCGACGAGAGCATCGCACAGACTTTCTGCATAACGCAGGATGCCGACCAGACGGCTTTGGCGGAGACACTAAGTTTCGTGGACCCTGTTTTTGAGAAAATAGCCGTGACAGTCTGCGACCTTGATGGTGACGGCAAGGTTTCCCGTGCAGAGGCTCTGAATATTGAAACACTCAATGTTTCAGGAAAGGGGATAAGCGATTTGACGGGAATAGAATGGTTTACGAACCTTCGGGTGTTGAATTGTTCGGGCAACGCTTCCTTACTTTCGCTTAATGTATTGAACAATACTGCATTGGAGGAATTGAATTGTTCCGGATGCAAAAAGCTATCTGCATTGGATGTCTCGAAGCATGTCGCCTTGCGGAGTCTGAACTGCTCTTCCTGTTCTTTGAAGAAACTTGATTTGTCGAATAATTCGGCGTTGACGATGCTTAATTGTTCTGAAAATTCTATGACTTCATTGGATCTTTCTCATAATCCTGAGGTTATGGATGTGAATTGCAGTGGTAATCATGCTTATTGGACAACGACCGCGACTAACCGAATTCGATCCTTGAATTTGAGTGGTTGTTCTAAACTGCTAACTCTGAATTGTGCTTATCAACTACTGGCTTCATTAAATATTTCAGATTGTATTGCATTGACAGAATTGGAATCAAGGACAAATGTTTTGTTGGGGATAGATTTATCTCATAACATCAAACTCAGGAAGTTGGATTGTGCAGACAATAAGATTTCTTCATTGAATTTGAGCCACAATTCTTCTTTGGCAACATATAATATTAGCAACAATCCATTGAAAGACATTAATGTCGGTAGCGTTTTGTCTTCATTGGATTTTGTAACTGGTGGTAGTTATACTGAACCGACAGAGTTGAAGATTAGTGCGACCAAACTGAAGAGTTTGTTCCTCAATAGAAATGGTGCTCAAGATGCGAAAATTACAAGTATTGATTTTTCAAATTGCACGTCATTGGAGTCTGCTACTATATACTTGTCCACTCTTCCGGAAATAGACTTTTCTCCTTGTCCATCGTTCAATAGCCTTGAAATATACTCACTACAGCTTCAGACTTTGAATTTTAGCAGAAATGCTAATCTGAAATCAATCTATTGTAATGGCTGCATCAATCTCAAAGACGTTATTCTTCCAGACAGTGAGTCATTTACTTCCGGGACATTCCTTGGATGCACACAGTTGTCAGACATTAGCTTTGCGAATACTCCTAATTTGCGGTACTTGGAGTTTGAGAAATGTCCGTCCTTGAAGTCTTTGGATTTGTCAAATAATCTGTCGTTGCAGAAACTTAACTTATCGCAATGTAAATCCTTGAACTATCTCAATCTAGGAGCCAATCCTTATCTTAAAACATTGATTGTAAGTTTTTGCGGTCCGAATTGTAATATTGAAGGGCTAAAGGTTGAAAAACTATCATATTCATCAAATAATTATACTACAACTAATAACCTTGTCGTTAAGAATTTGCCTGCATTGATAGAACTCCAGGTAAGCAACTGTAACATGAAAACTATTGATTTAAGTGGCAATCCTCATTTAAAGAAACTGACATTGTCCGGAACTGCGCTCGAAAACTTAGATCTCTCAAATAATCCTGAAGTGGAGACAGTGAGTTGCTTCAGTATAATGATGCAGTCTCTGAATGTGACAAGGTGTCCGTTGCTTAATACACTGGATTGCAAGAATAACTATTATGAAACCCTCGATGTTAGCGGCAACCCGCTGCTGACAACTCTGAACTGTTCCGGCATGACAACCCTCAAGACCTTGTACCTTGACCAGTCCCAGCGCATCCGCTATATCACCTACGACCGCAGCACTTCCTACATCCCAGAACAGACGATTCTTGAGTACAAATAAGCAAAACATTCGCCTTTGAACATCCTTCAATGGCTTCGATAACACCATTGCACCGGTCTGGAATCATCAATTCCGCAACCGGTGTTTTTCTTTTTGAAAAATACTTTTCACACAAGGGTTGCTTAATCAACAAAAAGGATTATATTTGCAATGACTTGGGAATCTTAAATATTTTTGAACTATGATTGGATTTAAATCGCAGAAAGAGATTATTTCCGGAAAGTATGCTGATGCTGTCCGGAAAGCGGCTGTTTCCGGCCGGCCCCAAGATTATCAGAAAGATGCATCCTCACGAAAGGAACTGAAGACAACCGGTCATTCAATTCGTTGGAAATAGACGAGTTCTGTTATGAAACTGGAAATAGAGACTGCTGAGGATTTTACAGATGTAAATGACTTTGCGTGTGGTGTGGATGAATTGGATGCCAATAAGCATTTGTGGAAAAATTATTCTGACCATCATCTTGCTGTTTTTTATTTTGTCAGAGATTGTGATAACGGCACCGTGGTTGCGGTATTCGCACTTCAGAACGACTCCATCATTCTTGATTCTAACGATAAGGAGGATATGAAAGTCGGCTATATTTCATCCCCCGATATTTTGTCAGATGATTTTTATGATGAGTTTTTCAGTTGTAGAGATTATCCAGCAACGGAATTGTCACTTCTTGTTGTTGATAAACGTTGTCAGAGAAACGGTGTGGGACAGATTGTTGTGAACGCAATATTTGAAATGTTGCGAGGTAATTCATTGTCTGGTTGTGTGTTTGTAACTGTTGAAGCGATTTCTACAGCGAATTATTCTACTCTCCGGTTTTATCAGAAACTAGGGTTTTCTAATTGCGTCCCTGTTCCCCGACACGGGACACTGCGGATGTACGCTCCTCTATATCCGGCAAACCTTTAGACATATTCCCATAAAATAGCTATATTTACGGTAGTTAACATGTTATGTCAATATGCACACGAAATGAAAAAACAAATTGAATTTATCATGTCAAGGAATATTATGAAATTCATTGCTGCGCTCACTGCTGCCGCGATGCTTCTCCTCTCCTGCGGGAGATCAAATGATGACGCCAAGAATCCTTCGTCCGGTTTTGTGGATTATGTCGATGCCTACACCGGGGGACTGATTTCCGAATCTTCTTCAGTGAAGATTGAATTTGCTTCAACCCCCGACACCTCTGTTCCGACCGACGGCCTTTTCAGTTTCAGCCCTTCACTCAAGGGTGAGGCCCGTTGGGTGGGCTCGAAAATGATTGAGTTTGTGCCCTCCGAAGGACAACTCAAGCAAGGACGGGAGTATCGGGGCAAATTCGCTCTTGACAAGATTTTTGAAATCGGAAATCCATCTCTCAAGACATTTGAATTCAGTTTCAGAGTGGCTCCGAAGAGGGCTTCCGTTGTTGTGGACAATGTCAAGATATTGAAACAGAGCCCATCGGAGGCGACTGTTTGCGGACGTCTTATGTTGAGCGAAAGTCTCTCTGAGGAAGAAGCCGCAGGGATGCTCTTTGCTGAGGGCGATGCCGGAGTGGCAAAAATCAGTCTCAAGGCTTGCTCAGAGCCTGGCATTTTCGAGTTCACTTGTTCGCCTGTGCCGCGCTCGACAAGGGATACTAAGGTCAATATCGTTTTTGACGCCCATTCGTCCGGATTCGGAAAGACAGTTTCTTCCGCTGTGACAATCCCCGGAACAGGAGAATTCAAAGTCCTGTCTGCAAAGAAGAAAGACGGCGCTGAGCCTTTTATTGAAGTAGTTCTATCACAGCCGCTTGACCCTCTGTCAGACATATCCGGAATGTTCACTCTTTCGGGCAACGGACGCAGTTTTGCAACATCAGACGGCAACATTGTACGAGTATTCTACGAAAAACGTAATGCCCCATCCGATATTTCGCTCACAGTTTCCGGATTCCTAAAAGATTATAGGGGAAATCGCCTCGAAAATGACTGGACAGCGGAATTTCGCAGCGACGAACTCAAGCCAGCGATTCGTCTCCCATATCAAGGAAATATCCTTCCCGATGCCTCCGACCTTCGGCTCCCGTTCCAGGCGGTCAATCTGAACGCCGTGGACATCCGTATCATTAAGATTTACAGCGACAATGTCCTCCATTTCCTCCAGGAAAACAATTTGGAGGGCGGTTATGAGATACGTCGTTCGGGCCGCCTTGTCTACAGCAAGAAATTCCGTCTCGACAGCAATCCTCAGATGAACCTTCACGAGTGGAACAATTTCTCCGTGGACCTTTCTGGGCTGATGAAACGTGAAAAAGGGGCAATCTATCGCGTGTCGCTTTCTTTCCGTCAGGATTATTCACTTTATGGAAAAGAGGCCCTCAGTCTTTCGGGCGAAGACGAGGCTCTGACCAAACTCGCTGAGGGAGAGATGACTGCGGAAGATGAGGCTGTATGGGATATTCCAAATTCATATTATTACGACAATTGGTATGATTGGGAATTGTATGAATGGGCGGAAAGGGACAATCCTCTTCATCCATCATATTATATGGTATCCGACCGTTTCCCGAGTGTAAACCTTATGGCTTCGAATCTTGGAGTTATTGCAAAGTCAACGGGTGAGGGAAAGGTTTGGGTGAGTGTGAATGACATCATTTCGACTTCTCCGCTTCAAGGGGTTGAGGTTACGGCATATAACTATCAGTTGCGTCAACTTTCGTCAGCAAAAACGGATGCCGAAGGACGTGCCGAACTCTCATTCAAGGGCAAGCCTTTCGTGATTGTCGCAAAATCGTCAGACGCTGTTTCATATCTGAAAGTCATTTCCGGTCAGGAGAATTCGCTCAGCAGATTCGATGTCGGAGGTGAAAAAGTGGAGAAGGGCCTGAGGGGATTCATCTATGGCGAAAGGGGAGTCTGGAGACCGGGCGACACAATGCACCTGGTGCTCTTGGTTGAGTCTACGGGGGCTGCCCTTCCGCAGAACCATCCGGCAGTTCTTGAAGTCTATAATCCTAAGGGACAATTCTTTGCCCGCACAGTCTGTCCGAAATCGACCGACGGGTTCTATACATTCGAACTTCCTACAGCGGCGACCGACCCGACCGGCATCTATCACGCATACATTAAACTTGGAGGAGTTTCCTTCCATAAGGCCCTCCACGTCGAAAGCATAAAACCGAATCGTCTGAAGATTGAACTTTCTCTTCCTTCACAGACTCTCGAATCCAGGACCACCGCCACTTTCGGCATCAGTTCTTCTTGGCTCACCGGCTCTGCCGCATCATCGCTTCCAGCAAAGGTCTCATTGAAACTTTTCCCTCGGAAGACTTCTTTCAGCGGCTTTGACGGATATATATTCACAAATCCTCTCTCCGATTTTCATTCGATGGAAATGGAATTGTTCAGCACAAGGCTCGATTCGAGAGGAAACGCCTCTGTTCCTGTCCGCATTCCTGATGCCTCCGATGCTCCGGGAATGTTGAATGCGACTTTGGTGACAAGGGTTATGGAGCCCGGCGGAAACGAAAGCATAATTTCTCAGTCAGCGATTTGTTCTCCGTTTTCGGCTTATGTGGGAGTTTCGATGCCATCGACAAAAGATGGGTATATTGAGACGGACACTGACTGGAAAATCAAACTTTGCGCGGTGGACAAGAACGGTCGCAGAGTTTCCGGACACAATCTCGAATACAGAATCTACCGCCTCGACAACAGTTGGTGGTGGGAAAACACTCCGGAGTCGCTATCGTCCTATGTTAGAGGCTCTTCCGCAAAGGTGGTTTCTTCCGGAAGGCTCGTTTCGGGAACATCCGATTCGGAAATATCCTTCCGTCTGAACTATCCTGACTGGGGAAATTTCCTTCTTCTTGTCACAGACCTCAGCAGCGGACACAGTTCGGGAACGAAATTCTCCTGCGACTGGCCGATGTGGAGGGGACGTGCCGACAGGGGAGAGAGCAGTTCCGCTTCGATGTTGAGCTTCTCTCTTGACCGGAAATCCTACTCTGTTGGAGATGAGGGCGTTATTTATATCCCTGCTGCGAAAGGAGCCCGTGCGCTTGTCTCTTTCGAGAACGACAGCCGTGTGTTGAGTTCGACTTGGGTGAGCGCTTCTGCGGATAGCGAGACAGCTTTCCGTTTCAAGGTCACCGAAGATATGGCGCCGAACTGCTACGCACATCTGACTCTTTTGAATCCTCATTCACGCACTGCGGAAGGACAGCCTCTGCGTATGTATGGTGTGCAGCCTGTCATTGTCGACAATCCTGCTTCGCGCCTGGAGCCTCAGCTCACCGTTCCGGATGTCATCCGTCCACAGGAGGAATTCTCTGTCAAAGTCCGCGAAAAGGCCGGAAAACAAATGACTTACACTCTTGCCATTGTTGATGAGGGACTTTTGGATTTGACCAATTTCAAGACACCTGACCCTTGGTCGGCGATGAACCGAAGAACTGCTCTCGGAGTGAAAACCTGGGATATCTACGACAATGTGGTGGGCGCTTATGGAACGTCTTTCGCTTCTATGTTCAGTGTCGGAGGTGACGAAGATGTGAGGGTGGACGGTTCTGTGCGGGACAACCGTTTTGAACCGGTGGTCAGATTCCTTGGCCCTTTCAGTTTGAAAAGAGGCGAGAATGTCCACAAAATCACTCTTCCGATGTATGTCGGCTCTGTGCGCGTGATGCTTGTCGCAGCTCACGATGGCGCTTATGGTTCAGCTGAAAAAACAGCTCCAGTGCGTTCTCCTCTGATGGTTCTTTCAACACTTCCGAGAGCGCTCGGCACAGATGAGAAGGTGACTATGCCGGTGAATGTCTTTGCGATGGATGATTCTGTCCGTGATGTAAAGGTCAGTGTTTCATCTTCCGGTCCGCTTCATCTTTCCGGCACATCTTCGCAAAATCTTCAATTCGACTTCGGTCCTAATGCGTCTGGAGTCTCATCTTCGGCAGACAAACTGGTCAATTTCGATTTCCGCACAGGTGACTCTGAGGGAGTCGCCCAGGTGGTGGTGAAGGCGGTTTGTGGAAATTACACAGCCGAGGAAATGGTAAATATTTCCGTGACCAATGTCAATCCATATCAGCTTTCAGTCAAGCGACAGGTTCTCAAAGCCGGCGAATCTTGCGGTTTCGAATGCGTGCCGACAAAACCGTCCGGCTCTGCAAAGGATGGCGAGGAAACATACAACATTCTGGAAGTCAGCTCATTCCCGTCCATCGATATAAACGGAGTCTGGTTGTATATGAAGTATTATCCTCACTCCTGCACCGAGCAGCTTTGCGCCAAGGGTATAACTCTCCTGTCCATACTTCCGCTGCTCGACGGGGAACGCAAATCTGAGGCAAATGCCATCGTAAACGACATATTGACAGAACTTTACTCTCGCCAGCTTTCGGATGGAACATTCGTTCTGTGGTCGGGAGGCAGCTATGTCAATATGTGGGCCGACGCGATGGCGGGACATCTTCTCACCCTCGCTTCCAATGCCGGATTTTCCGTAAATGCCGGAGTTTTCGGGGCGTGGAGAAATAAGGTCAAGAAATATGTGAACGGATATCGTCCGACAGGTGGGGAAAATGACGACCTTGCTGCATATAACTTATATATTCTTGCACTTTCCGGCAATGCTCAGGATGGCTCGATGAACCGTTTCCGCGAGTCTTCGTCTTTGAGTCTCAATGCCCGACATCTTCTCGCGTCTGCATATTCCCTTTCCGGAAGGAAGTCCGTGGCGTCGAAACTCTTGTCGGATGTTTCCGGAAAATCCGCAGTCTACAAAATGATTTCAGACTCGGAGACGGTTTCGGAATTCTATGGCTCAACTTTGCGTGACGACGCAATAGCACTTGAAGCTCAGGTACTTACCGGTAATCTTTCTGCCGCCCTCTCTCTTGCGGGCAGTGTTGCCGAGGCTTTTGCAAAACAGAGTTATACGACTCAGACGACTGCATTCGCTTCTTCTGCACTCTCGCGGCTCTATGCCCTCACCGACAAGGGGTCGATGACTTTCAAATACGAGTCTTCGTTCGGAAGTGACGGCGCCAATTCGGAGACGGTGAAGTCCGCTAATACTATTTGGACAAGAAATGTGGTGGATGGAACGACGAGTGTGAAACTCACAAACATTTCTCAGGGCGTACTCTATGCGAGCCTTTCTTCAAGGGAGGCAGTTCCATCCGGCAAGCTCATAGAGGCCCGTTCTTCAGGACTTTCGCTTTCGGTTTCCTATTCCGATTTGGACGGCAACCTCATAAACCCTGCCCTCCTCAAGCAGGGAACAGATTTTACAGCGATGGTGACTGTGCGTAACAACTCGGCTTCGGGTCTTCGCAATCTGGCCCTGTCCGTGAAAGTTCCTTCGGGTTGGGAAATCTACAACAGTCGTCTGGTGGCTTCTGAGGAGGATTATTCAGCAAGGTACACCAATTGTGACATCCGTGACAGTGAAGTCCTTTGGTATTTCGACCTTCCGCGGGGCGTTGCCAAGACTTTCCCGCTTCGTCTTTCTGCGGCATATCTGGGTGAGTTTGTTCTCCCTGCTGTCTCTTGCGAGGCGATGTATGACAATTCTATTTTTGCAAACAGTGCTTCCGGAATTGCCAAGGTTGTGGCGGTTTCTGCGACCGGAGCTGCTGTGGCGGCAGTTGTGGAGGCGGAAGATGAATCTGAACTGATGGAGTAGGACCCCTATGGGCGGCGGTTTTCGGACATTCAGGCGATTATTTGGTGAGGGTGAACAAAAAGTATTTTGCTCACCCTCTTATGGACGTCCTAACCCCCGCAGACTAAGGTCTGCGACCCCTATTAGGGGTATTTCGCGCCTCTGGCGCGGTCCCTTCGGGACTTTGGGGTCAGCGCCCGACTTTTCGCGTGTTGTGGAGGGCCTTCGAAAGGCGTTCATTTCGGAGTTTCGCTCCTTCCGCCGGGACCCGCGTCGTCAGAGAGTCGCTGTTTTAGGCGTCTTTGTCGTTTCTTTGTTTGTCGCCTGGCTCAGTTGCCTTCCCCGTGAACTTTTCCCTGAGGTACCCTATTCCACAGTGGTCTTGTCTCGTGAGGGAGAACTTCTCGGAGCCCGCACCGCTTCGGACGGGCAGTGGCGTTTCCCTCCAACCGATTCACTCCCCGGGCGTTACGCGCTTTGTCTCACTCAATTCGAGGACAGGCGTTTCTACTCTCATCATGGTGTCGACCTCCCTGCAATTGCCCGGGCGGCATCGCAGAACCTTAGGGCCGGACACACAGTAAGCGGTGGCAGCACCATCACTATGCAAGTGATTCGTCTCAGCCGGGCCTCTTCTTCGAGAAAAGGAGGGGCGGGAACGCTGCCAAAGAGAAGCCTGAGCGAAAAAATCATTGAGGCAATTCTTGCAACCCGTCTTGAATTGCGCTGCTCGAAAAATGAAATTCTTGCCCTCTATGCCGCTCACGCCCCTTTTGGGGGAAACACAGTGGGGCTGGAGGCGGCATCCCAACGCTATTTCGGCCGTTCCGCATCTGAGCTCAGTTGGGCCGAAGCTGCGACTCTTGCAGTGCTTCCGAATTCTCCCTCGCTGATTCATCCAGGGCGCAACCGTTCGCTTTTGGAGGCAAAACGCAACCGTCTTCTGACTCGTATATATAATATAGGTCTAATCGATGCCCAGACTTTGGAACTCTCCTGCGCGGAGCCTCTTCCCTCCAAACCTCTCCCTCTCCCGCAAACGGCTTCCCATTTGGTTGAAGGCTACAGACTCACCAATCCCGGACAGACAATCCTCTCAGGCATAGACATTCATCTTCAGCAGAAACTGGAGTCTTCGTTGGCGCGTTGGAATGAGGAATTCACATCCTTTGGAATACGCGACCTTGCCGCAGTCGTAGTCGATGTCCGTAGCGGCGAGACTATCGCATATTGCGGAAATTCGCAGGAGTCGAAATCTTCCGCCGCAATTGCAGACAAAATGAGTCTTCGGGAAGGCGCGCAGGTGGATATCGCTGCTTCTCCCAGGAGTACGGGAAGTGTTCTCAAACCATTGCTCTACTGTGCGATGCTCCAAAATGGAGACATACTCCCTCATACTCTGATTCCTGACATACCCCTTAACGCCGGAGGGTTTACTCCGCAGAATTTCGATCTTCAGTTTTCCGGTGCGGTTGCCGCTTCCGAGGCTCTTGCGCGTTCTCTCAATGTCCCATTTGTCAGGATGTTAAGGGATTATGGCGTCAGGAATTTCAAGGATTTGCTGACTTCCTGTGGGATGACGACTCTCTCTCGCCCGTCCGAAGACTACGGACTCTCACTCATTCTTGGCGGAGCGGAAGGCAAGCTATGTGAACTGACAAAAATCTATGCCCTGCTTTCTGCTTATTATCAGGGATTTACGGACTATCTTCCAAGTGATTGGCCCCTTACTGACCGTTGTGCGATTTGGTGGACTTTCGATGCACTGAAGGAATTGAACCGACCGGATGAACTTGACAAAAGCCTTGTCAGCTCGCTCAGGCACATTGCCTGGAAAACCGGCACGAGCTATGGTTTCCGTGACGCCTGGGCAATCGGAGTCACGAGGGACTATGCTGTGGGAGTTTGGGCAGGCAATGCCAATGGAGAATCTGCTCCGGGACTTGTCGGTGCGAGGACTGCGGGACCGGTGCTTTTTGACATATATAATATGTTGCCTTCGGGCGAATGGTTCTCGGAACCCTCTTCGGGGGACTATGTCTATGCGGAAGTTTGCCGCAAATCCGGACAACTGAAGGGGCAATTCTGCACAGAATCGGATTCCCTTGCTGTCCCTCCGGCAGCGCTTCGCAGCAAGGCTTGCCCCTACCACAAACCGGTTCTTCTTACTTCTGACAGCTCGCATCGGCTCCAAGGCCCTGCCCCCGGCTGCGTGACCGGAAATTTCTTTATACTTCCACCGGCAATGGAGTGGTACTACCGTCGCACACATTCGGACTATGTTCCACTTCCTCCGCTTCTGCCAGGCAGTTTGTCTTCCGGCAACTTTATTCCGATGGCCTTCATATATCCGGAACAGGGGAGTTCTATCTTTATCCCGAAAAAGCTCGACGGCAGTGAAGGAGAAGTTGTTTTCAGCCTTGCCCACAGCAATCCGGAGACGGATGTTTATTGGCATCTTGATTCCGAATACATCGGCAGCACCAGATTTATCCATCGTCTTTCGCTCCGTCCTTCGTGCGGCAGCCACAGTCTGACGGCGGTTGATGAAAGCGGAAATAGCGTCTCTGTGAGTTTCCGAGTGGAGAATTGATTTTTGTTCATTTTTTTCGATTTTGGTGTGTTTGTCGTAATGCCGTGTCATATAGCCTGTTAAGGCTTCGGGGTGCGTTGAGGGCAAAAAAAGTTTGCAAAAAAGTCAAAAAAAGTTGCGAAAAAATTTGCAGGTAAAGAAAAAAGGCGTACCTTTGCAATCCCTTTCGGAAACGGGGGTACGACAAGAGCCGCAAGGTGGTCGCAAAAACAAGTTCATAGACACTTCTGATAAGATTTTTGGATGGATGCGAAGAAGGCGATTGAGGAAGGAAGGAGTTACCTTTTGGTAATGACTGACAGACGAATGAAGCCTGATGAAGCAGACGCCAAAAAGATGCAGAAGATTGAGAAGTTCATTGAAAAGACTGAGAGGAAGAAACTTCCGAGTCCCAAATAAACGACGCGAGTCGGGGAGTTCGGAAGGTGTACAAGAGCAAGTACCGAAAAAATACAATAAGAACGAGAGCGTCGATTCCTGGGGACTCCTCATCGGGAGTTCCGTAGAGAATCAGGAAAAGCCAAGGTTCGAACTAGGAATTATAAGAAATTATACAATGAAGAGTTTGATCCTGGCTCAGGATGAACGCTAGCGGCAGGCTTAACACATGCAAGTCGAGGGGCAGCATGAGGAGTCAGCAATGACACCTTGATGGCGACCGGCGCAAGGGTGCGTAACGCGTGAGCAACCTGCCCGTCACAGGGGGATAACCGGTGGAAACGCCGACTAATATCCCATGGTTTCCGTTGGGGGCATCCCCGGCGGAGTAAAGGCTTCGGCCGGTGACGGATGGGCTCGCGTGACATTAGGCAGTAGGTGGGGTAACGGCCCACCTAACCGACGATGTCTAGGGGTTCTGAGAGGAAGGTCCCCCACACTGGAACTGAGACACGGTCCAGACTCCTACGGGAGGCAGCAGTGAGGAATATTGGTCAATGGGCGGAAGCCTGAACCAGCCATGCCGCGTGACGGAATACGGCCCTATGGGTCTTAAACGTCTTTGGTCCCGGAGCAATAAGAGCCACGCGTGGCTCGATGAGAGTACGGGAAGAACAAGCATCGGCTAACTCCGTGCCAGCAGCCGCGGTAATACGGGGGATGCGAGCGTTATCCGGATTTATTGGGTTTAAAGGGTGCGTAGGCGGGGTGGTAAGTCAGCCGTGAAATGTCCACGCTCAACGTGGAACGTGCGTTTGATACTGCCGTCCTGGAATGCGGATGCCGTGGGAGGAATGTGTGGTGTAGCGGTGAAATGCATAGATATCACACAGAACACCGATTGCGAAGGCATCTCACGAATCCGCAATTGACGCTGAGGCACGAAAGCGCGGGTATCGAACAGGATTAGATACCCTGGTAGTCCGCGCTGTAAACGATGATGGCTAACCGCCGGCGACACACTGTCGGTGGCCAAGCGAAAGCGATAAGCCATCCACCTGGGGAGTACGTCGGCAACGATGAAACTCAAAGGAATTGACGGGGGCCCGCACAAGCGGAGGAACATGTGGTTTAATTCGATGATACGCGAGGAACCTTACCCGGGCTTGAATTGCAGAGGAAGGATTTGGAGACAATGACGCCCTTCGGGGCCTCTGTGAAGGTGCTGCATGGTTGTCGTCAGCTCGTGCCGTGAGGTGTCGGCTTAAGTGCCATAACGAGCGCAACCCCTCTCCTTAGTTGCCATCAGGTCAAGCTGGGCACTCTGGGGACACTGCCACCGTAAGGTGTGAGGAAGGTGGGGATGACGTCAAATCAGCACGGCCCTTACGTCCGGGGCTACACACGTGTTACAATGGCAGGTACAGAGAGATGGTCCCTTGCAAAACGGATCAAATCCTTAAAGCCTGTCTCAGTTCGGACTGGGGTCTGCAACCCGACCCCACGAAGCTGGATTCGCTAGTAATCGCGCATCAGCCATGGCGCGGTGAATACGTTCCCGGGCCTTGTACACACCGCCCGTCAAGCCATGGAAGCTGGGGGTGCCTGAAGTCCGGGACCGCAAGGACCGGCCTAGGGCAAAACTGGTAACTGGGGCTAAGTCGTAACAAGGTAGCCGTACCGGAAGGTGTGGCTGGAACACCTCCTTTTTGGAGTTTGACTTTGGCAGGGACGCTTGAGTGATGTATTGCTCATCGGCGCATGCGGTGCACAAGTCTTCCGATCAGTCTTTTATGGGAGCATAGCTCAGTTGGTTCAGAGCGTCTGCCTTACAAGCAGAGGGTCGGGGGTTCGACTCCCTCTGCTCCCACTAAAATAGTCCTGTAGCTCAGTTGGTTAGAGCACTACACTGATAATGTAGGGGTCAGCAGTTCAAGTCTGCTCAGGACTACTCAAGTTCTTTAATTTTTTTTGTTAGAGCGTCAGGTCTCAAAATACCAGGTTTCCCTTGGATTTGTTTTGAGATGGATGCAAGGCGGACGAGAAAGTCAAACCGCCGCAACCTTCCGGTTGTGAGGATTTGAATTATCGAAGTCCAACGCGGCAGAAATCTCAGAATGCGCCAAGTCCCCTTGGATTTGTTTTGAGATGGATGCAAGGCGGACGGAAAGTCAAACCGCAGCAACCTTCCGGTTGTGAGGATTTGAATTATCGAAGTCCAACGCGGCAGACGCTCAAAACAAACCAAGGGGGTATAGCTCAGTTGGCTAGAGCATCTGCTTTGCAAGCAGAGGGTCGTCGGTTCGAATCCGTCTATCTCCACAAAACAGGCGTCACAATTTTTCTGATTTGTGACGCCTGTTTTTTGTCGCGCCTAATGCACTGTCGGGCACATTTTCCTTACAAAATTTATCCTAAAGGCACTTTGTGTTGCAATATTTTGTACATTTGTGCCATAATATTACAAAAATCGAAAGATATGGAACAGAACAGGACACGTGTTGAAAGCGACCTCATCGGAAGTAGGGAAATACCTGATGACAAACTTTATGGAGTGCAAACACTTAGGGGAATCGAGAATTTCCGTATAAGCAACTTCAAGCTTTCTGCCTATCCTCTATTCATCAACGGGCTGGCCATCACAAAGATGGGTGCTGCAATGGCTAATCATCAGCTCGGGCTTCTCACCGATGAACAGGCGAACGCGATCATCACGGCCTGCCGCGAGATACTTGACGGGAAGCATCACGAGGATTTCCCGGTCGACATGATTCAGGGCGGTGCGGGCACGACGACCAACATGAACGCCAACGAGGTCATCGCCAACCGTGCTCTCGAACTCATGGGACACCATAGGGGCGAATATCAGTTCTGCTCTCCTAACGATCAAGTGAACCGCTCGCAGTCAACAAACGACGCTTATCCGACCGCGATTCACCTTGGTCTGTACGCCACAAACAAGAAACTCGTTGAGCATCTTCAGCTGCTCATCGCCTCTCTTAAGAAAAAGGGAGAGGAGTTCGCCGACGTGTTGAAGATGGGACGTACTCAACTGGAGGACGCTGTGCCGATGACGCTCGGACAGACCTTCCACGGCTTCGCCTCAATACTTGAGGACGAAGTCCGCAACCTCAATTTCGCCGCTGACGACTTCCTTACGGTGAATATGGGCGCGACCGCAATCGGAACCGGAATCGCCGCTGAGCCTGGCTATGCGGAAAAATGCGTCGCTGCTCTCGGCGAAATCACCGGTTGGCCGGTGAAACTGGCGGAAGACCTTGTCGGTGCCACTTCCGACACGTCCGGAATGGTAGGCTTCTCCGCTGCGATGCGCCGCGTCTGCATAAAGGTTAACAAGATTTGCAACGACCTCCGCATCATAGCGTCCGGTCCTCGCTGCGGCCTCGGCGAAATCAACCTGCCTGCAATGCAGCCGGGCTCCTCAATCATGCCGGGCAAGGTGAATCCGGTAATCCCCGAGGTGATGACCCAGACGGCCTACAAGGTGATGGGCAATGATGTCTGCGTAGCTCTTGCCGGCGACGCCGCCCAGATGGAACTTAACGCCATGGAACCTGTGATGGCCCAGTGCTGTTTCGAGTCCGCCGACCTTCTGATGAACGGATTCGACACCCTCCGCACGCTCTGCATTGACGGCATCACCGCCAACCGAGAGCGCTGCCTCGCCAACGTGAAAAACAGCATCGGCATCGTCACTGCCCTCAATCCTGTCATCGGCTATAAAAACTCCACAAAAATAGCCATGGAGGCCCTCACCACAGGCAAGGGAGTCTATGACCTCGTACTTGAGCACGATATCCTCTCCAAGGAGGACCTCGACACCATCCTCAAGCCCGAGAACATGATTCACCCCGTAAAACTCGACATTCACCCGAAGCACTAGTTCCGGGCGGATGCCTTACCATTGCGGAATGTCCTTATTATTCCTGAGTTTATAAAATTATGGACCATAAACTTATGAACTTTTGAAATTATGTATTATATTTGCGTCAAAACCAATGATGTATGTATACAATAGACAAACCCTTTGCATATGGAGTGTCTGTCTCTGGCGATAATTTTACGGACAGGAAGACGGAGACGCGAAATCTTGTGATGAATTTCACCCACGGTGTCAACACCATTCTTATATCTCCGCGACGAATGGGTAAGACATCTTTGGTGCATAGGGCTATAGAGCAGATCAATGATGACAATATCATACCTGTATTCCTTGATGTCTATGACTGTAGGGACGAGTATGACTTTTACAACAAATTCTCGGAAGAAATTATTCGGGCATCATCTTCTACAGTTGACGCGGCTCTCAGAAATGTGGCAGAATTCATCGGGCGTATATCTCCGAAAATATCTGTCAGTCCTGACTTGGTGAACGAATACTCAATTTCACTGGGGCTCACGCCGAAACAGATACGCCCAGAAGAAATCCTGGCACTCCCGGAAATGCTAGCGAAAAAGAGGGGTAAGCATTTGTTGATATGTATTGACGAGTTTCAGCAAATCGGGGAGTTTGCCGATTCATTGACAGTGCAGAAAAAGATGAGAGGGGTGTGGCAGCTTCAGAAAAATGTCTCATATTGCCTTTTCGGAAGCAAGAAACATATGCTCGAAAACATCTTTCAGAACAAAAGGATGCCGTTCTACCAATTCGGTCAGATGATGTATCTTGGAAAAATCGACCAGAAAGACTGGGTGGAATATATTACCTCAAGGTTTGAGGCCTGTGGGAAAAAAATTCCTCCTGAAATCTCGGAAAAATTATGTCAGTTAGTCGAATGCTATTCTTCATACGTCCAGCAGCTTGCTTGGAATCTGTTTGTTGAGACAGATAGTGAGGCGACCAGCGATGGACTTAAAACCGCTACAGACCAATTGCTTGCCCAAAATAACTCATTCTTCACCGAGCAGATAAGAACCCTCACGAGCTACCAGATAAACTTTCTGAAAGCCGTTTGTTCCGGACTACATTCCGGTTTTACGTCAGAAAAGGTCCTTTCCGAATGGAACATAGGGACGAAATCCAACATTTCGGTAATAAAGGAATCTCTTTTAAAAAATGAGTTGATAGAGGAGCGCGGGAATGAGATTTGGCTTGCCGACCCGGTCTTCAGAATCTGGCTGGAAGGGCGGTCGTAGTTACATGAATAACAATGCGACAGCGCAGGCGGCGAGGAGGACGGACATTGTGATTGAAACTGCCCGGAGATGCGCTGTGACGAACGGTCGGAGTGCCGAGCCGGCTAGAATCCAGACGAGGTTGGCTCCCGGACCGGCAAGGAGAAGAAGGGCGGCGACCGGAAGCAGGTCAATGAAGCGCTCGGAGTAGGGGAGAACGAAGATGGAGTAGCAGCTTAGCTCAAAAAGAATTATCTTGGCGTTGGTTAACTGGACTATGAATCCACTTGCGAAAGTGGGCGCGGTTGCCGCAGTGTCTGAAATACCTCCGCGATAAGTTTTCCATGCGAGGTAAAGAATATATGCGACGGCAATATAGCGGATATAAGGAATATATGCTGCGAATGCCATGTCTGCAAGGTGCGCCGCGAGGGCCGCTAACAAGGCTGCACAACAGAATCCGCACAGAAGTCCCAGCCACACACGCATTGTCTTGCGAAGGCCGTAGCGGACAGAACAAGACATGGCAAAGATGTTCGCCGGTCCCGGTGTGTATCCCACGGCGAGTATGGAAAGCAATAGTGCAGATAGTTGTTCAGCAGACATAATATCATAATAGTGCGTAGGCGCGCACATCATCCGCTGTGATGGTCGGACCTGAAAGAATCAGCAGCCTTTCCACGACGTTGCGAAGCTCGCGGATGTTGCCGGTCCAGCTGCGGTTCACCAGAAGCTGCATCGCCTCCGGTTCAATCGGACGGGTGCTCTTGCCGCTTTCGGCGCAGATTTGGTTGATGAAGTAGTCGACAAGAAGCGGAATGTCACTCTTGCGCTCGTCAAGTGCCGGGACGGTGATGACAATCACGCTGAGGCGGTGGTAGAGGTCTTCGCGGAACGTCCCCTTGGCAATCTCCTCGCGCAGGTTCTTGTTAGTCGCGGCAATCACGCGCACATCCACCGTAATGTCCTTGTCCGAACCGACCCTCGACAACTTCTTTTCTTGAAGCACTCGGAGCACCTTGGCCTGTGCCGAGAGAGACATGTCACCGATTTCGTCAAGGAAGAGCGTTCCTCCATCGGCCTGCTCGAACTTGCCCTTGTGCTGTTTGATCGCCGAGGTGAACGAACCTTTCTCATGTCCGAAAAGTTCACTTTCGATGAGCTCCGAAGGAATCGCCGCGCAGTTCACCTCAATGTACGGCATCTGCGAGCGCAGACTCTTCTGATGCAGCGACCGCGCCACGAGCTCCTTTCCCGTTCCGTTGCCGCCTTGGATGAGCACTCTCGCGTCGGTCGGTGCCACCTTTTCGATCATATCCTTGACCTTCATTATCGCCTCCGACTCGCCGATCATCTCCTGGCCGTAGACCTTCTTCTTCAGCACCTTGGTCTCCTGGATGAGGTTGCTGCGTTCCGTGGCGTTCTTAATGGTGATTAGTATCCGGTTGAGATCCAATGGCTTCGAGAGAAAGTCAAACGCGCCCTTCTTGATGCAACTTACCGCAGTGTCGATGTCCCCATGTCCGGAAATCATGATTACAGGTGTCTCTATGCCTTTTTCGTGCAGTGTGTCGAGAACTTCCTCTCCTGGAAGGTTCGGCATCTTGATGTCGCAGAAAATAACATCGTACTTCTCCTTGTCTGCCATTTCCACCCCCTTTGCGCCGTCTTCCGCGACATCGACGGAGTGTCCTTCGTCCTCAAGTATTTCCTGCATCAGATTTCTGATTGACCGTTCATCGTCGATAACCAATATTTTCATATCACCATATATTTTATTCCAAAATTCATTGGATATTGAAAAAACAATGCCGTATTCCCAAAACGGATACAAATATCGGAAATTTTGTTTTGAATAAATCAATCAGATGCTTAATTTTGCCGATTAAAATATCCTTCCGGATCCGAAATCCGGCAGGGCATCGGTTTGATATGAAAAAATACGATATACCAGACATTACAATCGCCATTGACGGGTATTCCTCGACGGGGAAGAGTTCATTCGCGAAACTCATCGCGTCCGAGTTCTCGTTCCTCTATCTGGACTCGGGAGCATTGTATCGCGCCGTGACGCTGTATGCTATGGAGAACGGACTCATTTCCGACGACAACAAAATTGATTTGCCGGAGCTCGCGGAGGCGTTGAGTGCGCTTGACGTGCGTCTCGAGAATACGGAGGACGGAATACGGACATACATCGGAAACCGTTGCGTCGAAAAGGAAATCCGTAGCCTGAAAGTTTCCGGAAAAGTCAGTCCGATCTCGGCGGTGCCGGAGGTGCGTGACTATGTGAACGCGAAACTCCGCGAATTAGGACGGGGCGGACGTGTCGTGATGGACGGACGCGACATCGGAACTACTGTGTTTCCACATGCGGAGCTGAAGATTTTTATGACCGCAGATCCGCTTGTCCGCGCGAAGAGACGTGCGGCTGAAATGGAGGCCAAGGGCGAGAAGGTGAACCTTTCTGATGTTCTTGCGAACCTTAAGGAACGGGACTATATCGACTCTCATCGGGCTGTTTCTCCGCTATCAAAGGCAGATGATGCCATTGAACTTGACAATTCGGAGATGACTCTTGAGGGGCAAATGGAGTGGGTGAAAAATATTCTTCGTGAAAAATTTGGAGTGACCGGATTATGAGTAGGGAAGTGACAGTGGACGTTGACAAAAATTCCGGATTCTGTGCCGGAGTCATTCGTGCGGTGAATATAGCCGAGGAGAAGCTCGAACATGAAAAGAACCGAAAAATCTTTTCTCTCGGTGCGCTTGTCCACAATGAAGCGGTGCTTTCGGGACTTGAGACTGCTGGCTTGGTGACAATAGACAGGGAGGATCTGGATGAGATGCAGTCGGTGGAGAATGCAGACCTGATTATCCGGGCTCACGGTGAACCACCTGACACTTATGCCCGTGCGGAGGCTCTCGGGTTTAAAGTCGTGGACTGCACATGTCCGGTGGTGCTTCAGCTTCAGAAGAGGATACGCACGGCCTATCTGCAGCAGAAGAAGGCCGGGAAGGGACAGATTGTTATTTTTGGCAAAGTCGGACACGCGGAGGTGCTCGGACTGGTAGGACAGACTGAAGGGACGGCCATTGTGGTCGAAAATCTGATTATGCTTGAAGAGGCAATCGCCGACGGACGCATACGACAGAGCACCCCAACGGAGATTTTCAGCCAGACCACCAAGAGCCCCGGTGAATATGACAAGGTCTGCGCACGCCTCGCTAAAGTTCGAGGTTTGCGTCTCAGACTCAAGGTCCACAACACCATCTGCCGTCAGGTTGCCACGCGCCATGCGAAGCTTTCGGCATTTGCGCGCAGCCACGACGTCATTGTCTTTGTCTGCGGAAAATCCAGTTCCAACGGCAAGGTGCTCTGTGACTTCTGCAAGTCTGTGAACATCAGGACCTACAATGTGAGCTCTGTCGACGAACTGAACGGAGAATGGTTCCGTGAGGATGACAGGATCGGCGTATGCGGCGCTGCCTCTACCCCGAAGTGGCTGCTTGAGGAGACTGCCGCACGGATAAAGGATATTTTGCAGAAAGACAATAAAATGCTACCTTTGCACGGCGAAAAACAGCGATAAATTTTGATATTTCTTAAAATAAAAATCATATGGCAACAACAGCAGATTTCAAGAACGGACTTTATCTGATGTATAACGGAAAGCCTTGTTCTATCGTATGGTTCCAGCACGTGAAGCCGGGCAAGGGACCTGCATTCGTAAAGGCAAAGCTCCGTAACCTCGAGAACGGCCGTATCCTTGAGAATACATTCACAGCCGGTGTGAAGATCGACACCATCAACGTGGAGCGCCGCCCATACCAGTTCCTCTACAAGGACGAGGACGGATTCAACTTCATGCATGAGGAAACCTATGAGCAGATTCACCTCGACACTGATCAGGTGGAGAACTCTGACTTGATGAAGGAAGGACAGCATGTCGAGATGATGTTCCTCGCTGAGGACAACGACGAGCGCTGCCTCACCTGCGAGCTCCCGACCTATGTTGAGCTTGAGGTGACCTACACCGAGCCGGCCGTCAAGGGCGACACCGCTTCTACTTCTGCTCTCAAAGAGTGCACTCTTGAGACGGGAGCGATGATTATGGTTCCTCTGTTCATCAATCAGGGCGAGAAGATTCGTGTGAATACTGAGGATCGTTCTTACGGCGGCCGCGTCGCTTAGTGTGGAAATTGTTCGACACAGAATGAAAATCGGGAAATCTTTCAGGCTTGAGCCTTGAGATTTCCCGATTTTTTTGTTTTATGTAGCACTACTAATCATCATATCCAATCTGCAGGCCATCGATATATAATTTATAATTGGCTCCACAGAGCTTGTATTCGTCGTTGACAGTGATCCCGCTGCCGTTCTCTCCATAGACAACCTTGCCGACGGTTCTGCCCAGTCAGTTCTGGTTCTCTGCTGCTTTGCTACAGCCTCACGCCATCCGGCCAGGGGTTCAGTGAAAAGGAAGATGCTGCAGATGCCATTCCTCACATATTCGTTGTCCTCGTATCGTGCACCTGTACTGTTGGAAGTGAAGCCACCTCGTACTTTTAAATAGGCATAATCGTATCGTGCTGTATGTGATACGACAAAGATATAATTATTTTTCTAATTGGTTTATTTGCCAATTCAAAAATATATCCTATATTTGCGACATGTTCAATTTCAGGTGGGGGCACCACGTTAAAAACGCTTGATTGAATATGGATAAAAACTTAAAAAAATTCATGGACACCCCGACAAGGTCGAGGGCCCAAATTCTCGACGAGCATCAAGTCGAGGTTCAAACCCCAGACGGGGAAATTTTTACAATGTGGTCAGATCTGGCCAAGTACGACAGCGACGAGTACAAAAACTACGTCCTCCATCTGATTGAATTCATCTTTGACAGGAATTTCTCCGACGACAAGGAGAAGATGATTAATCGAATCAGCTGGGAATTTATGCGCAACGCAGTGCCCTCAATGGGTGTCGGCCACGGGAACCGTCAAGGAGAGCGAGAGCGCATCGGCAAGCGCATCAAGGAACTCCGAGAAGCCAAGAAAATGGAGGCCCGAGATCTGGCCATCCTCACCGGTATCGATGCTGCCAATCTTTCCCGCATCGAGCAGGGCAAGTATTCTACGGGTGTTGACATCCTTTCTCGCATCTGCGTTATTCTGGACGCTCATCTGGACCTGGTGCCCAATTCTCAAAAGGAGGACTGATATGGAACCGATGCTGAATGAATTCACACGCGAAGAAGTATGCGTGTACAAAGGGCGTAGATATTATGTCCGGGATAATGGCGCGGTTTACCATCAGTGCAAAGAGGATGGTATTAAGCGCAAGTGGGATGAAGAATGGACCTTCGGTAAATTCGACCCCAATACCGGGTATATGCTCATCGGGCAGGAACGTGTTCACCGGATTGTCTGCACCGCATATCATGGTGAACCCGTTGAAGACCGAAATGTCGCAGACCACATCGACACCAATCGCCGCAATAATCGCCCAGACAATCTGCGCTGGGTAACAAAGTTGGAGAACACCTTGAACAATCCTATCACCAGGGCCAAGGTTGAACTCATTTGCGGAAGCATAGAAGCCTTCTTGGCGAATCCCTCTCTCTTATACGGCCATGAGTCTGAAAATCCCAACTTCAAGTGGATGCGAGCAGTAACCAAGGAAGAGGCTGACCGATCCCTTAAACGCTGGTCAGAGTGGGCTGCAAAACCCAAAGAGGAACGTATGCCAAAAGGAGAAGGTGTCGGTGAATGGATATTCAGCGAGGAGGAGATGAAGGAGGCCGCCAGATGGAGTGGTGGCAGCCGTTATGCCGGGTCCTACAACTCTTATGCTGAGCACATCGCTGCCGTGGAGGCAGAAAACCAGCGGATTTATGAGGAACAGTATGGACTCAAAGACTCTCTCACTCCAGGAGCCAAGCAGTTAGACTGGAAAACTCCCACGGAGTTTCCGCTGATACCACAGCACATTTCGGACACGCCGCTGCAAGACTATCTTGCTCGCTTGTCAAAGGGAGCCATTTACACTCGGAATCAGTGGGGAGAATCCCCGATATATGATGCCGCTATGGCAGAAGATGGCAGCCACCTGGCCGTGATTACGGAGATTTCCGGCGTCACTAATTATGCCCTGTCCGAAGTTACTTTCCAAGACGGTTTCTTCATTCACAAGAGCATCCGGACATTCTTCACTGAGGAGGGGGCACAGAAATACTTCGTTGAATCACTAGGCCGGGAATGGACGGGAGGCGACGTACAGGAAGACGACTGCTAAAAATGAGAACTTTGATATTCAGCGTAAAATGAATAAATTTGCAACATTAATAAAATGACAAGCTTATGAAAAAGACTCTGATAATAGCGATCCTCGCTCTGTTCTCAACAGTCTGCGTCGCCCAGGGCGGTGGCCCTCTCAAATTCCTGGGTATTCCTATCGACGGGACAGAAGCCCAGTTCGTCTCAAAGTTGAAGGCTAAGGGTTTTACCTATAGCACTCTTACCGAAGGGTATAAGGGCCAGTTCAACGGAAAGTCCGTGGATGTCTATATCCATACTAACCATAACTTGGTGGACCGTGTTTATGTCGCTTTCCCTTACACCAATGAGGACGGTATCAAGTCGGAATTCAATCGCCTGCTCGGTCAATTCAAGGATAACGCCAAATATATGGCCCTTGTGATGAATGAGGAGATTCCGGAAGATGACGATATTTCATACGAAATAACCGTCAATAACAAGCGGTATCAGGCCAGTTTTTGCTACTTCAACCCTGACCGTGATGTCGTCGCCTTTATAGATGCCATTCTGGACAAATGCTCTGATTTCTTCACAAAGGAACAGCTCTCCTATTTGAAGGAATGCCTCAAGAAGGCGTTTGACACTCCGGCAGACCAACAAGAGTCCCTTTATGCCGAAATAATGGCGGAGATGCAGAAGATGGGATTAGTTCAGGATGAGAACGCGGAGGAAGATCCTGCAAAAGCAATCAGATTCGTCGCCACCTTCATGGATGGGATGAGGTCACTTGCTGATGGTGATGTATGGTTTATGATTCACGAACGCTACGGCCGCTATCAGATCGGCCTGTATTACGACAATCTGCACAACCAAGCCCACGGTGAAGATTTATAGACAAGGCTGTGTCAAAATGGGCGTAGCCTCTTTTTTGTAATCTGCTGCAAAACATAAAACGAAGCCCTGACTTTCACAAGCTGGGGCTTTGTTATGTCGGAATTTTTTGTAACTTAGTGATATAAAATAATTTAAAGTGCTCACAAAGTTACATGCAAAATCTTACAATAACAACAGATTGTTTCTGACAGTGGATTCCAACGAGGATATCGCTGAAAACGATCCTGTGCGCGTAGTCGATGCGATAGTCGAGGACTTTACTTGAGAGAGTTCAAGAAACTTTATCGTGAGAAAGGCCGTTGTTTTCCTCCTGCTCTTCGAACTCTTCAATCCAAGACTTCAGCTTGGCCTGCAACTCTTTCTTGTCGGGCAGATAGAGCTCGTACTGGGCCGCATAGACGTTGGAATCCTTCGGAAGAGTCAGTTCAACGAGGGCGTCGTTCTTCTCTTTACAGAGCAGAATACCGACCGTCGGCTTCTCGAAGTCCTGTTTCTTATAGCGGTCGTAATAGTTGACGTACATCTGCATCTGACCGAGGTCCTGATGCGTCAGTTTGTCAACCTTCAAGTCTATGAGCACGTAACACTGGAGCAGGCGGTTGTAGAAGACGAGGTCCACGTAGAAGTTGTCCTCATCGAAAGTGAATCTCTTCTGACGGGCCTCGAACAGGAAGCCCTTTCCCATCTCCAACAGGAAGGTCTGCATCTTGTCGATAATGGCATTCTCCAGTTTGGTCTCGGAATATGAGGCATCCGGCTTCAGCCCGAGAAACTCGAGGGTGACGGGATTCTTGATGATGTCGGCAGGATTCTCTATGATTTCACCCTCCTTGGCCATGCGTACGACCTTGTCCCGGTCGCTACTCAGAGCGATGCGTTCGTACAGGCTGCTGCACACCTGTCGCTGAAGCCAACGTACACCCCAGTTCTGCTTGGTGCATTCCACTTCATAAAAACTTCGTGCGCCATCATCTTTGATGCGCATCAAAACGAGGTAGTGACTCCAGCTTAAAACGAACTTGTGGGGCTCTGTAGGGGCGATTTGAATTTGGTCAACACTGTTTACCAAATTCGTTTTGCCAGTTCCTTAGCCGGCCTGCAGTGCCGGAAAGGTGACCGTGCGGGCAGTTTCCAACGATGGCTCAGGCAAGACAATGTCGGCGAGAACCGTAATTAAAGTCAAATGGCGAGAGACTTTATTGCCGCTGGTCAAACCTCTGAAATGGCCACCGCTGTGTCGTGCCTCTTGAAATGGCAGTTCGGCAATTGTCAGAGTTTGCGGTTCTTGTAGTTTTCGATGCAGGCTGGGATGATTGGGTGATAGGTCTCCGACTTGAAGAGAGTTGAGGAGATGATGAAGTCAGCCGTGCTGCGGTTCGTGGCGAATGGGATGTTATAGAGAGAGGCGAGTCTCACGAGTCCCATGACATCGTTCTGGTGTCCCTGCATTATCAGGTTGTCGCAGAAGAACACGAGCATATCCACCCGTCCTTCTGCAATCATCGACCCTATTTGGGCGTCTCCTCCCAGCGGTCCCGAGAGCAGGCAGGTAATCTCCGGACATTCCTTCCCGAGTTCCTCCTCCAGGGCCTCCCGCACAAGCCTTCCGGTTGTCCCGGTGCAGAAAAGCCGACACTCTTTCAGCGAGCCTGCGTTAAACTTCACCCAGTCGATAAGTTCGACCTTTCTGGCGTCATGCGCCACAAGAGCAATGTTCCGTATCATATCAACATCTCAAATAATTTGTTGTTCTGGTTGATGTATTCGTATGAGACTCCGTGTGCCTCCATGCGGCGTATGAGTGCGTCGTAGTCCTCCTTTGCGGCTACCTCGATTCCGATGAGCGCGGGGCCCTCTTCCTTGTTGGTCTTTTTGATGTACTGGATGTAGACGAGGTTGTCGGACGGACCAATGATGTCGCGAATGAAGGTGAGCAGCGCTCCTGCCTTCTGTGGGAAATTCACTATGAAATAGTGCTTGAGGCCCTCGTAGACAAGGCTTTGCTCGCGTATTTCCTCCATACGGGTGATGTCGTTGTTGCTTCCGGAGATGATGCAGGCGACTTTCTTACCCTTAATCATATCTGGGCAGAACCTCAGGGCCGCCACAGAAAGTGCCCCGGCAGGCTCTACGACCGTCGCATTCTTGTTGTACATCTCGATAATCGTCGAGCAGACAGCTCCCTCAGGAACAGGGAAGATATCGTCCAGAACTTCCTTGCAGACCCCGTAAGTCAACTTGCCTGGCTTCTTCACTGCAGCGCCGTCCACAAACTTGTTTATGTGTTCGAGGTCAACGACGTGCCCCGCCTCAAGAGATGCTTTCATGCTTGCCGCTCCTGCAGGTTCAACTCCGATAATCTTGCATCCCGGCCATTTCTGACGCAGATAAGCACCTACTCCAGACGCGAGTCCGCCCCCTCCGATTGGGATGAAAATGTAGTCGATCGGCTCGTCCACTTGCTGCGTAATCTCATATCCTATTGTTCCCTGCCCCTCGATGATTTTCTCGTCATCGAACGGGGGAATGAATGTCTTCCCGCTGCGCTGTGCATACTTTATCGCAGCCTCGTTCGCCTCATCGAAAGTGTCCCCTGTCAGCACTATGTCCACATACTCCTTTCCGAACATGCTCACAGCCTCGATTTTCTGCCGTGGAGTTGTCACAGGCATGTAGATTGAGCCCATGATTTTCAGTTTGTTGCATGAAAATGCCACACCCTGGGCGTGGTTGCCTGCAGATGCGCAGACGATGCCGTATTTGAGCACCTCAGGCTGAATCGAGCGAATCTTGTTGTACGCCCCACGAATCTTGTAGGACCGCACCATCTGCAGGTCCTCCCTCTTGAGGTAGACGTCACAGCCGTACTTGTTTGAAAAATGTGCGTTCAGCTGGAGAGGTGTGGGTGCGAGAATCTCCTTCAGTCTTTCCGAAGCTTTCTCAATGTCCTGAACTTTTGGAAAATATACGTTCTTTTCCATAATTGTCTGATTATTAAAGTTGTGTTGATCTTTGTCGAGTGTATATGACGTCAGTTGAGGATTATGAGAACCGGAGCGGGGTGGTTGAACTTCAGCGCAATCCTGTCCTCTGTGGCCCTATTGCGTATTCCTTTCCACCAGTTGTCAAAGCACACCTCGTCAAGCGGCCATTCCAAGCCCTTTGAGGCAATCCTCAGACTCGAATCCGGAGAGAAAACCGAAATGGTGCGCCCCGTCCCGCAATCGAATGTGTCGCTGTCGTTCAGCGCAAATGCGCTCGTGTGGTCGGAAATCATTTCAAATGTGACGTCGGGATGATTGCGTGCGAACTCCATCAGAAGCCCATAGTTTCCTATCGTGAAATCCTCCTGACCTCCCGATGCCCCGAAAATGCTGATTCTTTCGAGAGAGGGATACTCTCCAAGGGAATATCTCATTGCTTTTGCGAGGTCGTCGTAATCCTGTTCGTCGTATTTGACGATTATATCCGCAAACTCCGCTTTTAAATCCTCCGACAATGTGTCCATATCCCCGACAACGGCAGCAGGATGTTTTCCATCGCTGAAATTGAGATATTTCACCAGAGCCCCGTCGCAGCAGACCACGGCATCTGCGGATGAAATGAGATAGCGGGGATATTCGCTCTGTGGAAATTCCCCGTCCGCGATGATTGCGATATTTCTGACTTCGTCCATACTGCGCTGTGGTCCTATCCGAGGACAATCTTGTGCTTGTCGATGTCTCTGAATCCCATAAGGAAGGTCTTCGCATCCATTCTCTTTTTTCCTGCTATCTGGAGGTCGGTCAGAGAAAGTGCTCCGTCAGTGGTGGCAATGGCAAAGTATGATTTTCCGTCGCTGAGGATTTGGCCGGGGACAGCTTTGCCGGAAGGGCATACTGCACTGAACTTCTCCCCTTTGAGTTTTTCTCCGAAGAAGACTTTCAATGTGACTGGAGCTTCGCCCTCTTTCTGAATCTCCGTGTAGGCTGTAGGATATGGGCTGAGTCCGCGGACTAAGTTGTAGACTTCCGTCGTGCTGTGGTTCCAGTCAATCCTGCACATCTCCTTGGTAATCTTAGGAGCAGGCTTGAGCACCTCCGCTCCCTGGATGAAGCTGCGCTGAACACGGAATTCGACGCTGCCTTCAATGATTGATTCCACGGTCTGTTCCACGAGTTCCGCACCGAGTTCCATCAGTTTGTCGTGAACGTCTCCGGCTGTGTCGGTAGGTAGAATCGGGCACTGTTCGCGATACATAATCTTACCCGTATCCATTCCTGCGTCAATCATAAATGTCGTGACTCCGGTCATATTCTCGCCGTTGATAACAGCCCAGTTAATCGGAGCCGCACCTCTATACTGAGGAAGGAGAGCTGCGTGGAGGTTGAATGTTCCGAGTTTTGGAATGCTCCAGACGCACTCCGGCAGCAGTCTGAACGCCACCACAACGAAAAGGTCAGGTTTCCAAGCTTTCAAGGCCTCAAGGAAAGTTTCGTCTTTGAGTGAAACCGGCTGAAGGACAGGAATCCCGTGAGCCACTGCATATTGCTTCACCGCACTCTCGTTCACTTTCAGTCCGCGTCCCGACGGTTTGTCTGCCACGGTCACGACTCCCACGACGTCATATCCCTTCTTTATCAGTCTATCGAGCGGAGCCACCGAGAACTCCGGTGTACCCATATATACGATTCTCGTCTTTTTGAATATTCCCATAAACTTTGCCTTTATTTTTCTGAATTTACCCTTAATGTTGTCGATGTTGAAAAGCGTCGAGTCGTTCACCGCCTTCCATGTGAGGAACGCTCCTGTCGGGAAGAGGATGTAACTCGAAATGAAAACACCGAGTTCCGGGGATATGGCACCGTCGCGGGCGAGTTTCTTGCCGGAAATGTCGATGACCCAGTAGGCGACGAAGAAGAGCACAGAGATGATGGCCGGCGTGCCGAGACCTCCCTTGCGGATGAGTGCACCAAGCGGTGCCCCGATGAGGAAGAATATGAAGCAGGCCAACGAGAGGGCGAATTTGCTCAGAATCTCAATGTCTATATTTCTCAAAATCCTCGTGTGGTAGCCTGTATCGCTCGCATACATTGAAAGGGTGCTCTGAAGGTCTTCCGCTTTCTGAATCGCGTTTTCTACGGCTTTGATTTCAGCGTCGATGCTCTCGAATTGTCCGATGTTCTCCACATGTAGCGGTGAGCTGATGTTTGCCCTTGTTGCGGAGTCGAGCTGGTTGTAGTATCTCAGTCCGGAACGGTAGCCGTTGACAGCCCTCACGTTTTCTGCCCTTGATGCTTCGTTGATTCCGCCTATTGAATCCTTGCCGTGATTCAATTCCTTGAGACTCATTGACTTGACCTGGTCGCTATACCTTGCGGAATCCGACTTGTGGAACGCATAGTTCTCCAGAGGAATGATTATCTGTTGGCGGGAAAACTCAATCTGCTGGAGCTGGAGGGTCGTGTCGCGGTATTTCTTCGTGTTGTTCTCCTCGAAGTTCGAGCCGCTGTAAAGCGAGAAAATCAGGTAGCTCTTGTCCTTGGACATCGTCATCCTCGCTGAGTCCGCCACGGTCACGCTGGTGTTGCCCTTGTGCCCCGTGTGGTTGTAGACCATCACGTTGTGCATCATTCCGGTCTTGTCATCGCGGTCCTCGACGCGGAGGATGTATCCTTCTATGCCGTCATAGAACGTTCCTGTCGGAATCTTTATTTCCTCTTTGGTCCGTCCGATGTCGTCGCGGAGAGTGTAAATCTGGTTATATGCCACCGGAATGAGGTCGTCCGCGATGAAGAACGCGCTGACACTTATCGCGAAGCAAACTATGCCTATCGGAAGAAGGATGCGGGAGAGGGATATGCCTGCGGCCTTCATCGCCAACAACTCGTTGCTTTCGGCGAAGTTGCCGAGCGTCATCATTGACGAGAGCAGCGTCGCGAGCGGAAGCGAGAGCGGCAGCAGGGTGCAGGCTCCCCACATCATAAACTCAAGTATGACCTTCATACTCAGGCCCTTGCCCACCAGCTCGTCAATGTAGAGCCATAGGAACTGCATCATGAGGATGAATATCACAATCAGGAGGATTGCGATGAATGGCATCACGAAGGACTTGAGTATGAACTTGTCGAGTTTCTTCATTTTGTGGAGGGATTTGCAAAAGAGCGAATAACTTCGTTGCGGTCGTCGTCGAAATCCTCACAACCGTGAGGTTGCTGCGGTTTCAACTCCTCGCGCGCCTTGTTCTTCATCTCTTTATCAAATCCCTTTCTTTCAGTTACTTAAAACTACTTTATATTATTGAGTAAAATCTCAATGGCTTCATCGAGGCCTTGGACATTTTTGCCGCCGGCTGTGGCGAGGCCAGGTTGGCCGCCGCCGCCTCCGAGGATGGCCTTGGCTGCTGCGCGGACATCGTTGCTGGCGTTGTGTCCTTTGGCAACGAGGTCGGCAGAATACATCACCAGAAGTTGAGGTTTGCCCTCTGTCTCATAAGCTGCGACAACAGCGAGATTCTCAGCCTCTTTCTGGAGCATGAACGCTGCATTCTTGAGTCTTGTCGGGTCGGCCTGGCGGAGAACCACTGTCCTGATGCCGTTGATTTCCTTCGCCTCATCGAGAAGCACCTGTTTGAAGGCAGCGGCCTTTTCTTTGGCCACATTCTCGATTTCCTTCTTGAAGTTGTCGTTCTCCTCTATGAGTTTTCTGATTGCAAGTGCAAGATCCGGAGCATTGTTGAACAGGGCCTTGGCGCTGCGAAGAGCGTTCTCCATCATGTCCACGATGTTCTCCGCAGCGAGTCCGGTCCTCGCCTCGATTCTTCTGATTCCCGCCGCGATTGCGCTCTCTGAGACAATCTTGAAGAATCCGATGTTGCCTGTTGCCGAGGTGTGGCATCCGCCGCAGAGCTCCACGGAGTCACCGAAGCGCACGATGCGGACGTGGTCACCGTATTTCTCGCCGAACAGTGCCATTGCACCCATAGCCTTGGCATCGTCCATTGTGCCGTCCCTCTTTTCCACGAGAGGGAAGTTCGTGCGTATTAACTCATTGACTCTCTTTTCAACCTTGTCTATCTGCTCGTCGGTGAGTTTCTCAAAATGCGAGAAATCGAAACGGAAATAATCCGGAGTCACAAACGAACCCTTCTGCTCAACATGCGTTCCGAGAATCTCGCGGAGAGCCTGATGGAGAAGGTGGGTGCAACTGTGGTTGTTCTCTATATTGCGTCTTCTTGCGGCATCAACCACCAAGCGGAAACTTCCGCTGCAATCAGAAGGCAGTTTCTCGGCGATATGAATCGTCAGGTTGTTCTCCTTCACGGTGTCGAGAATCTTGATTCTCTCGCCGTCCTCACTTTCGATATATCCCGTGTCACCGACCTGACCTCCCATTTCTCCGTAGAAAGGAGTGCGGTCGAAGACAAGCTGAATCATCTCCTTATTCTTCTGTTTCACCGTTCTGTGGCGGGTGAGACGTGCGCCGTCAATTTCCGTGAAGTCGTAGCCGAGGAACTCCACGTTGTCGCAATGGTGGAACTCAATCCAATCTCCAAACTCGTTGGCGGTGGCGTTGCGGGCCCTGTCCTTCTGCTTCTTCAACTCGGTCTCAAATCCTTCAAGGTCAATGGTATATCCTTTCTCGGAGGCTATGAGTTCGCTCAAGTCAATCGGGAATCCGAAAGTGTCATAGAGCGTGAACGCATCCTCTCCCTTAATTACCTTTGTGTCGGCGCATTTCTCCATAATGCTGTCAATCAACTTGATGCCCCTGTCAAGAGTGCGAAGGAACGCCATTTCCTCTTCCCTTATGACCTTCTCGATGAGAGTTTGCTGGAGTGCGATTTCCGGATAGAACTCACCCATATCGCTCACGAGCTGGCCCACGAGACGGCAGAGGAACGGTTCTCCGAAGCCGAGGAAGGTGTAGCCGTAGCGCACGGCGCGCCGAAGGATTCTGCGGATGACATAGCCCGCCTTCACATTGGAAGGAAGCTGTCCGTCGGCAATGGAGAATGCAATCGCGCGTATGTGGTCGGCGATGACCCTCATAGCGATGTCCACGTTCTCGTCTTTTCCGTACTCCTTGCCGGAGAGTTCCTCAATCTTGTGAATCATTCCGGTGAAGACATCCGTGTCGTAGTTGCTCTGTTTGCCCTGGAGTGTCATACAAAGGCGTTCAAAGCCCATTCCTGTGTCCACATTTCTATGTGGAAGCAGTTCGAGCGAACCGTCAGCCTTGCGGTTATACTGCATAAAGACAAGGTTCCAGATTTCAATCACGAGGTGGTGTCCCTTGTTCACGAGCTCGGCGCCCGGCACAGCCTTTCTCTCCTCGTCGCTTCTTAGGTCGACGTGAATCTCGGAGCAAGGGCCGCAAGGACCCGTGTCACCCATTTCCCAGAAGTTGTCGTGCTTATTGCCGAGCAGCACCCTGTCGGCAGGAAGGTGTGTGAGCCATCTGTCACGTGCCTCTGTGTCGAGCGACGTTCCATCCTCAACAGAACCTTCGAAAACAGTTGCGTAAAGCCTGTCTGTATCAATTTTGTAGACTTCCGTGAGAAGTTCCCATGCCCAGTCGATTGCCTCGTTCTTGAAATAGTCGCCGAAGCTCCAGTTTCCGAGCATCTCAAACATTGTGTGGTGGTAAGTGTCGTGTCCGACCTCCTCCAAATCGTTGTGCTTGCCGCTCACGCGAAGGCACTTCTGGCTGTCCGTGGCGCGAGGGAACGGCGCAGGGCTATTGCCGAGGAGCCAGTCCTTGAACTGGTTCATACCCGCGTTGGTGAACATTAGCGTCGGGTCGTTCTTCACGACCATTGGTGCGGAAGGCACGATTGTGTGTCCCTTTGATGCAAAAAAGTCAAGATAGGCTTTTCTGATTTCCTTTGATGTCATCATATATTTCTGAATCTTTATTTTCCCGAATTTTCCCCAGGCAGGCCGTGTTTCGGTCTCTCTTGGAAGATTTTAACCTGCAAAAGTACAATAATTTTGACAAAAAGCAGTATATTTGCGCTATGTCGAGGTTTAAAAAGTACATTTTCAACTCGGAGACGCTCTCCTATGAAGTGGACAGAAGTTACACTAAAAGGAGGGCTTTTCGTGTTGTGTCCCTCTTCGTCCTGAGCAGCCTTATGGCGTTTTTCAACCTCTGGATTCTGACGGGAGTGCTCGGTCTCGAACTTCCGAAGACCACAATTCTCAAGAAGAAGAACGCCGCCCTGCTCTCTCAGGTTGAGGTGCTCGGAACCTCCATCAGGGAATATGACGAGCGTCTCATGTCACTCCAGATGAGGGACAACGACATCTACCGCACGGTGCTCGGAATGGGAAAGATAGCCCCGGAGGTGAGGAACGCCGGCTTTTCCGGAGCCAACCGCTACCTTTGGCTCGATGATTCCGAATATAACACAGGCTTCCGCAACGCCGTCGTCCGCACGGACATACTGATGAAAAAAGCCTACATCCAGTCGAAGTCTTACGACGAGGTGGGGCGTCTCGCCAAGCGTGCCGGGAATATGGCATCCAGCGTTCCTATCATCCCTCCGATCAATCCTGACAAGAAGAAATATCACCTGTCAAGCCGTTTCGGTGGCAGAATTGACCCTAAATATAACCGTCCGGCATTCCATCACGGGCTTGACTTCGCGGCGAAGACGGGTTATCCGGTCTATGCCACAGGGGACGGTGTAGTTGAGTCCGTGAGCATAAGTGTCACCGGATATGGGAACCAGATAATTATAGACCACGGTTTCGGTTACAAGACACGCTATGCTCATCTGAGTTTCATCAATGTCGCCGAAGGAATGGAGGTGAAAAGGGGAGAGAATATCGGAAACGTCGGAAACTCCGGCAAGTCAACCGGCTCGCACCTGCATTATGAGGTCATCTACAAGGGACGTCCTACCAACCCGATGAACTATATGGATCTCGACATGACCACGGAGGAATATGCGACCATGGCCCAGGTCAGCGAATCTTCCTCGCAGCGCGTTGTCATACACCCTTCACATAGAAAGAAAAGATGAAAAAGAGATACGTTTTTGACAAGGATAGCCTTAGCTTCAAGAAGGAGCGCCTGACTCTCAAAAAGTTGGGTGGACAGCTTGTCATGTTTGCGCTGCTGTCCCTTTCGCTGACCGTCGCGTTCTATCTTGTCTTTTCGTTTTTCTTCAATACGAAGGAAGAGGCGGCGCTGAAGGAGCAGAACAGGGCCTATGGTTCGCAGCTGCCGAAGCTTCAGGAGAAGTCAGCTATGCTCTCGGCCGAGCTTCAGAGGCTTTCAGCGAGGGACAACAACATCTATCGCGAGATTTTTCTCACCGATGCCCCGGACCTTGACCTCACTTCGTCGCTTTCCTCTCTTGGCGGGCTCGACACGATTCCGGACAGGCACATGGTGAAATACACCTCGATAAAGATAGATACGCTGTTTTCCAGGGCGGAACGCATAGAGTCTGACATGAAAAGGGCACTCGCGGCCGTATCTTCGGACAGAGGGGAAGTGCCGCCACTGCATGCTCCGATAGTCCCACTGTCCTACGCGCAGATAGGAGCCTCCGTAGGCAATAGGATAAACCCCTACTACAAAGTGGAGGCGCCGCATTCTGGACTTGACATAATTTCGGAGGCTGATGTTCCGGTACTCGCATCTGCCGGGGGGGTGGTCTCGGAAGTGAGGCGTTCGATGAAAGGACAGGGCAATGTGGTGGAAATCAGCCATAACGGTGGCTATAGGACGCGCTATGCCCACCTTGCCGCAATCAATGTCCGCAAGGGAATGCGTGTCAGACGCGGCGATGTCATAGGACGTGTGGGAATCTCCGGCAACGCATACGCTCCGCACCTGCACTACGAAGTTTTGCGCGACACAGTCGTGATGAACCCTGTGAACCATTTTTTTGCGTCCGTCACACCGGCGGAGTATCTCAATATGGTTGTAATGTCTACAAATACCAAACAGTCAATGGATTAGGTGATATGGAAAAAATATGCTACACAATTGGCGAGGTCGCAAGAGAACTCGGGGAGAACACCTCCACCATGAGATTCTGGAGCGATTCGTTTCCGAAGTTCATACGTCCCACTCGCAATGCGAAGGGAAACCGCATCTACAAGGCGGAGGATATCGAGACATTCCGTCTCATCCAGTTTCTCCTCAAGACCGAGCGTCTGACCATCGAAGGCGCGACGAAGCGTCTGATTGAAGACCGCAAGGGGGCTGAAAGGAAATGTCGTGTAGTGGAGTCGCTGATGTCGATCCGTGACCAGCTTGCCGAGATTTCGCAGGGTCTGTAGAACTTCATATTATTATATATATAGGTATGAATGAATCTGGAGGAAAAGTTCTGGTGCGTGACGTGATTGACGTCATTCGCTCCTTTGCACCGGAAAATGTTCAGGAGAGTTGGGACAACAGCGGACTCTCCGTTGGGGACGCGGATGCAGAGGTGACGGGGGTACTCGTCGGATTCGACTGCACGCCGGAACTCGTGGACGAGGCGGTGGAGTGCGGGGCTAACCTCATCGTGACCCATCATCCCCTGATTTTCAGCGCTCTCAGGCGCGTCACTCCTGACGATGCCGTGGGACTTGCCGTGATGAAGGCGATTCGCGGCGGAATAGCAATCTATTCTGCGCATACAAGTGCCGACAAGGTCGTGGGAGGCGTGAGCTGGGCCATGGCACGCAGGATAGGACTCGAGAACGTGACGATTCTTGATGTGGACGGGAGTGTCTGCGGACCGGATGGGCAGGAGTGCGGGCTCGGCATAGTCGGGGATTTTCCTGAACCGGTGCCGGCGGAGAAGGCCGTCGAGATTGTAAAGTCGGCGTTCCGTATTCCTTATGTGAAAACTTCGAGACTATGGCCCGGACTTATGATAAGCCGTGTTGCGGCTTGTGGTGGCTCCGGCTCATCGCTGATTGCGAAGGCTCGCGAGGCTGGGGCGCAGCTTTATGTTTGCGGCGACATATCATATCACCATTTTTTCACACCCGAAGGCTTCATTCTTATGGATGTGGGTCATTATGAGAGTGAAATAGATATTGTTGATATTTTATTTTCCTTGATTCGGAAAAATTTTCATACCTTTGCAGTTCGCATTACGCGACTTGATTACACCAACCCGATATATTATTTCTAAAGCGATATGGCTACAACAAAGAAAACCAAGAAAATCGAGACTCCGATTGATCAGCACGAGACTTTCGTGTCAATCCAGAAGAACTTCGCGGATTCCGACATCAGTGTTGAGGAGAAGTTGAAGGCTCTCTACGAACTTCAGCAGACAGACTGCGCGATTGACAAGATAGTCCAGCTCAGGGGTGAGCTCCCGATGGAAGTCGAGAGACTTGAAAACGAGATTGCCGACCTTAAGGCAAAGACTACTCATATTAATGGGATGATTGAGGAGTACACGAGAGGCATCGCTGAGAACAAACACAATATCGTGGAATGCGACATGCAGATTGACAAGTACCGTTCGCAGCTTGAGAATATATCGAATAGCCGCGAGTACGACTCCATAAACAAGGAAATCGAGAATCAGGATCTTCTTCGTCAGATTGCCGAGAAGAACATCGGTGAGGCGAAGGAACGCATCGCTGACAAGAAAGCTGATCTTGAGGTTATCAAGGAGAGGATTGCCGTGAGGAACGATGATCTCGTCGCAAAGAAGGAGGAACTTACATCAATCGTCGAATCCACGGCAAAGGACGAGGCTGTGCTTCAGGCAAAGAGGGAGGCTTGTGCCGCCAAGATTGACGCGAGGACAATGAGCGCATATGAACGTATCCGTCAGAGCTGCAATAACCACCTTGCGGTTGTCAGTGTCTACAATGGGAACTCATGCGGTGGCTGCTTCAACACCATCGCACCGCAGAAACTCATCGACATCGCTTCCAACAAGAAGCTCATCATCTGCGAGTACTGTGGACGAATCCTTGTGAACCCGGACTTCGAATAGGTCGCTAAACGATTAAACTTACATAATTATGGCTGAAGAGCGGAAACCGAGAACTGGCAGACGCAATGCTTCAGACATCAATCTTGACAATTTAGGGCTTGAGATGGGAAACAAACCGCCTCAAGCTCTTGATGTCGAAGAGGCTGTCCTTGGAGCGTTGCTGATAGAACCTAACTGTGTGGACGAGGCTATGGGGGAACTGACTCCGGATTGCTTCTATTCCAAGAAGAACAGGATGATTTTTGAGGCGATGTCCGCTCTCGTGAACGAGCACGTCACCATCGACGTGATTTCCGTCTCTCAAAAGCTCAAGTTTCAGGAGACTTTCGATGCTGTAGGTGGGGCACCGGTGCTTGTGCAGCTTTCGATGCGCGTTGCCTCTGCCGCGAACATAGAGTACAACATCAAGGTTCTTAAGGAAAAGAACATCCAGAGGGAACTCATCACCGCGTCCTACAAGGTGATTCAGAATGCCTACAAGGAGTCGGTAAATGTCGAGGATCTGATGGATATGGCCCAGACCGAAGTGTTCAAGGCCATTCAGAACAATGTAAAGAAGGAGGCTCAGCTCATCGGCAGCGCCATCAACGAGGCTATGGAGGCTCTCCAGAGTGCCCAGGAGCATCCGGGACTCAGTGGCGTACCTTCCGGCTTCGCTTCTTTGGACAAGGTCACGCAGGGTTGGCAACCTTCCGACCTCATCATTATTGCGGCACGTCCTTCTGTCGGAAAGACGGCCTTCGTGCTTAATGTCGCCCGCAACGCTGCAGTACAGTTCCACGAACCGGTGGCGATTTTCTCCCTCGAAATGCCTACAATCCAACTCGCCAAGCGTCTGATGACTTCGGAGTCGCGCATTGATGCGGCGAAGATCAGGGGCGGAGTGCGTCTGGAACCATATGAGTGGACGCAGCTCGAGACCCAGATTGCTGAACTTGCAAAGGCTCCTCTCTACATAGATGACACCCCTTCTCTACCGGTGAACGAGTTCCGTTCAAAGGTGAAACGGCTCGTGAACCAAAAGGGGGTGAAACTGGTAATTGTCGACTACCTTCAGCTGATGCAGGGACCTGCCGAACTTCGCGGAATGCGTGAGCAGGAAGTTGCGGCCATCTCGCGTACCCTCAAGGCAACGGCCAAGGAGATGCAGATTCCGATCATAGCCCTTTCTCAGCTTTCGCGTCAGTCGGAGATGAGGGACGGCAGCCGGAGAAGGCCTCAGTTGAGTGACCTTCGTGAGTCAGGTTCAATCGAGCAGGACGCCGATATGGTGCTCTTTATTCATCGTCTTGACTATCAGGGTATGGCAGCCTCCGCTGAGGATGTCGGTGCGACGCAGCTCATTATCGCCAAGCACCGTAATGGTGAAGTCTGCGACATTCCTTTGCGCTTCCACCACGAGGAGGTCCGCTTCGTCGACGAGAGCGACAGTACCTACAATCTTGCCGACAGCGTCGGGTCCGCGATGAACAGCGATGTCCCTCAGCCTGCCGATTTTTCTTCTCAGAGCGGCCTTTCTTCGGGCGGAAATGAATTTATCGACACCGGGTTCTGATGCGCGGGACGTCTTTTCATATATCATTTCTTATGCTTGCTGCACTTCTGTTTTCCGCAGCCGACCTTTCTTCCGTCGTCCCCGAGCAGTTTACTGCGCCTGCGGACTCAGCCGTTGCGGTCCACCCACAAGACAGTGTGACGACCAAATCCCGCACCGGATGCATCCCTGTAGGAAGTCTGGCGCAGGATAGTCTCGCTTTTAAGGCCGGAGAGACGATGTCCTTCGTGCTGCACTACAACTGGGGTGTGATAAACTCCGACGTAGGAACGGCAACCGTGCGGTTGTCAGAAACAGATTTCAACGGCATTCCTGCATTTCACTGCGACGTTTCCGGACGTACGACACGTCTCTTCGACCTCGTCTTCCGCGTCCGCGAGCAGTTCGATTCCTGGTTCACCCGCGACGGACTGCATCCTCTGAAATTCACCCGCGACACCCATGAGGGCAGGTACGATGCCATGAATACCTACATCTATGACTGGGAACGTTCGGTTATTCTCGCCGACGTCTATTCTTCCTCAAGCGGGCAGCGCAACATTGAGTTGCCTCTCGATCGTTGCACCTACGACCTTCCGGCACTATTCTTCTTGGCTCGGAACATGAATATGAATGTGGTTACCCCGGAGACCCGCTATCCCATGACATTTGCCATAGACGATGACATCTATAACGTCCACTTCATTCTTCACGGACGCGAAACAATTGATGTAAAGGGACTTGGGAGAATAAACACGATAAAGTTCAGCGCACGTCTACTTGCCGGAGAGGTTTTCCGCAGCGACACGGATATGACTATATATATTTCAGACGACGCCAATCGTCTCCCGGTCTATTTCGAGGCTCCGCTGCTTGTCGGCAAGGCCGCCGGACGTATGAACTCATATTCCAACCTGGCGCACCCTTTCTCTTCGATGGTGAAGGAACGCCGCAGATAATATTGAAACACAGAGATATATGAAAAAGGAAATATACCACGATGGGAAAATAATTGAAATCACCCCTGAATTCACTTCTGTCGAGATTATCAGCTCTTCGGCATGTTCACAATGCCACGCAAAGGGGCTCTGCGGTTTTTCGGAGGAGGAAAGCAAGGTCGTGATGGTTCCGACGAGTCCATACACCGAGAGAAAAGTCGGCGACACGGTGACTCTCGCGCTGAAGCAGACGATGGGGCTGAAGGCAGTGTGGATATCTTATGTCATTCCGTTGATAATATTAATGATTTTAGTGCTATCTTTGTCGTCCGTTATCGATAACGAAGTGTGGACGGGCCTCGCGGCAATTGGCGGTGTGGCTCTCTACTATTTGGTTATCTGGTTGTTGCGGGATAGACTGAAGAACGAATTCGTCTTTTACATAAAAGACTGATTTGTCCTTCTCGGGCCGTTTGGAGAGTTTGTCGCTGCCGGTTTGGAGGGAAAATATTTTAGTAATTATATAATTATGGTAAACACGATTATCTGGACTATTGCTGTCATCACCGTCCTCGGTCTGCTGCTTTCGGTCTCGATCTACCTTGTCGCGAAGAAGTTCAAGGTTGAGGAAGATCCGAGAATCGACGAAGTTGAGGCCGTGATGCCGGGCGCGAACTGCGGAGGCTGCGGATTTGCCGGCTGCCGTGCGTTTGCCTCATCCTGCGTCGGGGCGGAGAACCTCGACAACAACTACTGTCCTGTCGGCGGAAACGAGACCATGAAGAAGGTCGCTGCCATTCTCGGAATGACCGTGGCGGAGAAAGCTCCTATGGTGGCGGTTGTCCGTTGCAACGGTTCATGCGAAAACCGTCCGAAGACTTCGACTTACGACGGGGTGCAATCATGCCGCGTGAAGGCTTCGCTCTACAGCGGTGACACGGGTTGCTCCTACGGCTGTCTTGGCTGCGGTGACTGCGTGGCAGCCTGCCAGTTCGATGCTATTCACATGAATCCGGAGACTGGGCTTCCTGAGGTTGACCAAGACAAGTGCACCGCCTGCGGAGCATGCGTGAAGGCCTGCCCGAAGAATGTCATCGAACTCCGTGCAAAGGGTCCGCGCAATATGCGGGTGTTCGTTTCCTGCATAAACAAGGACAAGGGCGCTGTCGCTCGCAAGGCTTGCAAAGCAGCCTGCATCGGTTGCGGCAAATGTGCGAAGGTCTGCCCTCACGGCGCGATTACGATTGAAAACAATCTGGCGTATATCGACTTCTCCAAGTGCAAGCTTTGCCGCAAATGTGTGCTTGAGTGCCCTACAGGTGCTATCCATGATGTGAACTTTCCGAAGCCTGCAGTGAAACCGGCGCCTAAGCCTGCTGCTGAGACTGTGGCAAAACCTGCTGCTGAGGCTGTGGCAAAGCCTGCTGCTGCTAAGCCTGTGGCCGAAGAGGTTGCAAAGCCTGTTGAAACTAAGACCGTTAAGGAGGAATAATGATGAAGAAGACATTCAAAATAGGTGGAACACACCCAAATGACAGCAAGATATCCTCATCTTGCAAGATAGAGGTTCTTCCTCTTCCGAAGACTGTCTATGTCTCAATGGCACAGCATCTCGGAGCACCGGCAAAACCGATAGTCGAAGTTGGCGCCGAGCTAAAGACCGGACAGGTGATTGCAGAGCCGGGCGGATTCATTTCAGCTTTTGTCCACTCTCCTGTGACCGGAACCGTGAAGTCCATCGCACCGCGCCAGGATCTTGCCGGCAATTGGATGACACATATTGAAATCACTGTTGCGGACGAAGAAGTCTGGGCTGAGGGTATCGACACCACGAAAGACATCGTGACCAAACTTCCGGAAGACAACGCATTCATCATTGACCGCATCAAGTCCAACGGTGTTGTCGGTCTTGGTGGAGCGACATTCCCGACTCACGTAAAACTCTGTCCTCCTCCGGGCAAGAAGGCTGACTGCCTGATTCTCAACGGAGCGGAGTGCGAACCATATCTTACATCCGACAACAGGATTATGATTGAACGCAGCCGTGAGATTGTCATCGGTGCTGCCTTGATGAAAAAAGTGCTCGGTGGCTGTCCAACCGTAATCGGCATCGAAGAAAACAAGCCTGAGGCCATCGCAGCGATGACCGAAGCAGTGACTTCTCTTGCCGCATCGTCTTCGGATTACAGTGGAATCGAGGTTCAGGTGCTCAAGAAAAAATATCCGCAGGGAGGAGAGAAACAGCTCATCGCTGCAGTAATGGGAAGAGAAGTGAAGTCTATGGGGCTTCCTATAGACGTGGGCGCTGTCGTTCAGAACGTTGCAACCTCTCTTGCGGTTTATGAGGCTGTTCAGAAAAATATGCCTCTTATCACCAACACGATGACCATTACGGGTGACTGCCTTGGCAAGGAGCATCAGCACAACTACCTTTTCCGTATCGGAATGCCGCTTTCCTACATCGCAGAATATGCGGGAGGCGTTCCGGAGCAGGCGGCGAAGATAGTTTCCGGAGGCCCGATGATGGGTAAGGCGATTTCAAACCTTGAGGCTGCAACAGTCAAAGGTTCGTCTTCGCTTCTCTATCTCACGCGGGAGCAGACAGAAAGAAAGCCAGAGTCCAACTGCATCCGTTGCGGAAAATGCGCAGATGCCTGTCCAATGGGACTTGAGCCTTTCCTTCTTAACAAATATGCAAAGCACGCAATGATGGACGAGTTGGAGGCCAACGCTGTCCAGGACTGCATTGAGTGTGGTTGCTGCCTCTACACCTGCCCGGCTAACATTCCTCTTTTGGATGTCATCCGTCTTGCAAAGGGCGATGTAATAAAGATTATCCGTGGACGTGCCGCAGCCGCAGCCGCCGCAAAGAAATAATTTGAATTTCAAGAAATATGAACAAGATAGTTTCGCCATCACCCCACATCCACAGCCCTCTTTCCACAAAGAGGCTTATGTTGGACGTGATTTATGCGCTGATGCCTGCGGTGATTCTCTCCTGCCTTCTCTATGGTTGGAAAGAACTTCTGCTGCTTGTTGTCAGCATCGTTTCCTGTGTCGGCCTTGAGTATTTGATTAACAGATTCCTTCTCAAGAAACCGAGCACGATTGCTGACCATTCGGCTGTTGTCACGGGCATACTGCTCGCGCTCAACGTCCCGGTTTCCTGCCCGTGGTGGGTTATGGTAATCGGAGCGGTCATCGCCATCGGTGTAGTTAAGATGACTTTCGGAGGACTCGGACAGAACATCTTCAACCCTGCAATCGCAGCCCGTGTGTTCCTTCTCCTTTCTTTCCCTGTCTATATGACCGACTGGGCATACACCCCGACAGCGCTTTTCAGCAACATTGATGCAGTTTCCGGTCCGACTTTGCTTGGCGTTCTCAACGAACAGGGAATCTCTGCACTCGGCAAACTCGACTGGAGGATGCTTCTTATCAACACCTGCGGCGGGTCTGCCGGAGAGCTTTCTGCGGTTGCACTTCTCGCTGGTTTTGTCTATCTTCTCTGCCGCAAGGTCATCAAACCGTGGATTACACTTTCCATCCTTGGCACTGTGGCGATTTTCGCGCTTGTCCTCGGACTCGTTCAGCAGCCGGCTATGGGAGTGGGAGAGTTCATCGTCTTCAACCTTCTCACCGGTGGTCTTCTCCTTGGTTCCATCTTTATGGCGACCGACTATGTGACTTCTCCGATGAGTGACTGGGGCGGTGTGGTCTATGGAATAGGCATCGGTCTTTTGACAATGCTCATCCGCTACTACGGTGCCTATCCGGAAGGAGTTTCCTTCGCCATACTCATTATGAATATGACGGTTCCTCTTATCAACAGAGCGTTCCATCAGAGAAAATACGGGAGGAAATAGACTATGGCAATGAAATCTACATTCAAGAATATGGTTATCTGCCTGACGCTCATCTGCATCGTATGCTCTGCGCTTCTGGCAGGAGTCTATGCCCTCACCAAGGCACCAATAGATAAGGCCGCTGCGGACAAGCTCAACAGCGCAATCTCCGAAGTGCTTCCGGAGTTCTCCTCTCTTTCCGAAGAGAAAAGTATTGAATTCAACGGAAAGACATATTCCTACTACGAGGTTGCGGACAGTGCGGCAAATGTTCTTGGCTATGCTGTCGAGGCGGCTGTCGGCGGTTTCGGCGGTCCGGTGAGCCTTATGGTCGGAGTGCTTCCTGACGGAACCATCTACAACACAAAGGTTCTCTCACACAGCGAGACTCCGGGTCTTGGAGCGAAATGTACTGCGCCTGCCTTCGCAGACCAGTTCAAAGGTTTCGACCCGTCAGTCAAGAAACTTTCAGTCAAGAAAGACGGTGGCGACATAGACGCAATTACCGCTGCAACCATCACCTCCCGTGCCTACGCCGAGACCGTGGCTCTTGCTGTCGCAGTTTCCGAGGCTGTCCGTGGAGTTGGCGTTGGAGTGGAAGATGTGATTGATGCCTTTGACGGCGCATCATCTGCAGTAAATAATGGAGGGCCTGAAAAATGAGTAATCTTAAATATATCGTAAACGGTATCGTAAAGGAGAATCCGACTTTTGTTCTTCTCCTTGGTATGTGTCCTACCCTGGCAACTACCACTTCGGCAATCAACGGTATGAGTATGGGACTCGCGACAATGTTCGTGCTCATTCTCTCGAATATGGCCATTGCAGCCGTTGCCCGCTTCATTCCGGACAAGGTCCGCATACCATCATACATCGTCATCATCGCGACGTTCGTGACCCTGCTCCAGTTTCTTATGCAGGCCTACACTCCTGCAATCTATGAGACTCTTGGCTTGTTCATTCCCCTCATCGTGGTGAACTGCATCGTTCTCGGACGTGCGGAGGCTTTTGCAAACAAACACACGGTGCTTGAGTCCGCCTGTGACGGAATCGGAATCGGAATCGGTTTCACTATTGCCCTCACGCTTCTTGGACTCATCCGTGAGATTCTCGGAAACGGTTCGGCATTCGGTTGGAAATTCATTCCTGGCGATGGTATCCTTGTCTTTGTTCTTGCTCCAGGAGCCTTCATGGTGCTTGGCTATCTCATCGTGCTTTTCAAAAAACTCACTGCTAAAAAATAGGGGAGAAAGGTATTATGGAGTATTTAATTATCATTATATCAGCGATATTCGTAAATAATATCCTGCTTGCGCAGTTCCTCGGAATCTGCCCGTTCCTCGGAGTTTCCAATAAACTTTCCACAGCAGTGGGAATGTCAGGTGCGGTCTGCTTCGTGATTACTCTCGCGACACTTGTGACCTATCTGCTTCAGACCTACGTGCTCGCTCCGCTTCACATTGAATTCTTGCAGACGATTGCTTTCATCCTTGTGATTGCGGCTCTCGTGCAGATGGTTGAGATTGTTCTCAAGAAGGTGAGCCCTTCGCTTTATTCTGCGCTCGGAATTTTCCTCCCTCTGATTACCACCAACTGTGCGGTTCTTGGAGTTGCCTTGATTGTTGTCACCAAGGAGTTCACTTTCGGCGGTGAACCTCATATGTTGAACCTTGCGGAGTCGCTCGTCTATGCATTGGCTACTTCGGTTGGTTATGGTCTTGCAATGATTCTTTTTGCCGGCATCCGTGAAACTCTCTCACTGAATGACGTTCCGAAGGCTTTTCGGGGCATTCCGATTGCGCTTATCACTGCCAGCATTATGGCGATGGCGTTTATGGGCTTCTCCGGCTTAGTGTAAGTAAAAGGCGAAGAAAAATCGGCTGAAGCATATAAAAAAAAGAAAAATATCGTTTTTCTTTTTTTAGGTTTGAGGATTGAACGGAAAATATGTTTTATAATTGCGCTTCCCTTCGGGGAGGCGTTTTTTGTCGGATAATGTGCTTCCCTTGGACTATTGAGTTTGAAAATGTGAGAAATGTTGATGAGGAAACTGATATAAGATATGAGAATACTTGAGTTGAGTGAGGATGAGAGACCCCGGGAGAAAATGCGCGATAGGGGCGTGGCGGCTCTGTCCAATGTTGAACTGCTTGCCGTGATATTGCGGACCGGCACTGGAGGCCGGAACGCCATGGATCTGGCTCGGGAGCTTTACGCTGTTTCCGGAAACAGCCTTTGTGAATTGTCGTCACTGTCGGCCGACAGAATGTGTGCAGTTCCGGGAATAGGGTTCGGAAAGGCGGCTTCCATAGTCTCTGCCTTTGAACTGGGACGGCGCTGCGCCCTTGAGAAGGCCGGCAACACGGACATCTCCGTAACCGACTCCGAGGTGGCAGCCCGTCTGTTCGCTCCCTACCTTCGCATCCTTGACCACGAGGAATGCTGGGCCCTCTTTTTGAACCAGCGCAATCGCCCCTTGGGGAAGGAAATGATTGGTTCCGGGGGACTGAACGCGACACCGATAGACAGCCGTGTGGTGACGAGGCTCGCCCTCGAAAAAAGGGCTACGGGCGTCATCCTGTTCCACAACCATCCGTCAGGCTCGCCGGAACCGGGCGCTTCCGACATTAAGCACACCTCTTCCATCCGCAAGGGACTTGCCTCCTTGAACATCGCCCTGCTCGACCACATAATTATAGCAGGAGACTCGTTCTTCAGTTTTTCCGAGGAGCGCGTTTTTCATCTGTAGGCCTATGGCTCGGCTTATCGCTACCGAAGAGTGACAGAATTGTTGTACATTTTGAGCATATAATTGTTGCGAAAAAGATTCATTTGCGCTTAATTTGCAGACTCCGCCGCAATTTGTATCAGACAGGCGGGATGTTCAATGACCGATAATTGATGACGTATGAAAGCATATAATCTCATCGCAGCGGTTCTTTTCCCGTTGCTTCTTTCCTGCTCTCCGAAAGCGGGGGTGTCTGTTTCCGACTTCGGAAATCTCTCTACTGGTGAACCGACAAAGCTCTACACCATCGTCAACCGCAGTGGCGCGTCCCTGCAACTGCTCGACTACGGTGCACGCATTGTGAGCATAAAGGTTCCGGACCGGGACGGGAAGATAGGCGATGTCGTCGTCGGATTCGGCGACCTGGACAGCTTCGAGCACAAGGACCGCTTCATCGGACCGGTAATCGGGCGCTATGGCAACCGCATAGACCATTCTGCTTTTGACCTTGATGGTGTTCATTACAATCTTGTTCCCAATGAAAGCTTTGATGGTGAGCCGGTTCAGTGTCACGGAGGTCCTCAAGGTTTCGACCGCTTCGTCTGGGAGTCAGAACCGGTACAGGAAGAGGGACGCGCAGGAGTTCGTTTCCATCGCCTCAGTCCTGACGGCGAAGAAGGCTATCCCGGAAATATGGATGCTTGGGTAACTTATTGGTTGACAGATGATAATGTCGTGAAGGCCGAATACGAGGCTACAACCGACTCTCCGACTGTGGTGAACCTCTCTAACCACACCTACTTCAATCTCAAGGGTGACGAGGGTGGCTATGTTATGGAGCATCTTCTTCAGGTGGACGCTGACACCTGCGTGCAGAACAACACTCATTTCTGCCCCGACAAACTTCTCCCTGTAGACGGCTCTCCATTCGATTTTCGTGAGCCTCACCGCGTCGACTACCGCATTGATATGGATAATGAACATCTGCGCATAATGCACGGAATGTCAGCTTGTTGGGTGCTTCGCGACTGGGACGGTTCTCTCCGTCGTGCCGCCGACCTCTACGATCGCAAGTCTGGCCGTGGCGTGGAGACCTGGACCACGGAACCGACCCTGCTGACTTTTACGGGGCGCACTTTCAATGAAAGCTACCGTGGAAAGTATGGTCCGATAGAGAAGTTCGGCGGTATGCTTCTGGAAACCATCCACTTTCCCGACAGCCCCAACCAGCCCCGCTTCCCTTCCACTGTCCTCCGTCCTGGAGACCGCTACTACAGCACCACAGAATACCGTTTCTACGTCAGGTGATGAGAGGCAATTGTCTTCCTGAGAAACATGAAAAAGATGATGCAGGTTATTTTTTGAAGGTTTCTAAAAATTCGTGAAAGAGATGAATCCTGTTTTGACAGCACTTTTGATACCGTTTCTGGGCACGGCGCTCGGAGCCGCTTTCGTGTTTTTTATCAAGCGCGACATGCCTGAGCTTTTACAAAAGGCACTGTTGGGTTTTGCGTCAGGCGTGATGGTGGCGGCATCGGTTTGGTCGCTGATTATTCCTGCCATTGAAATGGGTGAAGGAAGTGCGGCTGTCATTCCTCCCGTCATAGGTCTTTTGGCCGGCTTTGCTTTTCTGCTGTTGATAGACTACATCACTCCCCATATCCATATAAACGGGGAGGCCGAAGGACCCCAAAGCCGTCTGTCGCGCACTGCAAAATTGACCTTGGCAGTCACGATTCACAATTTCCCCGAGGGAATGGCTGTGGGTGTGGCGATCGCTGGCGCATTGGCGGCAGATTTCAACATCGCCGGAGCTTTGGCTCTCTCATTGGGCATAGCCATCCAAAATGTCCCCGAAGGGGCAATCATCTCAATGCCTCTGCGGGCGGAAGGAAATTCTCGTCTGAAATCTTTCTGCATTGGAGCACTGAGTGGAATCGTCGAACCAATTGGGGGAGGCATCGTTCTGCTTCTGGCAACGTCAATTCTCGGCATAATGCCTTATATGTTGGCATTTGCCGCAGGAGCAATGCTCTATGTCGTGGTCGAAGAATTGATTCCCGAATACTCTCGTGGCAAGCACTCCAACATCGGCACCATCGGTTTCGCACTCGGTTTCGCGCTAATGATGGTTTTGGATGTCGTATTGGGGTAATCTCCGTCGAGTGCCGGATTTTGCCGATTGGAAGAAAAAGAATAACTTTGTCAGATGTTGTTCTTTAAGGAAGTCATTTACTGGCGAGGTTTAGGTATGAGGTATTTCAGAGGATTTGTTCTGGTGGGGATGGTTGTCATTGTCGTGACAGCTTTTTCACTCGTGGCACCGGCGAAAGTCGGGGAACTGCGCATTGAGAGGGCAAACCTTTGGCCCGGATTGTTGGAATATGACGATGCCGACTTCTCCGAAGAATTCAGCCCGGACTTTGGTGACCTTTATGCCCTGGCAGAGAGCCCGAGTTTGGAAAGCCACGAAGAACAGACATTTTGGTGGGATGCGGACAGCACCGACATTTCTTCCGGCTACCGCATAGCCTTTCTGGGCGACTCCTTCATCGAGGGCGACATCCTCACATCCGACCTCAGGGAAATGCTCCAGAGCGAATTCGGCGGACGCGGAGTCGGGTTCGTTCCTTGCGAATTGCCATTCAAAATCTATCGTCACACAGCAAAAGTTCACGGCAGTGCTTGGCAGAAATACAGCCTGCTGAAACATAAAACCGCCCCCGAAGGGATTAAGGACAGCTTTCTCATTTCCGGATACCTCGCAAGCGGAGGCAAATCCTCCGAGATGATTTGGGAAAGGGGAGCAGGATTCGCACATCTGGACAGCACTGATGTATGCCGGATTTTTTTGCTCAGCGACAAAGGATGCTCAGTCGAAGTCTCGCTAAGCGGCGGACAAAGCCATACTTTCGACATCGGAGCTTCGCCCTTCTTCCGCCAGATAGTCATTAAGACCACAAGTGACAGACTCAAACTCAAGATTCTCTCAGGGAGTCTTCTTTGCTATGGCGCTTCCTTCGAATCCTCTACCGGAGTCCACATCGACAACTTCTCAATGCGAAGCAACAATGGCGGAGCGATGTTCCGGAGCAACCTTGCTCTCAACAGACAGTTTGCCGGGATGATGGGATATGATGCCGTCGTTCTCCAATATGGGCTCAATATAATGATGCCCGACAAAAACAACTACTCCAAATACCAGAAACAGCTGGAGAATATGATTGAATGTGTACGTCTGGGCTTCCCGGAGAGCGAAATTGTGGTGATGGGAGTGACAGACAGGGGAGTTGTCCGCGACGGAGACACAACCGCCACTTCCATCAATTCAGCCCCTGCCCTGACCCGCCACCAAAAGGCTGCCGCAGACAATAGTGGAGTGCTTTTCTGGAACAGTCTTGAGGCTATGGAAAGTCTTGGCGGACTTGAAACCTTCGCACAGAAAGGCTGGGTGGCATCCGATAAAATCCACTTCACCTTTGGAGGAGGCAGGGCTCTTGCAGGCAAAATGTCCGGATTTTGGGATGAACTCATCCGGCAAAAAGTCCTTCAGAGTCGCAAAGATACTGTCCTTGAAACCCCTCCGACGGATTCCTCAATCCTTGGCGCAGCAGTTTCAGACTCCGCCGCATCCGGTCTCGCTCCTTTGAAAACAAAAACCGGTGCAGACGGTCCGCGTCGGGGCAAAAAACAAGTAAATCGTTGATATGGGACTTCTTTCTTACATCACGATTCTGCCTGAGTTTGCCTTCACGCTGCCGGAAATCAATCCTGCCTGGCGCACCGTCCTTTGGAACTCCCTGATTTATAACCCATCGTCTCCGCTCCAGCTTTCGAGCGCATTTATGATTGTGGCTCTGCTGTTTTTTCTCGGCATCTCCGCCACTCTGCATAATCGGCGACGTGCAAGAAATCTGTTCACGACTCTTTTCTCGCTCTATCTCTACTACAAGTTGAGCGGCCCCTATCTCATTCTGCTTCTGTTGATTGCCCTTTCCGATTATTTCATGGCCCGTGGTGTGGCTGGGACAAATTCGCAAAAGCGACGCAAACTTCTTGTCGCACTGAGCGTCACCGTCAATGTTTCCATTCTCGTCTTTTTCAAGGCGAACGGAGTCTTTGCGGACTTTGTCGAATCTCTCAGCAAGGGGGGAATATCTTTGTCGAAAATTGCGGTTCCGGCGGGAATATCCTTTTTCTGTTTCCAGTCCATTTCATACGTCGTCGACAGCTATCGTGGGAAAATCTCCCCATTGAAGCATTTCTCCGACTATCTGTTTCTTCTGAGTTTTTTTCCGAAAATGTTTCTCGGACCATTGGTGCGGAATTCCGATTTCATCGCCCAAATGCAAAGAGAAGATATATCCATATCGAAAGAGGATGTCGGACAAGCCACGCGTATGATTGTCCTCGGAACACTGAAATTCTGTATCCTTTCGAAAATTATCGGGCAATTCTTTGTAGCCCCGGCATTTTCCGGGACTCTCGGTGATGACGGATTTACGGCTCTTATGGCGGTGTATGCCTTCACAATTCAGCTTTATTGCGATTTTTCCGGTTACACGGACCTCGCAACGGGAATATCCCTCCTTGTCGGCTACCGTCTGCCGCTGAATTTCAACCTTCCCTACCACAGTGCCACAATCACCGAATTTTGGCGTCGCTGGCACATTTCTCTCTCATCCTGGCTTCGGGACTATCTCTACATTCCCCTCGGAGGCAATCGTCGCGGCACTTTCCGGACCTATCTCAACCTGCTTCTTACGATGATTCTCGGCGGACTTTGGCACGGAGTGGGCCTGATGTTCCTTTTGTGGGGGCTGTGGCACGGAATCTTGCTTTGCCTTCACAAACTTTGGATGCAGTTTGTGCCCGGGGCAGTCCCGCTCGGGAAGGACCTTCCGCTTTGGAGACGCACCGCAGGTATCTTTTTTACTTTCAATGCCGTGGCTTTCGGTTGGCTGATGTTCCGCAGCCCGGACTGGACTTGTTTCAGCACAATCCTGACCGATATTTTCGGCAATTTCAGCCTCTCAACCATCCCGCAGACAATTGTGGCGAACCGCCCTGCGTTCTCGGCCATACTCATCGCCTATCTTCTCCACGTCCTTCCTTCGTCTCTCATCCCGCGTCTCGACCGATTCTGCACCGCCATCCGCCTTCCGGGGCAGGCTCTGCTACTGTCTCTCACCATCTGGGTGGTTCTGCAGATTGACGCAATCTTTTTTGCAACCGCATCAAACGCCCTTCCGATTTACGCAAATTTCTAAGCAAGCCTTTGCAGGAACGGAAACAATTGCTAACTTCACGCCTTAATGATGTAATACTCAACGATATGAAAAGAATACTATCCTTTACAATTCTGCTTTTGTCGCTTTCTGTGGCATTGACATCTTGCGAAAATGTTGACCTCGGCAGCTCCCAGACACCGAAATACGGGAAACTTGATATTATCGACCGCGCACTCCTCCCCGAGATTTTGAGGGACGAGTGGGTTTTGAAAGGAGCCGGCTTCAAGAAACCCTACATTTATGAGAAGAGTTTCTCATTTGAGGACAAGGCAGAGATTCCCCTGAAATCAATCAAAGGCAACGGCGACAATGAATTGACCTTCAACTTTACGAAAAACATCCCCGCCACCTTCGCCACGGTGCAATATGATGAGCCCGGAGGCTACACTGAAGAAAAACACAACAAATCAACTTATACATTCCGTTGCGAATGGCACAAAATCCCGGGCTTGTGTTTCAATGCGAAACAACCGACAGTTGTCAATATCCTCTGGTACACCAGTAACTATGACGATAGCTTAAAGAATTCCTATATCCATTATTACGGATGGAATAAAGAGAACCTTCAAAAGAAGGATGTCACGAAGATTCTAATAGAGTCCAGTTGCTCTCACGTCGCAGGTTCACCTATTATCGACAGCGGAATACTCTATATGGTCTTCGAGCGCAAGTGATGTTTTTTTAGTAAGTTCTATACAAATTGCCTCAGACTTGTCCATTCAAGTCTGAGGCAAATTTTCTTGCACCTGGCATTTTTATTTTCCGGCAAAAATAGAGAGAATGTTAAGGATAACCTTGGAGGCCTTCTCCATCGACTCCAGTGGCACATACTCCAACTTCCCGTGGAAATTGTGTCCGCCGGCGAAGATGTTCGGGCAAGGAAGTCCCATAAATGAAAGATTCGCTCCGTCTGTTCCGCCTCGTATCGGCTGAATCTTCGGTTTTATCCCTTCTAACTCCATCGCCTTCACCGCAGCCTCGACAATCTCGTAGTGCGGCTCGACCTGCTTGCGCATATTGTAATACTGGTGTTTAAGTTCAAGACTTGCAGTACCTTCGCCGTATTTCGCATTTATAAAGTTTACGCAGTCTTGGATTATTGCCTTGCGCTTTTCATACAAGTCGATGTCGTGGTCACGGATGATGTAGGAGAGTTTCGCCTCCTCCACACTTCCGCTGAAATCAATAATGTGGAAGAACCCTTCATAGCCGCTCGTGAATTCCGGCCTTTCGCCCACAGGGAGTAGCCCGTTAAGTTCCATTCCAATCAAAATCGCATTCTTCATCTTGCCCTTCGCGTATCCCGGGTGGATGTTGCAGCCCTGAATCCTTATGGTCGCGGATGCAGCATTGAAATTCTCATATTCCAGTTCTCCAATCGCTCCACCGTCCATCGTGTAGGCATACTTCGCCCCGAAACGTCCGACGTCGAATTTTACCACTCCACGCCCGATTTCCTCGTCAGGGGTGAATCCAATGCATATTTTTCCGTGTTTGAACTCCGGATGTTCCACGACATACTGCACCGCATCCATAATCTCGGCAACTCCCGCCTTGTCGTCGGCGCCAAGAAGTGTCGTTCCGTCTGTTGTGATGATTGTCTGGCCTTTATAATCAGTGAGTTCCGGAAAATCCGAAACTTTCAGCGCAAGACCCGGCACTCCCCGAAGAGGAATATCCCCGCCGTCATATCCTTCGATAATCTGAGGCTTTATATTCGCGCCCGAAGCGTCGGGAGATGTGTCCACATGGGCGATAAACCCGATTGAAGGCACATTCTCGTCCTCGACATTCGACGGAATCGTCGCCATAACATACCCCCATTCGTCAAGTTCGGCTTTCACGCCCATCTCCTCCAACTCATCGCGGAGCATTCTCAGCAAATCCAATTCTTTAGCCGCACTCGGCTGCGATTCGCTATTCTCATCAGACTGCGTATCCACAGCCACATATCTCAAAAATCTATCAATCAACTTTTCCATATTATTTCTTTTCTGTTTTTATGCTTGCGAGTATCATATATCCAATAAGAGCAATATAAGGCAGGATAGCAACCGGCTCAGCCCAATACTGCGCCCAAAGCGTATCGCTTCCAATATACCAGTCCACTTTGGCGAACTTCAAAATTGCACTCACGACGCCCATAAGCGCACCTCCGGCAATAAATCCCGAGGCAATCAGAGTACCCTTTTCCTGACGCGCCGCATTCACCTCGGCCTTCTTGCTCCTGCTGCTCACAAACCACGAAATCGCACCTCCAATCAAAAGCGGAAGGTTCAAGTCAATCGGGATAAACATTCCCAATGCAAAAGCGAGCGCCGGTAACTTGCACAAAGTCAGCACGATAGCCAAAACGGCGCCAATCCCGTAGAGCAACCACGGAGCATTCCCGCCGTTCATCATCGGCTCAATCACCGCCGCCATAGCATTCGCCTGAGGAGCCACAAGTGCATTCTCTCCAGTGAACCCATAGGTCTGGTTCAACACCATCATCACGCCACCCACAGTCGCCGCTGCAACCAGCACTCCGAGGAACTTCCAGGTCTCCTGATTCTTAGGAGTGGTTCCTATCCAATAGCCGACCTTGAGGTCAGTGATGAACGCTCCAGCAACAGACAGAGCCGTGCAGACCACGCCTCCGATGACCATAGCGGCCACCATACCGGCAGTCCCCTTCAGCCCGCAGGCTACGAGAATCAGACTCGCAAGGATAAGCGTCATAATCGTCATACCGCTCACCGGATTCGACCCTACAATCGCAATCGCATTTGCTGCAACCGTAGTGAAAAGGAAAGCGATAATCGCCACAATCAGCAGTCCCACAAGCGCAAGCCACAAATTATCAACCACTCCGCAGGCGAAGAAAATGAATACAGCCACAAGCGCAACCACGATTCCGATGACAACGATTTTCATCGAAATATCCCTCTGCGTCCTCAGAACCTCTTCCTCCTCCGCGCTCTTTTTCTTCTTAAACTCGCCCACAGCCAGCCCGAGCGCCGACTTAATCACACCGAAAGACTTTATGATCCCGATGATTCCCGCAGTAGCGATACCTCCGATGCCGATGTGGCGTGCATAATTGCTGAAAATCTGGTCCGCCGTCATCTCTCCGACAGTCTGGGTGATGCCCGTTCCCATAAAATCCAGCACGCTCCCGCCCCAAATGAGGTTCATCAGCGGAATAATCACCAGCCAGACGAGCAAACTTCCACAACATATAATAAAGGAGTATTTCAACCCCACAATGTAGCCAAGTCCGAGCACTGCAGCGCCGGTATTCACCTTCAACACCATCTTCGCCTTGTCCGCAACTGCCTGTCCCCAAGGAATGACAGTCGTCGAAAGCGTCTCGCTCCAGGCTCCGAAAGTCGCAACCACAAAGTCATAAAGACCTCCGATGAGTCCGCTCGCAAGCAAAGTCTTCGCGCCCTTTCCGCCGCTTTCCCCGCTCACAAGCACCTGAGTGGTCGCAGTAGCCTCCGGGAACGGATACTTCCCGTGCATCTCCTTCACAAAATATTTTCTGAACGGAATCAGAAACAAAATGCCGAGCACACCTCCGAGCAGGCTCGAAAAGAAAACCTTCCCGAAATTCACCGTCAGCTCCGGATACTTATCCTGTAATATATATAAGGCTGGCAGAGTGAAAATCGCGCCCGCCACAATCGCACCCGAGCAAGATCCGATGGACTGAATCATCACATTCTCCCCAAGACTGTTTTTCCTCCCGAGCGCCGACGAAAGCCCCACCGCAATAATCGCAATCGGAATCGCCGCCTCAAAAACCTGTCCCACCTTAAGTCCCAGATAGGCAGCCGCAGCCGAAAAGATAATCGTCATCACAAGCCCGACTGAAACCGACCACGGCGTCACCTCAGGATAATTCTTCTTCGGGCTAAGCAGCGGTTGATACTCCTCCCCCGGCCGCAGCTCCCGCGTCGCATTCTCCGGGAGCGAAGTCTGATTTTTTTCTTCCATATTTCTGTTCCTCCAAAAATTTCAACGAAATCGCAAATATAGCGAAATTCTGCCCAAAATCGTCGTCAATTCCGCGTCTCTTATAACAAAAGAGAGTATATACATACTTATAAAGGTGAAAATGATGACGTTGCGGACAATGCAGCAGCGTGCTCCGCACCTCTTCGCTCCTCAATTTTCCGTGGACGCTGAAAATATTTTGAAAAAAGTTGCGAAAAAATTTGCAGGTAATAAAAAAGTCCGTATCTTTGCAGCCCAATTCAGAAATGACCCTCTCAAGTGAGACGGGAAGTGACTGAAACGGAGAGTTCTTTGATTTATTTTGAGATGGATGCAAGGCGGACGACCGAAGAGGGAGGGAGTTACCTTGTGGTAATGACCGACTGATGAGGAAGGACAACGCGGCAGCCGCTCAAAAGAAACAAAGAAACAAGTTCTTTGAAAAGTTTGAGAGAGATTAAGAGGTAAGTAAAAAACTTAATTGAAAAATTAGTCTGTAATTCGATTCCGTCTGCGTGAGCAGGATGGAGTCACAAGAAAAATTAACGAGAGTTATTTTCGAAACGTACAAGAATTAGGGACTACAATTTCAAGGCAAACGAGAAAAGTTTAGAGAGTGCAATA